>Ga0224495_10002490_pt1 | contig 11961 bp, 23 predicted proteins | sample SF_Jul11_sed_USG_FD_168128 | JGI IMG/M metagenome (GOLD analysis project Ga0224495, IMG submission 168128) | Sediment microbial communities from San Francisco Bay, California, United States - SF_Jul11_sed_USGS_4_1 | ecosystem: Environmental > Aquatic > Marine > Sediment | place: USA: California...
GCCTGAGCCGTAGCCTGAGCCTGAGCCTGAGCCTTCGCCGTAGCCTGAGCCTGAGCCGTAGCCTGAGCCTGAGCCTGAGCCGTCGCCTTTCTGTTGGCTATTCATGAGATGTCATTTCAGTGAGTTGACATATTGAAAAATCTGAACACGGAATAACTTCAATGCATTCGGTAACAAGTTTTTCAGGTTCTGGCAATGAAAGCTTTGCAGTTTTTACTCCATTAATTGCAACGGAAGAAAGAGTAAACGCTCCAGTCCAACTCCAGATCCTTCTGCAATCACAAACAACAGCTTCTTTACCTGATCTTTCCTTTAGAACCCCAAAAAAAACACCAGCTGAATAAGTCCTTATGATTACATGTTTTCCAATGGCAAAATTATTAAGGTTGTTTGAATTAATAGAATTCGTAGGTTCAATGTGTCTAAACATTGATGCGATTTCTTTAAGCTGTCCGAATGTAAGATCATTAATATCCATAGTATCTCCTTAAATAAAAAAGGCCTTAACCGGTGAGACTCGGGATTTACCCCGACGGTTAAAGCCTTGAACTTGGTTATGTTACATTCCGTCTCACCAGAATTAATATTACATTACTGCATTGTTTTTAATATGTCAAGATGTTTCAACTATTCGTTCCCACTTTTCGTATGCTATTAGAGCCGCCCAAAAGCATGGTTGTGGTGCGTTACCTGCTCTTTCAAAAAAATCCATTATTTCAACCAATATGTCATTTATTTTCTGGTATTTATACTTTTCCAAAATCATAAGGCAAAAGTTTATAAAAGTAAGAGGATGCCTTGCACCGTTGTTCCATCCTGTTTCTTTCTTGAGTTTTTCAAACATATCAAGTATTGTTTTATTTTCAGATCTCGGAGGCAACTGAAGTTTGTCGGCTTCTTTTAGTGCTTCCTTAACAGCTTGTTTAATTAATCTATTTAACCTACCGTTACCAACGTTTATTATCTGTTCCAGGCTGATTATCAAAGTGAGATCAGCATGGGACACGACAAGTTTTTTCATCGGACTGAGCATGATGTCTCCCTATAAAATCCCCTGGTAAATCCAAATTTATCACATTCAGGAATTTCAAATCTAATATCGTCGTTATAAGATATATATTTTGGGCACGATGACCTTTTTTTACCTTTACCACCATTAATCGAAGATACCTTTTTGGTTACTTCAAACCCTTTCGGCCGATTCGCACATTCGACACCAAGATAAAACATCTTGTTTCGATACTTATTCATTGTGTTTGACGACATGCCAAGAGCCTTACCTATCTCTAAAATCCTTTTATACTTAGTACCTGCCATTAGATCATGTATCGCCTGAGAAAGTGTCTCAAACCCCTCGATTTCGGCCTTGTCTATATGATTCTGCTTGGCTCCAATCATCTCGTCTATCTTTTCCCAGTTTGGTTTATTGTTTACGTCCATTCCCTAATCTCCTTTGTTATTTGTTCATCTTTCGTCTCTTAGCCTCAGCCTCCGCAGCCTTAGCACAAAGATCAATGTTACTCTCGTTGACATATAGCATCCCGTGGGTTGCAAGATTCCCTCTCAAAACATTTCTCGGATCAACGTTTGCCCAGTCAATTATTTTTCGTTGGTAGTTTATTTTTTCCATTATACCATCCTCCATTCCACCAATTATGGCGGCGTTAATATGTTAGTTGTTGTTAATGATAAAATAATCTTTTATAAGCCAATCAACAATTCTTCCAGTATATTTATTACATGGCAATAAATATACGATCCATTCAGCCAAAAATTTCTTAAATTTTCGCAACATTTTTACCTCTATCGCTATAGGTTGTAGATTTTTTATCGTAAATCAAAACACATTCGCCAATTTTTCCAACTTCTCTAAACCTTATTTTTTGAATCAAAATTCTTACTTCTGGTGTTTCGTAATTGTTTCTGTGTACGCAAATACCATTATCAGCCTTATTCCTCCAGTTAGCCCCGCCTGAGATTTCATACATAGTCGGTGGCTTGTAAGTTCCATCTTCGTTTTTTCTTAGATTTCTTGGGTGTGCCACAATAAAAACATGGATCTGGTGGAGTCTTGCAAATCTTCTTATCTTGGTCAATTCCTGGCTTATATATTGAGTTTCAGTAAGCCTTCCATACTCATGTTCGACTTCGTTGAAAGGGTCGATTACAAGACCTGATATTCCATCTCTTGAAACTATCATTTTTGTGTAATCGAGGATTGCATCTATAGTGCATGGTGCGTTTTCAGGTGGAACTATAAATCTGAAATGGTCGTCTATAAAATCAAGGCCATCTTTCATTTCGTCTTCTGTCATTCTGTCATTCCCGTGGAATGATTGCTCTGTTATTTTTTCAATCATAGTCGCAACGTGCCTCTGAATGGGCCAGTTTTCCGGTGAAAATATAGCAAACTTCATCCCTTCGTTGTTGGCAAGATTAATCATCATCGCGTCAACAAAGTTACTTTTACCTGATCCTGGTATCCCTGTTACTATTGTCATTTCCCCCATTTTTAAACTAAACAAATCTTTTAGGCCATCCCAACCTAAATAAGCACCCTTCTGATATCCAAACCTATAAATGTCTTGGATATTTTCACTAACGTCTTTGGCTGAGAAAATACCCTCAATAGGGAAAGGTTTTGATGTTTTAATTATTTGATTTAAAGACTCAACGCCGTGTTTAATTAACGCTTCATTAGCGTCCTTGCATCCTTCAGGATACTTGACGACATAACATTTCTCCCTACCGATCCTCCTCGAAAGTTCCTCTTCAGCCCTCTTTCCTGGCTCGTCACTATCAACAGCAAGTATGACTTTTTTAAACTTATCGATGTACTTCATAGCGTCATCAAGGAAATTAAATTTCGTTCGATATGAAGTTGAATTAGCAGAAGGGGCTCCATCTGGTATAGACACCACAGCAGAATAACCTGCCTCAACGAACGAGAGTGCGTCTATTTCGCCCTCTGTTATTATTAAGGCACTACCATGTATGGTTGTTATTGAATCGTAGCGATAAAGGCACTTTTCGGCGTTTTTTTCCTGTCTAAAACATTTGTCACCAGTTCTGTGTTTTACGTTAACAACATTACCATTTTTGAAATAAGGGAACTGTACACCATTCTTGCCCTTAAAACTTTCACCGAACCCTATCTTGTTTTTGATCAATGTTTTTTCAGAAATCCCCCTACCTGCAAACCACTTTAAAACGCTTTCAGGCAAATCAGACTCAATGTATTTTGGCCTGTTATAAATTTTGACGTTTTTCTGCATTAATCCAGTTGCAAAACCACAGTGATGACAAAAAGCTGTTCCAAGATCAACATTCACAGCAAAGCATCTGTCATTTTTTTTGTTTCTGTCCTTAGAGCAAGACGGGCAAGTCGTTCTAACTTCTCCTGTTGCCCCTGGTGGTACTTCAATACCTAAATCAGCCCATGTCTTTTTCATTTTACATCCAATCCGGAACAAGTTGTTGCTGTTTTGGTTTTAAATCTTCCTTGCGTTTATTTTCCCATGTCCGAACGCAAGCTTTCCAGTCTTTAATTTTATTCTTGCCCCTCATCCACCCATTAGATTCATAGTGATCAATAAACTGTTGTGGGTTGATTCCATTGTTTCTTTCGGTGCAATATTTTTCAACATCTGCAACTGAAGGTGGCAAAAACTTTTTAACATTTTTTTCATTATTAACATTCTTTACATTATTGTCTGTCGTCGGCATCTCGTCGGCATCTCGTCGGCATCTCGTCGGCATCTCGTCGGCATCTCGTCGCTTGGGATCATAAACACTGTAATTTATTACTGATAATCTCGTCGTTTTCCCGTCGCTTTTTGTTCGGATTTGATTCATGTTTTCAAGCAAAATAAAATATCTTCTTGTTTTAGATTCTGTCCATCCCCACCGCTTTGACCATGTTTTTACAGACTTCAAAGATTCACCATAATTACAAATATGGCATGTCATTCCTATAATTACATCCTTTGGTTCAGTGCTGTGCTGAACTTCCATAAGAATATCAATCCAGGCTTCATACTTTGAAAAAATACGAGCCTCTTTATAAAAGGGATGATCTTGTATTTTTCTATATAATGCCAGGTATCCGCGTTTCATATTAACGCACGCGCCTTTTAAAAGATTTTGATCTCAATTCTTTTACGTATTTACTAATTGTTGGTCTTGAAAGTCCAGTGTGTTCTTGGCAGTCTTTCATTAACGCGCAAGGGTTTTCTATAAAAAATTTCCTAACAGCTTCTCTGTTCTCATTAGCAAGCTTAATTCTGTTTAATCCTCTTCCTTCTGTAAAATTCATCTGCAAATATCTCCTTGATGTTAATGTTAACTTTCACTTACTCATTTACAGTACAGCGTTTGAAAAAGGCTGTCAAGTTATTTTGACAGCCTGGGTGGTTATTTAAATTCAATTTCCATCTGGCTATCCTCACAAAGAAATCTACGTTCAAGGTCATGAACAGTAGCATAATCCCTAAATCCTTTGTTGTTTTGAATTCTTCTATCCATGTAAAGCATACGTTCCCATAGTTTAGGATAATGCTTCCTTAAAATACGAAGAGCTCCAATTTTCTGAAGAGGGCAACAGAAGCACGAAACTCTTGAAAAGTGATTATAAAGCCCACCCCAGTCATAGCCATTGTCATGGCAATATTCAAAAGCGTTGGCCTCTGTTACTCCATATTCTATAAGCGGGTATCTCATTTTATATTTCCTTTTTTTAGCCGATACTGATCCTATTCGTTTTTGCTCATCATCAGCAAAACCAATGCATGAAACAGGATTATCAACGGTTTTTAGATATTTATTTATTGCGTCAACCTTTTGCCTATTGCACCACCTGCGCATCGGAGAAGGCCATCCGTTCCCGATCCTGTGGATATTACCCTTATTGGATCCTTTCCTTGCTATAACTTCTCTTTCAAACATCCAATAATTAAACGATTTAACAGGGGTCAACCTGACAGTTTTTACGCCAGTTTCTTTTTCAAGCTTATTAATGTGAGGGTACATTTCAGGAAACTCCCACCCTGTGTCAAAAAAAACAGCTGAATGGATTTTTTCTCCGCTTTCAAGCATCATTAACGTCATGGCTGTTGAATCTTTACCGCCTGATAGTGAAATCACATTGTTGTCCATTTTATTTCCTAAAGGCTGCCAGGATTTGGCAGCCTTGGTTGTTTATCCTTCAAATTCATGCATCATGTAATATTCAATTACAGATATTGTTTTTCTTGATATAAGATAATTTTTATCAGGGTCCATATCATGCAAAAATGCAGCAACTCCTTCTGTCGATTTTTCAGCAACTTTATATGCAGATGGCTCGTCGTAATCCTAAACTATCCAAATATCAATATCTTTACTTTGGCAATCCATGCATATTTGTTTTTTGTTTCTGCTAAATGCAGTTATGCATATTCCATTAGATAAATGATTTTTGCAGTTAATACATTCCATGATCAATCCTTTCCTTCTGCCGGTTTGGCAGACTGTGGTTATTTCCTAAAATCTCCTAAAATAGTACCGTCTTTACCATAATAAACAAGCTCATAATATGGATGACAGTTCGTCACATAACCAAGATGCGGGAAATAAATATCAAAGTTTGCAGAAGAATTAGATCAAACAATTATGCCTGGATAACCTCTATGTTCAACTTTCATTCCCTGTAAAGCGAATGGAACTCCTCGGTACTCCTTGGTATCGTCAAAACGTTTCTTATCCCCATACATGTGTTCTATCTTGCACTTTCCAATTGTTCTTATTTTGTGATAACCCAAAAAGTCCTTAAAGCTATCATAGCAATCTTCATACTTTAAATATGTTTTATATTTGGCCTTACCTGGAGTTGATGCCATTACAGTTTTGGTATATTCTGGTATTTCATCACCATATTTATCAACAACGTAAATTTCATATGTATTGGGAAGATTTAATTCCATACTATATCCTTTCCTGCTGCCTTTTTGGCAGACTATGGTTGTTTAATCGGTTACGACGTACCATTCAGGGGTAAGGTATTCTACTGGTATGCTTTTAACTTTAAAAACTTCACCAGATTCTTGGAATGGCATGTCCCATATTGTATCGATAGATGATCCGCTCCATATTCTTTTTTTGTTTGGGAATTTAGAGTGCTGAAGATTTTTTGCAATGTGCATATAATCTTGAGCTTTTTCGAAAGACATGTACTCTAGCGGCTCCTCCCATGGCTGCCAGTCTGTAGCCAAGAAATCTTCATATAATAGCAGATAATTTTCATGACTTGCAGATACGTGAGCAGGACCATCATTATCGAAAATAACAGGGATTAAATCCACTTTCCTGCATACTGGTTTATCGTTATTTTTGCTCCACCTTGCCGCTTCGATAATGTTCATTTTTGTGCTCCTTATTTAACATCCTCAAGGTCCTTACGGTTGGCCCTGATCTGGTTGTGTAAATGTATTATAATGTCCTCATGTCGCCTGATTGCTTCACGGTGCTGCTGCTTTTCGAACTCAAGCTTTTCTATCATCTTTTCGATTATTTCGGTCCAGGTGGTTCTCATTGTAGTAGGTCCGGGTTGTCTGTCACATTGCCTTCCACTGAAGATTTTGTAAAATCTGTTCTTTCAGATCCCCAATTATCTCCGTGAAAATATCCATCATGGAATCCTATCGTTAAATATGCACCTTCTACAAAATCAGGATGTTCAATAATATCACCTTCATAAATATCGTTTCCATAAACGTCTTTCAGTCCTGTGAATTGTCCGACTGATGATGGGATGACTTGGTAGCAACGAACATTAGCAGAGATACGATTACCATCAAAGAGTGTATTTATATCAAGTTCATCATCAACTGGAATTATAAATGATCCTGAAAATATTTTGTTTTCCCCAAACTTAAATTTGGTATTAACTTTTAATAAATCACCATAAACCCACTCACCATCCTCAGTTTTACCTCTGAATTTAATCTCGCGCATTTGTTTGCTCCTTTGGTTGGAATCCTGAACAGGGTCCATTTTCAGAACTGTTCATGGACACATCATCTTCAATATACGAACAATAACCTTCAATGCTATAACCATCTTTATGAACTTGTTCGTTCATAAAGAAAATTGTGTATGGTACTTTCTCCCATATTGGCTCATTTTCGCAACCAACACATGAATTATATCGTTTCTTTTTCATAATCAAACCCCCAAAATCTTATCAATATTTGCTATGAATATCCCAATGTAAATTATACCAATTATGACGGATAAACCAACAATGTGATCAGCCTGGAACCTGTCGATTGCGTCGTTGATAGGCTCTAGTTTTTTAAGGTGTCGTTCCATGTTAATCTCCTTTGTTTACCATTCTTGGTTTTGTTTTACGATTTCTTCAATGTCTGTGCCTTTAAAAATTGGTTCAAGATTACCATAATCAAAATCGCATCCTGTTCGTTCGCAATATGCAGACACATATTCAGAAACATCTATGCTATCAACATCAATATCCCCATAACCGAGTTCCCACCCACTCTCTTCGTCAAGCTCCATTAAGTATCTGGCAGCATGGATTCTGTGTGATCCTGTAAGAGCTTGATTTTCAAACATTGTTAATATAGGAGTGCCATTCCATCCGTTGTTTATAATATCGTTTGCGATCTCAACAACCTTTGTTTTATCTGTATTGTTAATTTCAACTAAGTTTGCGAGTTCTTCAATGTTCATTCCGTTTATCCTTTGTTTTGGTTATGGTTCACATTACATTGTGGAGTTTTGGTTGTCAAGTGTTTTTAGTGATAAATATCAACGACAAAAATAATTAACATTTATCATTGACAAATATGCAATCCATGGTATTGTTTACATGCACTTAAACAAAAAGGAGAACAACTTGCATAAAGATCATCTTACTAAATTTAAAACAGCACTTGCAGCAACTGGCAAAACAACAGCAGAGATTTCAGCAGAAATTGGCATTAAGCCAAGCACATTAAGAAACGCAAGGTGTGGGTACATATCACCAGGGTTGAGGGTAAAGCTTGCTGAGTACCTTGGAAAATCAGTCAACGTATTGTTTGGGGGTTATAAATAATGGCAGTCAAGACACAGACTCCAACATGCCCACATTGTGGTTATGCTATGACCGACGATGACATGCTATGTAATCCAGATGATTTGTATTGGATAGCTCCAAACGAATCAGAGGAAGATGTGAGCTGTCCTAAGTGTAAAAAAGATTATACATGCGTCGGTGGCTATGTCCCTTTTTACAAAAATTATAAAATTGGAGAAGGAGATTGAATGAAAAAAGAATACGTTAAAATAAAAACAGTAAGAATGGCTCGGTTATGGCTAAGAGATCTTGGTTATGGTTCATATCCGTTGTTTTGTTTCAAGAACACATTAATAGCGGTACATTGCTTACGGTCAGATGCACCAACGTTGCTTGGGATGCTAAGAGAGGCAGGATTTCCTGCTAGTTATTAATTATATATTTATGAGGTTTAAATAATGACAAGACTTTCAATCGGACTAAAAAAAGATCCAAAAGGAAACAGTTTCTGGACTATAGGCCAAGCTGGATCAACTCAAGATGGTGACTGCATTGAATTAGCGTGCACATACACAGACACGTTGGAAATAGTCGATTATTACATCAACGGGTGGCACGTTAACCAGGATGAGCTGATCGTTGAATTTGCAGATCTATATGATAACGAGCATACACGTCAGGATATCAGAGATTCGTTGGCAACCGAAGCAGCGCACGAAACGTTTTTGAAAGAGCATGGATGTAAATTGTAATGGGACTAAAACTTGAAGAAATATATATAGACATGTCAAACGCCGAATATCACGCAAGGACTGATCTTATCAGTAACTCTCTTCTTAGTCAGTATGCTGATTGCCCGGCAAGGTATAAGTTTCAGGTAGATAACCCGATCCACGAGCCTACTGATGCAATGAAAATAGGGTCATTAGCACACACTTTTATTCTGGAGCCTGAGAATCTTGATAAAGAGTTCTTTATCCTTGACCCAATGAAACGTCCTGAGCCTGATAAAACATTTGCATCAAAGCTTAACAAAGATTGGAAGATTGACCTTGAAAATTCAGCACGTGAATCAGGCAAGACATTAATGAAATATGAAGACCTTGTAGAGGTTGAAAGATACAGGAACGCTCTTATTAGCGAACATGGCGAGATTGAAACAATGCTCATCATGGAGCCACGCATGGTTGAAAAAACATTCTTCGTAACCATGCATGGAGTAAACTGCAAGATAAGGCCAGACCTTATCCTTCCAGGAGTAAGGTATTTATGCGACCTTAAAACTGTTGCAGATGCATCACCAAGAGGATTTCAGAGCCACTTTTTTAAATACAAGTACGATGTTCAGCTTGGGCTTTACACAATGGCTTTTAAAGAGATCACAGGGTTTGACTGGCCATTTAACTTTATCTGTGTTGAAAAGAAAGCTCCATATTTCACTACATGTTACACTATTTCCCCTGGTGACGAGGTTTATAAATATGCAAGGAATAAAGTTGAATGCCTACTCAAGAGGTTTAAGAATTCCCAAGAAGACAACTACTGGCCGGCATACGAGTCTATGCAGCCATTACCATTACCTGCTTGGATAAACAACACGCAAATCATCGAAACACAGGAGGATGAAGTTTATGAACCAGCCATTACAGAATAATTCAACACATATTCCAGCACAAACACCTATGAAGTACGAAGGTGGGGCTGTTGTACCAAGGGATGCAACAGAAGCTTATTCTATGGCTTGCCAGCTTGCAAACAGTGGAATGGTGCCAAGGACATACCAGGGCAAGCCAGATTCAGTTCTTGTAGCAATCCAAATGGGATCAGAACTTGGAATGTCTCCAATTGCATCTTTGTCATCAATTGCTGTAATCAATGGCACCCCAGCGATATGGGGAGATGGTCTTCTTGCTCTTGTACTTGATTCTGGGCTGCTTGAAGATATTGACGAAACATTCTCCGGTGAGTTTGGAAAAGATGATTATACAGCAACATGTACTGTTTGCCGAAAAGGTATGAAAAAAGAAAAGGTACGCACATTTTCAATTTCAGAAGCCAAGGCAGCTAGTCTATGGGGGAAAGCAGGACCATGGAAACAGTATCCTAAGAGAATGTTACAGATGCGCTCAAGGGCTTTCGCTTTGCGTGATGTTTTCCCAGATGTCTTGAAGGGTCTCAAAATTAGGGAAGAGGTTGAAGATTATTCAGGAACTCCATTGGATAATAAAAGAACAGTTGCGCATGCAAAAAGTGTTTTTCAAAAACATGTTGATTGTGAAGTTGTAGAAGATTAAAAAAGAAGGCTCCTTAACCGGAGCCACACAGGAGATGTCATGGATAAACCAACATGGCAAAAGAAAATAATAAACGGGTCTGAAGTTGCGGTCCAGTTTGATTTAAAATCACAGGAATGGTTCAATGGGTTCAGTGATAACCAAATATTGACAGGCAAACTTGCAGGAGTCAGGAAACCAAGATCAATAAAGCAACTTCGACTATACTGGGTAGCTTGCGGGATCGTGAGCGAGAATAACAGAATCGGACTATTCGCCAAAGAGCAGGTTGATTTCTACATCAGAAACAGATTGAACTTTTTTGACACCGATAAAACTGTTGTTATGCCAGGAGGTAACGTAATATTTTATCCAAGGTCAATCGCAATGCACAACTTAGAGCACATCGAAGCATCAGATTATTTTACAAGAAGTTTTCAAGTCATGGCTGAAATTTTAGAATGCACCGTGGAAGAGTTCATGGATGCGATATGGAGAGAGTGAAATGAATCCACAACCTAAATCAAAGCCATACCGCAACAAACAGGCAATAGAGTGGTTTAGAACAGTTCCTTGTGCCGTGTGCGGATCATGGGAGACAACAGGGCATCATGAGCCATTGAGAGGTCATGGGACTGGCACAAAGGGGCCTGATAATGAACAGATTCTATTGTGCTTCGTCCACCACAGAGAACGACATGATACAGGAAAGAAAACGTTTTATGAAAAATATTTTGATGACCACTGGAGGGATATTGTCCGGCAATACAAGTCCATGGTAATGGGCGCAATAAAACATTAATTTTATGCCCATGTAATTCATGTGCTAAAAGGAAATCTTGATGCGGTTAAAGAAAAGGCTAATATTTCAGATTTTTTTGAAAGACAGTTGATTGATGAAGTAGAAAAAGAACAAATTAATAACCAATAAGACGAAACATTTGTAGGGTAAATAAACTAAACAAGCCAGGGATTCCCTGGCAAAAGGAGATAATTATGAACGAAATCGTATCTGTAAAAAATACTGAAATGGTTGCACTTGTTTTTAAAACATTCGAGGAGCAAATCAAAGATTTCAAAGAAAAAACCGAAGGTCTTGTCTTTGATGTCGATACAAAGAAAGGCGAAAAAGAACTTAGATCACATCTGTATCAGATGCGTAAGGCAAAAAAACCAATAAAAGACGCAAAGGCCATTGCGAAAAAAGAATCTCTCGAATATGGCAGAATGCTTGACGCTGAAGAAAACAGATTAATTTCAGAGATTGATGCAATGATTGAAAAAGCAAACGGGCCTATACTTGAGATCGAAGCAAGACAAAAATATGCTCAAGACTGGAATGATGCCCATAAACACAATGAACTTGTTAACCGAGAACGTGAAATCGCCAGAAAAGAAGCAGAGCTTAAACGCATGGAAGATGAGCGTCTTGCAAAGATAGAAGCCGAGCGTATCGAAAAAGAAAGAATAGAACGAGAGGAACAAATCAGGAAAGAAACCGAGGAGCGAGTTAGGCGTGAATCTGAAGCTAAAGCAAAGGTTGAAAAGGAAGAGGCAGAACGCAAGATCCGCGAAGCAGAAGAAGCCAAGCTGAAAGCCGAAAAAGAAGCGAAGGAAGCCGAAGCCAGAAGAGTC
>Ga0224495_10002491_pt1 | contig 11954 bp, 6 predicted proteins | sample SF_Jul11_sed_USG_FD_168128 | JGI IMG/M metagenome (GOLD analysis project Ga0224495, IMG submission 168128) | Sediment microbial communities from San Francisco Bay, California, United States - SF_Jul11_sed_USGS_4_1 | ecosystem: Environmental > Aquatic > Marine > Sediment | place: USA: California...
AACGCCAGAAGGTCGAAGGGCCACGGGAGGGTATCGCACCCTGCCTTGTCCCAGTAGTCCCGCCGGTAGATGTTGGACGCAATTTCACGGGCCATGTCGTAGTTCATTGTCCACATGGTGTCTACGTCCTGCGGGTACTGCTTGTGGGATATCCCGAAGATGGTTCTCCCGCCAGGGTCTTTCGGATGGTTTGACTTGTAACCTTCATGCTCAAGGACGAACTTCAGGCATTTGGGAAAGTTGCTTGTCATTTAAGACGCAATATCCCCGAAAGACTTCCATGTTCCGGGTGTTCCTGCGACTGTGCATACCCACCCGATAGTGCCACCCGCAGACGGAGAACGGTTCCAAACGATATCTCCCGCAGACCATGTTCCGCTTGTCGGGGCCGCAGTGTCGGCTGACCACTTGTTAGCGTAACTTGCGAAGTCCAGTTTCAGCCCTGAAGTATATCCTGGATTGAGAATTTGAAGAATTGAATTTCCTATATTGGTTAAATCAACCCCTTGTGAATAATCTTCTGTAGTGTAATTATCTGTTGCATAGGCAAACCGGACTGTAGGTGATGTTCCATGCAGGGCTATCTTCCCGGAACTTGATCCAAACTCCGGATATAGGGATAGATATTTTGTGCCGAAAGTGGTTATCTTGTCTGCATCGGTTCCTAATATACCTTCCGTAAGGGTTGAGTTAAGCACAACACCTTTTGCAACTCCTGACGTATTTACTGTCAACGATCCGGTAATGTAAGAATTTGCGATAGATACTTTTGGGGCACCAGATACGGTACTATCAATGAGTACCGCCACACCATCCGTTCTTGCCGTGTTTGCGAACCAACTATTCTGTAGAACTATACCAAACGTCTGAACATTAAGTTTAGTGGCCTTTACTATATACGACCCGTGTGCCTCTGAATAGCATGTATCCATATACACAAGTCCGTAGTCTCCATATATTTCAGCAACGGAGTCTGATGTGGGACCGAAATAGCAGTTATGGAAGTAAACCTTACCATCCTTGTTATATAGCGTATGCGTTGTGTTAGAGTCTCCGTAGAAACTAGTATCACAGATATGCAGGTTGTAAACGTCAAGATCTATTACCGACAGGTGCATAGTATTGTGACCGAAGAAACAATTATTTATCTTTATGTCTGATGGCTTGCCTACGTTTCCGAACCGTATCCCTATTCCGCTATCGTGTATGTAGCAGTTCTCGATAAGAAGACGGAAAAAGTTTGCGCTGTAGGATGTCTCATCAAAATCTATGGCTACGTCTGCGGTCTTCCCATTCCCGTCGAAGAATATGTTGGACAGAACACCTCCACGACCAATCCCGTCAATCCTTGCTATTGTTCCTCCGCTTGAACCACCCCACTTGATTGTACTGGATTGGCGCAGGAAATCCCCGGTGCCGCCCTCAAGATACGTCCCCCCGTCTCCTATGATGTTTACTCCCTGATTCCATACAAGCGTATCGGTGATAAGATACGTTCCTATGGGTAGATAGAGAGTCCCGCTCCCTCCACTAGCGGCTGCGGCGGCATAAGCAAGATTAAGAGACGATGTATCGTCTGTTACTCCATCTCCTATGACACCGTGAAAACGAGCATCTATCGGTTGCAACCCCTGTATTGTCACCCCGCCTACGGAAGTAGTATCCGCCCCGTAGTGAAGGTCATCTACCCCTAGTTTGCGTACTTCGCCCAATGTGGACTCCTATGGAGAATGTAAGTCTTCCGTATCGGTGTCAGGGAATAAGTAACGAACCCCCGCATACGCTCCAACCTTTCCAGCAGCCTTACTAGTTCCTGGGAACTTACCAAGCATTCTAAGAAACTCACCAGCAACGCGAGGGGAACTCATAACTATGAGTGGAACGAACTTCGGGTTTAGATACTTCAACGCAGCCGCCGTTCCTGCCGTAGACGCTCCGATACCTTGTATTCCGTGAGGAACAAGAACGCTGTGCGAGTACCCAGCCACCATCCCGGTAACGTCTTCTCCGCCTTGCTTAGACAAGATTTCAAGCAGTTCCTTTCTGAGTGCAAAGTTATTTTTCATAGCGGAGGTAAGTCGCCTGAGGGTCATATCGGCGTAGATCCTTCCGGTCATCCCTTGCTTTCTGAGCATCAGTCCCGCCTCAATGTCCTTGATGATCTTCGTCGCCTCTGCGTACCCTTTCGTCATTTCTGCGTATTGTGGAACTTTTTGTGTGATGGTTTCCTTTACTGCCTTGTTCACTTTAACTATGAATGCTCTTGCGCCTGAAGACTCTGAATAGAAGTCATCAAGGATTCTCTTGAGTTTATCCAACCCGGCTGGAGTCCTGTCTCCTGGTTGCGTACCCCACGAAGATATCTTGTCTAGTGCCTTCCTAAGGTCACGGACTCCTCTTTCCCCAACAGTAACCCTTGAAAAGTCGAACTTCCCGTTTACCATCTTTACATTGTATTCTGCGGCGATATCCGCTATCTTCAGTTCAAGGGCTTTCGTATCTATATCTCCCGTGATCTTGCCAAGTTCCTCCAACCTCTGCCGGTATGCGGCCCCCCTTGCTGACTTTATCTCATTTAGCGCGTTTCGTGCAGTTTCTACAACTTCCTCACCAGATATCTTCCCGCGCATGGCCTTTGTGAACGCTTCACCACCTTTTACCGCTTCTGCCGCCGCGCCCTCTCCTGCCCCTGTGAATTTACCTATAACCTGCCTTCCGAGTTTTGCCGCAGGCCCACCAACTGCCTTCACTCCTTTTTCGATGACTGGCCCAGTAAGTTCCATAAGACCACCAACGCCGACATCACCGGCTGATCTTATCATTTCCTCCGGTATGGTTCCCTGCTCCTTGCCGTATAGGAGGTCAGCGGCTTTCTTTCCAATACCGTATCCAAGACCACCACCAATAACGGAACCACCCAATACCGGAGACGCCGCTCCAATGGCTGCGCCAACTCCCATGCCGCCAAATTCAAAGAAAGGACGAAGATACTCCTCTGAATCTCTCGCTATTTTCTTTACTTCTTCATACCCCTTCGGAATTGCGCTCTTTACTTCTTCGTAACCCCTAGGGATGCCACTCATTTTACCCTCCTCACAACCTTTCCATTAGGGAGGGTAAACGTACCGTCTCCATTGTTAATGGTTCCTTTTGGCAGGTCTGGAGGGACTTTGCTGACTTCTGCTGGCCCCCCTACGTCTATTGGTGTATATATCCTTCCAATCAAGGGAGATTCTTCAGATAGGGCTTCCGAGGTTTTGTTATAGTTATTTATCTTCATCATCCCTTGTTTTCTGTAAAAGTTTATAAGTTCTTTCGCCGCAGGGATTGCCGCATTTCCACCGGCATTTATTTTGGAAAGGAGCCTCTGCTCGTAATCGCTTACCTGCCCGGAGCCAACCATCGCAAGACGGAACGACCCCTGCAATGTCGTTGCCAGGAGTTCATACTCTTGGGCCTCATTGAATGATGCGGAGTCTATTCCCGCTGCTTCCGCCCACGGAGCAAGCGCGGCTTTTAGTTGACCAACCTTCCCGCCAGCCCCCGCTTGGATTAACTCGGTCATTCGATTCAGTCTTATCAGTCCTGTGCTTGCGGTGACTGCTTCTTCTTGGAGTTTTGGCATCGAATGTATAACGGTTTTTGCTGTTTCTATGTCAAGTTTGCCTTGTGGGGAAACATTGACCGTCGTAGATGGAGGTTTATATCGTGGCCCCCTAGCAACTTCGTCCCACTTCTGTGTACTTGGACTCCATTGTCTTGTTACCGTTTCTTCTCCTTCGTCAAACTCCTTGACTGTAGGGGCTTTTTCATCCCCTCCTAACCCAGGGATAAGTTTTGCCAGTTCCCCGATTGCCCCTTTTGCGGCGGCAAGTTTCCCGATGTCCTGCATATACTGATTCTTTGCTTTCTCGAACGCCTCTGCGTCTCCGCTTGATTGTGCCTTCAGCATTGCGGGAAGGGATTTGTCAACGGCCATCTGTGCCTGCTGTTGCTGTATTGGGATATAGAACTTCCAAAACTCGGCAGACTCGTTCAACATCTGGTTCTTGTTGAAGGCACTCATCATGCCGTTTTCATCAACGTACCCGCCCTTTTTCATTACCTCAAGCAAGGCCGGACGCTGTTCTTCCGGGGTCATCTGAAATATGATGGACGACTCGGAAGGACGTTTCCTGTGTAACTCCTCATACTCCGCTTGTTTCTGCTGAATGTCTATCGCTCCTCGCTGCAACTTTTGGTTCGTTAATGCTTCGTTCTGTCGTAACGCTTCTCCCTGGCGGACGAATTGTCCATACTGCATTACCTGTCCCAGTACATTCGCCCTTCCAACGTCTGCCAAGAATCCCATTAGAATATACCTCCGACGAGTCCGCCTAACAGTCCTCCAAGTACGGTTCCGACACCGGGCATAATTGCCGTACCTATAGCAGCCCCCGTAATTGTTCCGGTCCACTCCTTGTTCGCGCCGAGAGCAGAGGAGATGCCAAGACCTACCGCACCACCCAAGGCGGCAGGCCCGAGAGATGCGGCAAGGCCCGCTGATGGAGCGGCCCCCGTACCAACGCCTGCGAACTCAGAAAGCGGACCAACTCCTGTAAACGGGGATGCAGCAGGAGCCAATGCACCACCTGTTCCAAGTGCTCCGCCTATGTTTGCCGCCCCACCAGCGGCACCTCCTGCCACGCCACCCTGTGCCGCACCGCCCCACGTGCTCGGGTTGGTCAATTGGAACCCTTGCGGAAGCAACCCGGACTGTTTCGCAACCCCGTAGGTGAGGGGCAACTGGAGCAACCCGCTGATGGACTGAGCGTCCTGCTGCCTGTCCATAGTCTCTTTTTGCAGGTTGTAGTTCAGGTCAAACTGCCTTCTCTGCTCGGCCCTCTGACCTGCGGCAATCGTCTTCGCGGTGTCGGCTTCCAGAAGGCCGCGAGTCAGCCCACGCATCTCCCCGCCGGTCAGCGGTCTTCCTCCGGTGGCCCTCCTTTGCTTGTACGAAGTCCAGAAGTCGGGTATCTGCGTGGACTGATAACCGCTTAAGTATCCTGCCATCTTATTTCTCCCTCGGAACAATCATGTATTCACAGCCCCACATTACGGGTTCAAATCCTATGGTTTCGTCGGCCGTGGTGATCGTGAACTCCGGCGAGTGGAACGTGCCCGTCTTCGCCTGCCCGTGTATCTCACGGTTGACGTACACGTACCCGCTCCTCGTCGGGTCCACCGTATCTATCGTCGTGGCGGTCTGGTTCCCGTCCACGTAGTAGTTGCACGTTACGTTCGAGGTGGTCGTGGACTTCACCTTGAACATAAGGGACGCCCAGTCGATCCTCGACTGAAACATCAGGGAAGCATTGTACAGGGCGATATCCCCGAGGCGCACCGTGGACGTGATGTTGTTCGTGGAGGACGTAGTAGCAAATGTGTTCCCGTTATCCAGTCGCATCACAAACCCAGCCGGGGTAAACCCGTACATGTACGAAATGCCGTTCGTGTCGTACACAGGGAACGACCCGTTCAGGTACGCGGCAGAGCCACGGCCCACCCTGAACCATTTGTTCTCCGTGAAGTCGTACCGCCACTCCGCACTACCTGGGACCACCAGAACGTACTCGTTGTACACGGGGTCGATGCGTCCATGCAGTGTGGGTATCACAGACGCGCCGAGATAGTTGGAGTGAAGGGGGGTGAATTTGTCTCGGATATCGGTTGAGATTTCCTGAATAGAGGTGCCATCACTTATAACAACGCCGCGTTGCGACACCCACACCGCTACCTTACGACGGATACCCTGTGCAATTTCTATTTCGCCAACGGCAATGGAGTACGGGGCAATGCACCCGTCAACCATTGAAACCGGATGGACCGCGTAGGGGGCTTCCCCGGTAATTCTCCACGTTGACGTCTCCTTGCACATCAGGAGGATTTTCGTATCCGTAGACCCGAACTGGTTGGAGAAAGACGCTCCGCATACAGGAGCCGTGTCATCTCCGATGTACAGTTTCCCGCTTTCCTCCCCGTTGAACACCTGCGGCCTGCCAACCGCGCTGTAGATTACGGCGTTTGGCTCAGAGTCGGGGTTCCCGCAGAGAAACAGGGAGTTGTCGTGAAACACGGGGAACTTGTATCCACGCACATCCAGAGAGGCGGGGATACATGCCACATTGTATATATGCAGCGCACCTGTCGGGTTTGCACTGAATCCAATCCGGTAGTAATACAAGTCTATGGGGGCTATTGGCCGTAGAGCCTTGCTCTGCCCCGCAGTGAGAAAATTGTGTTCCTGGTTTACCCCCTGCCACCTCCTGCGGTCGTTTGCCTCTTCCTCTGGGTTCTCCGTATAGTCGCGAGAGGCTGACCTCCTCCCGGCTATCCCGACATCCCGACTTGAAGCAATCCCGCTTACTTGCGTCTTGAACTCAGAACTCCTTGCCGGGGGTGTCCATGACACCGTTCCGGACTTGCCAAGGGAGTTTCCATTGTCGCCAAGGGTTCCATCTACGATATTCAGTCCTCCCCATTCTTCGGAAATGTTACCGCTGTAATACTCCACGGTCATTGATACATTTGCTACTTGGTTTTCTTTTCCTCCGGCAAGCGAGAACCGTATTCCCTGGAGTCTCTCCAAAGAAGCAACGTACAGGTAGTCCTCCGCTGCCGTAATCGTGAGATTCGCGAATGTCCCTGCGTTCGCATCGTCGTATTCGTTGGAGAACACGTTGGGAGTCCAGTTGTTGTATGCCCCGGTTCCCCCGTCGAGCATTATGAACACGTCGCAGGGCGTATACACCCCGTCCCAGAGATCCTGAATCTGCTGCAGGGCCGCGTCCAGAGTGATTTGATAAATGCGCGTGGTGGAGTCTATGTTATAGAAATCCACCTTATACCAGAACGCAAGGACATCGGATACGTTTTTCTGTTTCGCCGTAGATGCCGTGGATGCAAACGAGATCTTCCCGCTTTGGGCAAGCGTTACGCCGCCTGAAGAGGTTCCGTCGCTCTGGCCTGTAACCGACTGCCACTGGCTTGAAGCCCACTGGTTCACAACCGCCGTAGCAGCCGTAGCGTTCTCGTATCCACTAACCAGATTGAAAGTTATTCCTCGCAACGGAAGCGGGGAACCGACATACGCCGATGTGATGGTTCCGGTACCAAACGCAAACGACTGGGGCGTGAAGTCGCTGGAGTACCGTGCTGTATTGGAAATGCGGAACTCGTCGATAAATCCTAAGAAGTCGTCGTTTGGGCCGGTCCCGCCTATGTATACCGTATTCCCGTTCCCGGCAGCCGGGGAGGTGGCAGAAGCGGATGAAACCCGAAGGGAACCATTGCAGAAGATTTTATAGTCCGATGCCCCGTTTTGAACTACTGCAACGTGGTTCCACTGGTTTGTCCCCAAGCCTGCAACGGCACTTGTGGCTACGACATCGGTTCCGTTGATGGCTAGATGTACTGAAATTTGGTCTCGTCCAAAAGTCCATCCGTGTTGCGTCAAATATAGGTTTGTTGAACTTCCGTCTGTTACTTGGTAATAGATATCCGTCTTTTGGGTGTTCGGGTATGATAATTGCGGCCCGTTGTCATAGAACCAGAACTCTATCGTCCATTCTTCTCCGCTGAAGTCGAAGTCTGCGTGGTCTGCTATGGTAATATAATCGCCAGCCCCGTCCAGACTAAACGAACCACCACCGAATTTGCTCGTTGTTGATACGACTGTATGCCCCCACGTTTGTACCGTATGGTCCGAATCAGAGGCATCGTCTGTACTCTTTGGGTTGCCGGTTCCTGTGATTTCATCTCCATGCAACAGAAGCATGGTGTTTGCGTCTGGTGTATTGTCCACACCGGCTGGCAGGGTTGCGTATTCCGAGGTAAGACTGTTGGAAACAAGGTCGTGAAAGTCCATCTTGAACGTGGATGTTTCCGAGTCCCACAGGATGAATCCCGCTGGCGGCATTTCGCTCCCGTACCAGATGAGCGTATCCGTCCCGTTGCAGGCAACCACAGAACCGTTGGGGCCGACAGACAGGCGCGGATTGCCGGAGCCATCCAGGGAAGGAGTAATGTCTGTGAAGTTCCCCTGCGTGATAACCTCAGAAGTCTTGTCAAATATCTTTGTCGTTGAGGCAACCAATGTGTGCGATTCGGCGGACGGGTAGTCCTTCTGGAAGAAAATCCCGTCTTTCAGGGCCGTGGACGTTGTGGCCGTTGTGTTGATCTTCGTCTGCCCGCCAACGGATTTGAGAGAGCCACGGTTATACCGAAGGTTCGTAAGCGTCTGGAAGTCTTCCGGTGCAAGGGTTGTCGGAGGGTCTGCTGTTCGCAGACGCCCCTTGAACGCAACCTCCCGGTAGCCCTTCTTCGGGTAGTTTTCTCTCGCCATTAGTCGATGCTCACTTGGGGTATGGTAAGCGGGTCGTTGGACTGCACGTCGCCACGGATCTGCATGATGCGCCTCTCCAGCATGGCCCGTAAACCGCCGCTAGGGATGTTCTTGGACTCAAGGGCAAGGATCGCTGCGTAGATGCTGATGGTGTCGCTGTACTCGTCGTTTATGCCGTCCAGCGTATCAGAGTCGGCCGACAAGTTGCTCTCCGCCTTGGTGTACACGAACCGGAAGCACGAGTCGTATTGCAGCATCGGTGCCCACATCAGGTATCCGGCAAGGAGGGTGTAGGACAGAGGTGCCCCGGAGTAGTAGAGGTTCTGATAAATCCACTCCATCTGCCCCGGCGTCACCCTGCCAGGCTGTCCGGTTGCCACGGTGGACGAGTTATAGAACTGCATGTTGCGTATCTTCCTGCCGTAGATGGTGGACGGCAGGGCCGCCTCGAACGAACCGGCGGACGCCGTAAACGTGCATACCCGAAGGAAGTAATCCGGGTTCGCCCTGTCGATTTCCGACTGAGTGAACTTGATTCCCTCGTTGATGTACGCATTAATCTGGGCGTCCGTCCAACGGTCTGCGCTGGATTCGTCCAAATACCGCCGTGTTCTGGTTCTAAGTGTGGATAAGGTCGTGGACATACTGACTCCTAATTAGAAACGGGTTTGCCTTCATCGTCTGTTGATGCAGTTGGTTTGGATTCTTCTGTATCTGTTGCCGTAGGCTTATCTGCGCTTGTTCCTGTATACGCTCCCGTTGCGGAAACCGTATCAAACACGTTCGGCTTTACCCGAAGCAGGTACGCATCGTCCTGCGTATACGCCCCGCGCTCCCCGCCTTGGGACATCGCCCAACCGACGTTCTCCGTCCATGCGCCGTCGTCGGCGGTTTCCGTCCACGCGCCGTCCTGCGCCTCGCCCTTCTCGGGAACGCCCTCGCAGGCATACGTCGTATCGTAGACAACCCCGGAAGGCGGCTCGACGTATGCGTAGGTAACAGTCGCCTGCGCGGACAGAACCAAGGATGCCTGAATAACCGGGCTGTAGTTGATATCCGCAGACGCCCCAAGGACTGCCGGAACGTCTCCGACAATCACGGCCTCTGCAATAACCGTATCGGCTTGTTCTTCCATAGCCGAAGCGACAATGGAGGAAACAGAGTCCGAGGTTACAAAAACGATATCGAGGTCTTTATCCGCCTCGGCGGACAGGACCGCAGCAACGTCCCCGGAGAGCTTCGGGTTGGTAATGCTCTTCCCGTACTCCGCTTCGGCGGAGAACGATCCAACCGCTACGGTGTAGGGGGAGATGTTTACATCGGCCTGCGCCGAGAACCCGCCGGTTGCACCGCCAACGTCTACATACAGGTGTACGTCCGTGCCAATAGACAGGTAGCCGGTTACGTCCCCGTCAACAGCAACCGTACCGATGGAGTGTTCCTCGGTATCTTCGCCTATCGACAGTACGGATGCGGCAGATCCGGTTTCGGTAGCCGAAACCCACGGGAAGGACCGGACGTAATCCGCGCCAGCCGCACCGTGTATCGCCGGGATGTTGTTGTCACGAATCTCAAGGCGGAACTCCGTACCGCCGGATACGAATACCTCGGCAAGTCCGTCGAGAACCGGATTCCCGCCTACAACTTGGGACTGTACATCCGTCCCTACGGCAAACGCGCCTTGTGCGCCCTGCGTATCCGGAACGTAGTCGGCAGCCGCTTGAGCAACGATGTCGTGGCCTGCCGACAGGGACAGGGCAGATGTGCCGCTCCACGGCACTTCCGAGTAGATATCCGGGGAGGACAATACGGCAATAGAGGAAATGCCGTCGAAAACGAGATTCTGCGTACCGGAACCAGTTACTTCCGCTTCCGAGCCGAAGGAAGCGGTTGCAACCCCGGTTACTACCGCATCGACTCGTACATTCGACTGGTAGTCCGACGCAACAACGAACTTCTCCCACAGGATGTCCGTGGGGTGCAGCCATGCAAACCAATACTCGGCGGGGTGCGAGAAGTGGAGAGCAACTCCGCCGGTTTCCGTGTAGTCCTTCGGATACAGGGACTCGGAAAGTGTTACGTCTGCTAGTGCATCTATGAACGATACTGGAATGCCGGTTACATCCCGGAACTCCAGAACTTGTTCGGATACGCCTTTGGCGTGTAGATGCGCTCCGGATGTATCCGGAACATGGTTCGTTCCGCCAGACAGGGTTGCGGATTCGTCTGCCTCTGCACTGAATATTCCAACGGCAGAGACATCCGGGTTGCGTCCAACTGCGAGGTCGTGTTCGGCTGAGAAAGATCCGTCTGCCCCGTAGGTATCAGGTTGATACGCCTGCGGGCCTTGTATGTCTTCGGTAACTTCGGATTCTACGGCGAAGTGCCCGGAAACTTCCCCGTCGATTCCGTAGTCTACTACGCTGTCATGTTCTGCCGAGAATACTCCGGAAACGTCTCCTTGGACGTACCCATCGCTGGCGTAATCTGTACTGGCTGAGAATACACCTTCCGCCCCCTGAGTATCCGGAACGGAGTCGGTTCCCGCTCCGGCTACCGATGCGGAGTAGGTAGAATCCCCTACCTGGAGGAGTCCTGAGGGAATGCCTGTTACATCCCGGAACTCAAGAACCTGTTCGGATACGCCCCCGGATACGTCCCACCCAGCTGTACCGTCAGAGACGAACCCGCTTACCTTTTCGTGTTCTGCGGAGAGTGCGGCGGAGGAAACGCCGTCCAGGAGTATTGTTTTTTTCCTGGTGTAGTCTGACTCTACGGACAGATGGGCAGACGCGCCCCCCTCAAACAGAAGGTCCGCATCAATATCCGCAAGAGAGGCAAAGACACCGGAAACGCTCCCCTCTATGCTGAGAGAGGAGATTGACTCCGCACCAGCGGCGAATACGACTGACGGCTCTGAAACTGGTTCGTAGTGTAAAACGCGTTCAGAAGACGCACCTATGGCAAGGTTGGCGTCTCCGGTTTCTCTGGCCGCAAGCGTATATGTATAATCGGCTTCCGCCGAGAACGAACCGGCAACGTCCGCCGTGACGACAGAGTGCTTCCCGTAACTGGCTTCCGTTCCGATGTGAATTGCGGCACCGGAAACCGGAACGATAGGAGAGAACGCTATGACTGCGGCGGCGGCAAACGCCCCTACCGCACTTCCTAGCCTAACCCTCCCCGACGTAGGATGTCCGGCCTGCGAAACAAGCGGCTCGTTTGCAACGGATTCCCACTCGGCCCCTTGGGTACCGGGTACGTAGTTTGTTCCAGAGGGGGTGGCTTCCGTGATCGTAATATCCGGAAAATTTGCCCAGGAGTTGTAGGCTGCGGTATCGTCACCGGATAGGTCTGTGCCGCTGTTGTCTGTAACGGATATTACGAAGTCATACGGATCGGTTTTGGTGTTTACAAAGTCCGCGCCGATTTCTATAATCAGCCGCTTCCCCTGCGGAATGTTAGGCGAAGAGAGGATATTTGATAGTGCTCGGCAGGCTAGGTAAACATACGACTCACTTTCTGCCTCATAACCAATGTATGTGACGTTTGACCCGTCTTCGTCGCAGTA
>Ga0224495_10002492_pt1 | contig 11952 bp, 10 predicted proteins | sample SF_Jul11_sed_USG_FD_168128 | JGI IMG/M metagenome (GOLD analysis project Ga0224495, IMG submission 168128) | Sediment microbial communities from San Francisco Bay, California, United States - SF_Jul11_sed_USGS_4_1 | ecosystem: Environmental > Aquatic > Marine > Sediment | place: USA: California...
GACCGCGTCCCCCTCATCGATCCCGCGGGTGATCTCGGTGATGTGGGACGAATCCGCGCCGAAGGCCTCGACGGCATAAACGACGGCCTTCTCGGGCCGCACATGCCGGCCGCAGGTGTAGATGTCGAGCGCGACATAGCCGACCTCCGGCCAGGTATGCGTCGAGATATGGGATTCGGAGATGACGACGACCCCGCTCACGCCGAGGGGCGGGAACTTGGAGAAGGAAATGGACCAGACGTGAGCGCCGGCGATCTCGGCCGCCTTGACGAGGATCTCCTGCATCCGTTCGACACTGCCGACGATCTTCGGGTCACAGCCGGAGGCTTCGACGATATAGTGATGGCCGATCGAGGAATGGGTCGCTTTCGGCATGTCCGCCTCCTAGCCCGGTTTCGAGACCCGATTATCGCAGAATCGTCGGACGTGTCAACCCCGCGACTCCACGGCGTGATTGCCGCACTCACGGAGGCCGTGAGTACTGGCGAAGCGCCGGCACTCACGGAGGCCGTGAGTAGGCTCAGACCCGGACGCGGCGCTCTTCCTTGACGACGTTGAGGACGAGATGGGTCATCGTCCGGTCGACGCAGGGCATGGCGAGGAGTTTCTTGACGAAGGCGTTGAGGTCTTCGCGGCCGGCGAAATAGCCGATGATGAACGCGTCCCAGTCGCCGGTGACGTCGTAGACGGCGATGACATGGCGGTCGGAGGCGATGCGGCGCTGGGTCTCCAGGAGGCGGCCCTTGGAGATGCGCAGGGCGATGACGGCGACGAGCTCGACGCCGAACTTGGCCGGGTCGAGGAGGGGGATGTAGCCTTTGACGGCCCCTGTCTCCTCGAGGTGTTTCACGGCGTGGATGACGGCGGTCGTCGAAGTCCCCACCTCCCTGGCGATCTCACGATAGCTCCGGCGGGCGTTGCGATTGAGGGCCCGGACGACCTTGCGTTCCAGCTCTTCGCTCATAGGGCCATCCTCCTATTGTCCATATTTATTCATAAAATAGCAACAAATGCAAATAATTTAAATAAATATGTTGACAATTGGAACTTTCTAACCATAATTTGCTTATCATGAATCGAGACGGCCGCAAACGCCCATGACCGGCTTTAGCCCCGTCCGGCCTCCCCGCCGGCCGGCGGCTCCGGGCTCCGGCCTCTCTTCGTGTCCCCCAACCTGTCGTCTGCGGGAGGTTCTGTCATGGTAACAAACGCCCGCCGTTCCTTCAAGGCCTTCGGTTTCCGGGCCGAAAAGGAGATCCTGGACCTCGTCCTCCACCCCGCCCAGCGCGTCGAGTTCGTCCGCTTTATTTTTCCCGACATCCTCGGCCGGCCCATGGACTTCACCGTTCCCAGCGCGGAGCTGGCCGCCGCCTTCAAGGAAGGGAAGGGCTTCGACGGGTCCTCGGTCGCGGGCTTCGTCCGGATCGAGGAGAGCGACCTGGTCATCAAGCCCGACCCGACGACCTTCCGCGTCCTGCCCTGGGAATACCGGGGCTTCGACGAGGGCGTCCGCTGGCGCGAGGCCGTTGTCTTCGGCGACATCTTGACCCCCGAGGGCGAGCCCTACGAGGGCGACAGCCGCGCCGTCCTCAAGCGGACGATGGCTCGGGCCCGGCGGGAGCACGGGTTCGACGATTTCCGCTGCGGGCCCGAACTCGAGTTCTTCATCTTCCCCAACGACCGGGAGCCCGTCCCCCAGGATGTCGGCGGCTATTTCTTCAGCGGCCGCCACGGCGAGGTCCGCAAGGAGATCCAGCTCCTCCTCCACCGGATGGGGGTCGAAACGGAATATGACCACCACGAGGTGGCCCACGGGCAGCACGAGGTCGACCTGCGCTACCAGAGCGCCCTGGCCATGGCCGATACGGGCATGCTCTTCCGTTACATGGTCAAGAAGGTCTGCCGGATGCACGGCCTCCACGGGACCTTCATGCCCAAGCCCATCAACGGCCAGAACGGGAGCGGCATGCACGTTCACCAGTCGCTCTGGAAGGGCCCGAAGAACCTTTTCTTCGACCGTCAGGGCGTCTACAACCTGTCCGAAACGGCCCGGCGCTACATGGCCGGCCTCATCGCCCACGCCCGGGAGATCTCGGCCGTCCTCAGTCAGTGGGTCAATTCCTATAAGCGGCTCATCGAGGGCTACGAGGCGCCCGTCTACATCGCTTGGGGACAACGGAACCGTTCCGCCTATATCCGCGTCCCCAAATATCAGCCGGGCAAGGAGCGGGCGACCCGCCTCGAACTCCGGGCCGCCGACCCAGCCTGCAACATTTATCTGGCTTTCTCGCTCATGCTGGCCGCCGGTCTGGAGGGAATCCGCCAGGAGATGGCCCTCGTCGACCCCGTCGAAGAGAATATCTACCACATGAGCGGGGCGCGGCAGAGGAAGTTCGAGATCAAGACCCTGCCCCGCGACCTGGAAGAAGCCGTCCGGCTCATGGAAAAGAGCCCCCTCGTCCGGGAGACCCTGGGCGAGCATATCTTCCTCAAGTTCATCGATAACAAGAAGCTGGAGATCGAAGACTACAACAAGAACGTCTCCCGGGAATTCGAGAAACAGGTCAGCGACTACGAGGTCCGGCGCTACCTGCCGTTCCTATAGGCGGAGCCTCTCGTTTTTCAGGCTTTGGTCAAAGAAGCGAAGAAGAGCCTTAACCTTCTCCCGGCCCGAAAAGATTTTCGAAAAGCGGATATTCGCCGCTCGCGGGCAAACGTGTATAATCCTGCAAAGGAGGAAGCCGAAGTTGAGTTCTCGTTCTCTCCGCCGCGCACTCGTCGTCGTTCTCGCCCTGGGATCAGGCCTGTCGTTTACCAACGCCTGCAGCAGGAACGGGCGGCCGGCCGAAGCTTCCCTGATCTTGACCAATGCCACCGTCCGGACCCTGGACCCCGCCCGGTCCCTCGCCGAGGCTGTGGCTGCGACCGGCGACCGGATCGTCTATGTCGGGGACGCCCGCGGAGCCGAGCTGTACCGGGGCCCGGCGACGGCGGTCATCGACCTCCGCGGCCGGCTGGTCCTCCCCGCCTTCCAGGATTCTCATGTCCACTTGGTGACCGGAGGCGTAGAGCTCGGGCAGTGCGACCTCAACGGGGCGAACTCGCGAGAGGACGTCTTTCGACGGGTCCGGGATTACGCGGCGGCCCATCCCGACGAGACTTGGGTCACAGGCGGCGGCTGGGACCTGCCCCTTTTCCCGCAGGCGAATCCGCGAAAGGAAGAGTTGGACCGGGTGGTGCCCGACCGGCCCGTTTGTCTATCCTCGGCCGACGGGCATTCGTCCTGGGTCAACTCGCGCGCCCTCGCCCTGGCCGGCATCACGAAGGACACGCCGGACCCGGCCGGCGGGCGTATCGAGCGCGACCCGCAAACGGGCGAACCCAGCGGGACCTTGCGCGAGGCGGCCGCCGATCTCGTCGAGAAGCACATCCCCGAGCCGACGCCCGAGGTTCTTCAGGAGGGCCTTCGCCGCGGCGTTGCGCTCGCCCACCGCTACGGGATCACCTCGATCATCGAAGCCAGCGCCGACGAGCGCCTCCTTGAAGCCTATGCTGCGCTCGACCGCCGCGGAGAGCTCGGCCTGCGCGTCCTGGCTTCTCTCCGTGTCGACCCGGACCGCGGGCCGGCCCAGATCCGCCGCCTTGAAGAGCTCAGGGCCCGCTACCGCCAAGGACACCTCCGGGCGGATTCGGCCAAGATCTTCGCCGACGGGGTCCTCGAATCCGGGACCGCCGCCCTGCTCGAGCCTTATCTGAACCGGTCTGGAGACAGAGGCCGGCCCAACCTCGAGCCCGAGGCCTTCAACGCCCTGGCCATCGCCCTCGACCGAGCGGATTTCCAGATCCACATCCACGCCATCGGCGACCGCGGCGTCCGCCTGTCGCTCGACGCGCTCGAAGCCGCGCGCCGGGCGAACGGCGACCGGAACCTCCGCCACCACATCGCCCATCTCGAGTTCATCGACCCCGCCGATATCCCCCGTTTTCGGACACTCGATGTCGTCGCCAATTTCCAGGCCCTCTGGGCTTACCCCGATGCCTACGTCACCGAGCTTGTCCAGCCCGCCCTCGGGCCGGCCCGGTCCCGCTGGCTGCGTCCCATCGGAAGTGTCGCCCTGACGGGGGCGGTCGTCGCCGGGGGAAGCGACTGGAGCGTCTCCTCACTCAACCCGCTCGACGCGATCCAGGTCGCCGTCACCCGCCGCGGTCCCGGCGAACCGCCAGGCGAGCCCTGGATCCCCGAGGAACTCGTCGATCTCGTGACGATCGTCGCCGCCTATACGACGAACGGGGCCTATCTCGCCCACGAGGAACGGAGCCGCGGCTCGATCACCGTCGGCAAGGTCGCCGACTTCGTCGTCCTCGACCGGGACCTTTTCACCATCCCGGCCGCGGACATCCACCGAGCCAAAGTCCTGTGGACGTTTTTCGAGGGGCGCGCGGTGTATCGCGGCCCGGCGTCCGGCGGCGTCCGGTCCTCGCCCTGAGAGGCGGCCGTCCATCCCGGAAGGGAAATCGTCCGCCTCCCGCTCGTTCAGGTCAACCTCCCGCGCCCGAGGTCCGTCATTATTTACTGAAGCCCCGTTGTATGTTATAAAAGAGGTTCCGAAAGACCATGGATATCGTTTCGATCGTCATCTCGCTCTTCGTTCTGCTCTTCGCCATCACCATCCATGAGGCGTCGCACGCCTGGTCGGCCTATCGGCGGGGGGACCCGACGGCCCACGCGCTCGGCCGGGTCACGCTCAATCCCCTGGCACATATCGACCTCTTCGGCACGGTCCTGCTCCCCCTCCTCCTTGTTTTGTGGGGCATGCCCGCCTTCGGCTGGGCCAAGCCCGTGCCCGTCAATCCCCATAATTTCCGCCACCCCCGCCGGGACAACTTCTGGATCTCGCTCGCCGGTCCGGCCGCCAACTTCACGGCCGCCTTCGCCGCCCTCCTCCTTCTGCTCCTCCTCAAGGCCTTCAGTCCGGGGGTCACAGATTTCCTCCGACGCTACCTGCTGGCCCGTGAAGGGATGCCCCCCGGGATCTATCCCCTCCAGGGCCTGGCGCTCATCCTGTTCTACTCGATCCTTATTAACACCTACCTGGCCGTCTTCAACCTCATCCCCGTCCCACCGCTCGACGGCAGCGGGATCTTGTCCTCCCTGCTTTCGCCAGCGGCCCTGGAGAAGTACGAGCGCCTGCGGCCCTTCGGCTTCTTTATCGTCATCATCCTGGTCACCCTCGGTGTCCTCAATATCATCATCCGGCCGCTCCAGATCCTCATCTTCACCCTGGTCTTATTCTAAGGCAAAAATCTCGTGACCGACCCCACGACCGACGCCTTGGTCCCCGAGCCGGCCTCCGCCACCGACGGCTACCAGGTCCGGCTCGAGATCTTCGAGGGCCCGCTCGACCTGCTCCTCTTCCTGATCCGGAAAAAGAAGATCGACATCCACGACATCCCCATCGCCGCGATCACCCGCGACTACCTGGACTATCTCGACCGCAAGGACCAGATCAACCTCGACCGCGAGGCCGAGTTCCTCTTCATCGCCGCCCTCCTCATCTACATCAAATCGCAGATGCTCCTGCCCCGTGAGACGGACCTCGCCGAGGGCGAGGACCCGCGGCGCGTCCTCGTCGACCGGCTCATCGAATACCAGAAGGTCAAGGCCGCCTGCTCCCTGCTGCGGGACAAAGAAGAGGATGAGCTCCTCAAGTGGAAGCGGAGCTTTCTCCCGCCCTTGCCCGGGGCCGGGGACATCGAGTTCCTGGAGGTCTCCCTTTTCGACCTGGCAGCCACGTTCTCCCGCGTCCTCAAACGCAAGGAGGCCGAGGGGACCCGGACGATCAAGGGCAAGGACGTCTCCCTCGAGGGGAAGATCAAGGACCTCCTGGCCGTCCTCGCCGCCGAGGAGTCCATCGATTTCCTGGAGTACTTCGAACGGCAGGAGACGGTCGAGGACGCCATCGTCTCTTTCTTCGGGCTCCTCGAGCTCATCCAGAGCCACCGCGTCCGCGCCGTCCAGGACGAGCTGTTCAAAACGATCCGCGTCTGGCTGCGCCGGGAGCGGGGGAAAGGTCACGGCTCATGAGCGACGAGCTCCGCCCCATCCTCGAGTGCCTCGTCTTTCTCTCCCAGGAGCCCCTGACCTTGGAGCGGATTTCCGCCGTCCTCGAAGGCGTCCCGGAGGAGGACATCCGCCGGGCCCTCGAGTCGCTCGCCGCCTCCACCGCCTCCCCGGACCGCGGCCTCCACCTCCTCCATACGGGCGGCGGCTGGCTCTTCGCCACCAAACCCGAATACGACGCCTGGGCCCGCAAGCACCTCCAGATCGAACGCAAGACAAAGCTCACGTCGGCCAGCCTGGAGACGCTGTCCATCGTTGCCTACCACCAGCCGATCACCCAATCGGAGATCTCGGCCATCCGCGGCGTCGATTCAACGGGTTCTCTCAAGACGCTTCTGGAGAAGAAGCTCATCAAAATCATCGGGCACAAGAAGGCGCCGGGCAATCCCCTCATCTACCGGACGTCCGACCGCTTTCTGCAATACTTCGGGCTCAACAGTCTCGACGACCTGCCCAAAGAAGAGGAGATCGCCAAGCTCCTCCAGGAGGACAAGAGCACTGAGGTCTGACCGCCCCTAAGTCTATTTTTCACCAATACTTAGAGTTGACAAGGGCCGGCCTTTGCGCTAGCATAAGAAACTCTTGTTCGAAAGTCTGAAGAGGAAGGGTTCTCATGTCTGACACGACCAAACCTCCCGAGAAGGACGACAAGCTGTCGTCCGAAGACTACGCCCAACTGATCGAAAGCTACCAGCTGCATTCCAAGGACATCGGCTTCGGCAAGATCGTCCAGGGACGGGTGATCAAGAAGACGCCGACCCACGTTCTCGTCGATATCGGGTTCAAATCCGAAGGCGTCATCCCCATCGAGGATTTCAGCGACCCCAAGGCGCTGGCCGAGCTGCGGCCCGGCGCCCATGTCGAGGCGGTTCTGGAAAAGTCGGACAAGGACGGGACCATTCTCCTCTCGAAGCGGCGGGCCGATGCCATCAAAGCCCTGGACGTCCTGGAGAAGGCGCATGCCCACGGCACCCCGGTCACGGGCGTCATCAAGGGCCGGGCCAGGGGCGGCTTCACCGTCGACGTCGGGATCCCCGCCTTCCTTCCCGAATCCCACCTCGACATCAAGCCGGTCAAGAACCCGGACCACCTCATCGGTCAGCCCTTGAAGTTCCGGCTGATAAAATTCGAGCGGAAGGGCGAGAACGCCGTCGTCTCGCGCAAACTTCTCCTGGCCGACGAGCGGGAGAAAAAGCGGCAGAAGGTCTTCAGCCAGCTCGCGAAGGGACAACGGCTCAAGGGCACGGTCCGCTCCCTGACGACCTTCGGCGCCTTCGTCGACGTCGGCGGGGTCGAAGGCCTGCTCCACATCTCCGACATGTCCTGGGGCAAGATCGGCCACCCGTCGGAGCTCCTCAAGGTCGGTCAGGAGGTCGAGGTCGTCGTGCTCGACTTCAACGAGAAGGACGAGAAGATCTCCCTGGGCACCAAACAGTTGACGCCGGACCCGTGGGAGAACATCGAACAGAAGTACCCGCCCGGCCAGCGCTTCGACGGCAAGGTCGTCAGCCTGACGGACTTCGGCGCCTTCGTCGAACTCGAGAAGGGCGTGGAAGGCCTCGTCCACATCTCGGACCTGACGTGGTCGCGGAAGCTCATCCACCCGAAAAAGGTCCTGGCCCTCGGCCAGGGGGTCGTCGTCCAGGTCCTGGACGTCAATCCCACCGGCAAGCGCATCTCCCTCGGTCTGAAACAGGCGACACCGCACCCGCTCGAAACGCTCCGCGAGCGAAGCGGCATCGGGGCCCGGGTCAAGGGGACCGTCACCAACCTGACCGACTTCGGCGCTTTCGTCGAGGTCGAAAAGGGGATCGAGGGGCTCATCCACGTCTCCGACATCTGCTGGGAAAAGGTCAAGCACCCGTCCGAGAAACTCCAGCTGGGCCAGGAGGTCGAGGCCATCATCCTCAACATCGACGTCGAGAAGCAGAAGATCTCCCTGGGCATGAAGCAGCTCGAGGGCGACATCTGGGAGGATTTCTTCGTCCGGACCAAGGTCGGCGATATCGTCAAGGCCAAGATCGTCCGCCTGACCGATTTCGGCGTCTTCGTCGAGATCCTGCCCGGCATCGAGGGCGTCGTCTTCCTTTCGGAGCTCGATGAGAAGAAGATCGAAAAACCGGCCGAGGCCTTCGCCGTGGGCGAGGAGCGCAACGCCAAGATCATCAAGATGACCCCCAAGGCCCGGAAGATTTCCCTGAGTTTCCGTCAAGCTCAGGCCGACCTCCAGCGCCAGGATTTCCAGCGCTTCATGGAGGCCCAAGATCCGCGGATGACCCTGGGGGACATCATGCGGGACCAACTCTCCAAGATCCCGAAGGTCAAGAGGGAACCCAAAAAGGAGGAGGGAGCCGATGATTAAAGCGGACCTGGTCAACCGGATTTCTGAAGAACTGGACATCCCCAAACAGGAAGCTGAAGACGGCGTCAACCTGTTCTTCGAAACGCTCCGCGACGCCATCCTGAAGGGAGATGAGATCGAGATCCGGGGTTTCGGGAGCTTCCGCTTCCGCAGGCGGACGTCCCGCTCCGGCCGGAATCCGCGGACCGGGGCGCCGGTCAAGGTTCCGCCCAAGAAGGTCCTCTACTTCAAACCGAGCAAGCTGCTCAAAGAGATGATCAACAAGTGATGCGGTACATCCCCGCGCCCTGGCGGGAACAATATGTCCGGAGCGGCCTGGCGATGAAAGGGTGCATTTTCTGCGCCGCGCTGCGCGGCCGTGATGACCGGGCCCGCCGCGTCCTCCACCGCGGCCGGCACGCCTTCATTCTCCTCAACACCTATCCCTACACGCCGGGGCATCTCATGATCGCGCCCCGCCGCCATACGGCCGACCTGGCCGGGGCCGGACCGGCCGTCATGGCTGAGATGACGGGGCTCGTCCAGCGCGCGGTCCGGATCCTCCGCCGGCGCTATCGCCCCCACGGTTTCAACATCGGCCTGAATCTGGGGCACGCCGCAGGCGCGGGGGTCGCCAGCCATTTCCATATCCACGTCGTCTGCCGTTACACCGGGGACGCCAACTTCATGCCCCTCTTCGGCCGGACGAAGGTTTTCATCGAAGACCTCAATATGACCTACGACCGCCTGGCCCCCGATTTCGCCCGCGCGCGGCGGCGGGATGCCCGGCGCGGCCCGGCCCGGGGGGGCCGCCCGACAAGAAAACCGAGGTGAGACCATGCTGAAAGCCATGCGACGGAACATCCAATCCCTGAAGCCCGTCCTGTGGATCGTCGTGGCCACGTTCATCGTGGCCATTTTCGCCATCTGGGGCGGCGGCAGCCGGGTCGACGAGGGCTCCCCGAGCTCCACTCTGGTCACGATCGGAGGGGTCAAGATCTCCGGCGACACGTTCGTCCAGACCCTGCGCCAGCGCATGGACGACCTCCGCCGCCAGTACAAGCAGTTCGACGCGTCGATGATCCAACAGCTCAACATCCCCCAGCAGGTTCTCGAGCAGCTCGTCCAGCAGACCCTGCTCCTCCAGACCGCCCGCGACCTGGGCCTGCGTGTTTCGGACGCGGATATCCGCGAACGCATCAAGTCCTACTCCATATTCCAGAAGGACGGCCAGTTCGTCGGCTTCGCGGATTACCAGAAGATCCTCGACTACAACCGGATCCCCGTGGCCGAGTTCGAGGCCGGCCTCAGGAAAGACATCCTCATCACCAAGGTCATCGAGCTCCTGTCCTCGGGAATCACGGTCACCGAAGACGAGGTTTGGGAAGCCTACCGCAAACAGAACGAGACGGCGCGCATCGAATACCTGGTGGCCGACGCGTCCAAGATGGAGGCCGCCAAACCGACGGCGGCCGAGGTCCAGGCCTACTTCGAAAAGAACAAGACCAAGTACCGTCTCCCCGACCGGCGAGGCGGCAACTACGTCTACATCAAGACGGAGGACCTGGTCAAAGAGATCAAGGTCGAAGACAAAGAGGTTGAAGCCTACTACCAGGAGAACATCGCTCAATTCAAGGAGCCCGAGAAAATCCAGGTCAGCCGCATCCACCTGCCCTTCACCGCCCAGGACAAGGACGCGGTCCTGGCCCAGGCCCGCGACATCCAGCGCCGGGCCCAGGCCGGAGAAGACTTCGCGGCGCTGGCCCGGACATACTCCAAGGACGACAAGGCCAAGGACGGCGGCGATTGGGGGCTCTACGATTGGAAGGGTTTGTCGGCCCAGGAGACCGAAGCCGTTTCCAAGCTGGAACAGGGTCAGGTTTCCGACCTCCTCGAGCTCGAGGCCGGCGCGGCCCTCTTGAAGGTCACGGAAAAAACCGCCGAAAGCACCAAGACTCTGGCCGAGATCACGCCGATGGTCAAGGGGATGCTCGAGTTCCGGAAAGCTCAAGCGCTGGCCGAGGAGCGCATCAACCGCGTCGTGAGCCAGGCCAAGCGGGAGAAGTCCCTGGACGCCGCCGCCCAGAAGGAAGGCTTCCGGCCCGTCTCGACCGGACCCCTGAAACGGGGCGAGGCCATCCCCGACAAGGACACGGCCGGTGTCATCAGCGAGGCCCTCTTCGGGCTCCAGGAGGGGGAGATTTCCGACCTCCTCCGCACCCCGAACGGGCTGGCCGTCGTCGAGCTCAAGACGCTCGAGGCGGAACGGGACGCGACCCTGCCCGAGGTCCAGAGCCAGGTCGAAACGGACCTCCTGGAAGCGGCCAAGAAAGAGCTCGCCCGCGAGAAGGTCCTTGACGCGCGGCGCCGGCTCACGGACAAGTGGGACGAGGTCGCGGCGAAGACCGGGCTCGAGTACAAGAGCGTCGAGGAGCACAAGCGGGAGCAGTATCTGAGCCTCGTCGGCGAGAGCGCGGAGTTCGACCGGCTGGCCTTCAGCCTGCCTCTCAAGGAGGCCAGCGAGCCGCTCCCCTCCGAGAACGGCTACGCGTTGCTCCGGGTCCTCGACCGCAAGACGGTGACCCGCGAGGACTTCGACAAGGTCAAGGCCACGGAACGGACGACCCTCCTCGAGGCCCAGCGGAATAAATTTCTCCAGTCCTATCTGGTCCAGGCCCAACAGGCCAAGAAGGTCAAGGTCAACTACGACCTCTTCCTCCGTCTGAACTCCGACATTCTCGGCCGCTACCGGACCGAGTGACGCCAGGGGCGTCTCGACGCCTGTCGTTCAAATATAAACACCGCTTTTATATTTGAAAGGAGAATGTGATGGAGACGTCCCGCAAGTCCCTGCCGCCGGAGGCCTACCAGGAGCTTCGGCCCGGCCAGAGCTACACGCCCTTCGTCCCCGCCGACCAGGTCCTCGCCGAAGTCACGGCCCGCTCCGTCATCTGGGGCCTCTTCATGTCCCTCTTCTTCACCTTTTCCATCGCTTACCTCGGGTTGAAGGTCGGGACCGTCCCTGAGGCGGCCATCCCCATCGCCATCCTGGCCGTCGGCATCGGCTACGGCTACCGGCGCAAAAGCACGATCCTCGAGAACGTCATCATCCAGTCCATCGGCGCGGCCTCGGGGGCCCTGGTTGCGGGGGCCATCTTCACCATCCCGGCCCTCTACATCCTCGGCCTGCCGACGGACATCGTCAAGATCTTCTTCTCGACGTTCCTGGGCGGCGCGCTCGGCATCCTGTTCCTCATCCCGCTGCGGCGCTATTTCTGCGTCGAGCAGCACGGCAAGCTCCCCTTCCCCGAGGCGACGGCCACGACCGAGATCCTCGTCACCGGCGAGTCGGGCGGCGCCCAGGCCAAGGCCCTTGTGCTGGGGATCGTCGTCAGCGGAATCTTTGAATTCCTGGCCATCGGGGTCCGCGCCTGGAACGAGCTCATCACCTTCCGCTTCCTGCCCTTCATGGACCGCCTGGCGGTGAAGA
>Ga0224495_10002493_pt1 | contig 11951 bp, 10 predicted proteins | sample SF_Jul11_sed_USG_FD_168128 | JGI IMG/M metagenome (GOLD analysis project Ga0224495, IMG submission 168128) | Sediment microbial communities from San Francisco Bay, California, United States - SF_Jul11_sed_USGS_4_1 | ecosystem: Environmental > Aquatic > Marine > Sediment | place: USA: California...
CTCTGAGCTTGTGAGCAATCAAATTTGACGGCTCACAATCAAACAGCTATTGCTGCTTTAGATAATTTACAAATTTGAAATCTAGTATCTGCGTCGACTGTCGCCGCCACCGTAGCCGCCACCACTGCTTCTTCGGTCACGACCACCATAGCCGCTACTACCACCACGTCGGTCGCCACCGTAGCCGCCTTCGCTGTTTCGACCACTATAGCCGCCACCGCCGCCACGACGATCTCCGCCGTAACCACCACTGCCGCCACTTCGACCGCCACCACCGTAGCTCCTACGTGGTCTATCGTCTTCGTGCTCTTCAGCAGACATATCGACATCCATGTTGACTTCCTCGATGGCTTCTGCAGCCTGCTCGAGTTTGCCATATCTACCGACATTCAATCGTAAGTTTCCTCGAAAGAGTCCAGTGTATCCATTTGTAAGATTGTAACTAGTTCCTTCCGTAATGTTATCAATAGCCTCATCCCAGAGCGGAACTTGAACAGTTCCACTTGTATCACCAACAGTGATATCACAGACACGGTGAGATGTCCCATCACTGCGGGACTCAATCTCACGCTCTTCGCCCATGCTGATCACCTTGAAAGATATGGTGACATTCTTCATTCGTGGCTTTAGTTCTGCCACTGTAGCCTCAATTGGCTCACGTTCTTCATAACCCATTATTAATCACTCGCTAAATGCGATATGCAAGTCGTCAAAACTAGTGTGTCCTTCTGCGAAATTTACGATGCTTGAAAAAATAACTCTCGACAATTCCTATGATAGAAACGCTTCTCGCTTCTCGTGTACCTGCACGATGATTCTCAGAATCGTTCCTTAAGAACTTGTGTACAGCGGCCTCAAATCAGAATTTGCCTGAGTTGGGCCAACGTCGCCTTTCTTGCAGTATCTAATTCTTCTCATCTTTGAAATCGATTTTCTTATGGGAGTTGTCACAGAATGGTTTGTTCTTCGATCCTCCACAACGACAGAGAGTATAATGCTCCTTGGACTCAGGACGCGATTCCTGGTCATCGATTAGCTCAATCCAACCAACGAATTCAAGAGGCCCATTTTTGGCAATTTTTATTGCAGGTTCACGATTCAAGTCTTGAATTCGTTGAGTGCCAATCTTGTAGCTGAGTGAACCGGAGGGACATTTTTCAATGGTTTCGATGGTCTTTCGCACACTTCCATTATCAGGAAAGATCCACATAGGTTTCTTATCCTTTTGAAATACTTCCGGACTCTCCCTCACACAGGCACCATCAGCTGAACATACACCTCGGTTGTCAAGAATAGTTATTTCCTTCCCTTTGAATTCAACAACTTTGTCTGGACGTCGGTCAGGTTCTTTCGCTCCTGAGAAATCAACTTTGGAATGTGAACCATCACAGTAAGGTTTGTCCTTCGAATGTCCACATCTACAGAGAGCTGTTACAGGTCCCATATCTATCTCTTTACCCTTAGAGTTGACACACTTTGGCGCACCAACTACCATGTATGGTCCATACAAATCAAAAACGACCATGGGCTTGTGGTTCTTATTCATATAATCACAGCTCTCATACATGGATGAGCCTGCATTTTAATGTTACAATCTCTCAAGCTACCAAAACAAGTAGGAATATTTTACAGGACCCACCCACAGCACGATAGAGGCGGATCTATGCTGTGTCCACGGGTGGGTCCAAGGGAGGGGTTGTCATCTGAGTGTCAAAGAGTGCTTAGCACTTTGAGGGCTCCCAAAGAGGGTAGGGGTGTAGTACTTTGATACGAAACTATGTATGATGTTTGAGATATAAGGTCATAATGCAAGTGAGCGGCGATTTTCAATCCCCGAATACACATTGTTTGATAATAGGCATGCTCGAAATGCATACATGAAAACATGGTAACGTATAAAGCGGAATGTGCACGCGGACGTATACAACCTGATTGGAGTGAATTAACACGACATCCTTGAAGATTGGTATCATAGGCGCGGGAAATATGGGGCGTATCCATGCTCGTATCCTCAATGACATGGGCGCCTTAGCTGGTATTGCAGACAAAGATATAGAAACAGCAATGAGTGTCGCTAAAACGTACGATGTACCAGCCTATGAAAACTATGAAGAACTGATTGAGAATGTTCAGCCAATTGCACTAATCATCTCTACACCTACATCGTTACACGCATCAATTGCCAACCGAATAGCATCTAAGTATGACAACATTCGGGGATTGCTAATTGAAAAACCTCTAGCTAGTACTCTTGAAGATGGAAAGAAGGTAGCTGAAGTGGTCAAGAGGAAGGGAATCGTCACGCTGATATCACACTCAGAGATTTACAATCCGATTGTAACCAAGGCCTTGTCCCTCATCCAAACGGACGCTATTGGTGTTCCACGTACAGTGATCCACGACCGCCGGGGTTTTGTAGAACCTTCAAGGATTGCTTCCCTTGGAGATGTATACGAAGATATTGGAGTACATGATTTTGATATCATGGCTCGTATTAGTCAAGGACCAGCAAGTCTGTTCGCCCGAAGTCACAAAGAGAGTGGAATCTATAATAGTGGTACTGTAATGGTCGATTTTGAAACCGGTGCACATCATATCTTCCATTTGTCGCGTCAATACACTGGTAGAAGAAGATACATGGATGTTTCAGGAACTAAAGGGTCATTAGTGCTTGACTTGTTTGGACAGATTATAAAGATACAGAATCTTGATCAGGCACCAATGGCAGCAAGCGACACAATCAAACTCCCCGAGAGAGGTGCTACGATTAAAGTCTACGGAGAGCCCGTAAGAGAGGTGCTTAATGACTTCATTACCTGCGTAAAGACAGGGAGAACACCGAAGGTGAACATCGATGATGCACTCTCGGCACTTGAGATAGTTGAAGCAGCACGAGAAAGTACTAGGACAGGTAAAGTAGTCAATATAGAGGTCAAGCGAAGGAAATAATCCTACCAAAGAGATGAGTTCGCGCCGCTTTCACCACTTGCAAGTTGACAATAGAACCAAGATCTGCCTCTTCATGAACTATGATGGATTTGTATGACGAATTTCGACAGAGAAAACCGCTGCGAGACCCCCTCTCGGTCACGATAGCAGGACCAGACCAGCCAATCCAAGTGTTGTTGTCCTCTAGAAGTATCCTATTCACAAGCATTGTGAGACGCCGACTTCGTTGTTTCTTTGTTGAGGTTTCTACCTTGTTCTTTGACTTGGATGCTTGTGTTCCAGGACGGTCACCATATTTTGAAATATTAACAACAGTGGGTCGGATTCTTCGAATAACATCGAGCGTGAGATCAAAGTCATCCTTGGTTTCTCCGGGAAATCCAACAATGATATCCGTCGCAATGGTAGCATCATTGAAATTCTCTCTTATGGTTCTGATGATACTCTCCCAGTCTTCTACGGTGTACAATCGACCCATTGCTTTTAGGACTGAATCACTGCCAGACTGCAAGGGAATATGAAAGAACTTGAAGAAATGATCCGACTTCATTGTCTGAAGAAGTTCGCCAATAGATTCTGACACAAGATTAGGATTAAACATTCCAAGTCTAAACTTATGACGACCCTCTATCTCGTCGATTTTTTGTATCAATGTTACAAGATTGCTGTCAATGTCAAAACCATACGCTCCAAGGTCTTGAGAGGTGATACGAATCTCACGGTATCCATCTCTTGTACACTTTTCAATGGCTTGACAGATTTCTCTCTCCAAATGGCTTTTTACCTGTCCTCTTGCAAACTTGACTGCGCAGTAGGAACAATTGCCCAGACAACCTTCACAGATTGGTATCGTACAAATGACACTCTCAGCCGGAGCCTCAAGCCATGTCAACTTGGATATATCCGTGGAGTCTAAATGACTGATACCTCTCGCACCGGCCAATATCTTAGGTACAATCTCAATCATAGATTCGATTGCCTGAGGCCCTAGAATAGCTGCATAGTTAGGAATTGCTTTTTCAATACGTGAGAGGGAGATTTTCGGAAGGCATCCTGTCACAATTACTGGCTTGGTGCTCCCACTCAATTCTTCCAGTCTATGAATTATACGATCCTCGGTAGGTTCTTTCACTCCACATGTATTCAATATGATAAGTTCTGCTTGTTCAAAACTCCCAACAGGCTGAGCATCAATCTCTCTCAATTTACCTATTATTATATCGGAATCAGCTGAATTAAGGGAACAGCCGTATGTTTCCAAGTAGAATCGGATGGGCATTAACTACAAGTCAGCCCCCTTGAACATGAGGAAGAAGAGCCAATTCATCACCCGCTTTAACAATGATGTCTGGACCCCCAAGAGTGGATACATCTCTTTTGTTAAGCATGATAATCAGATTGCTATCGATTTTCCCATTCTCTATCACCAGGTCTTTCAGAGGGGGTCCACCAAATTGAACCACTTGTTCTACCACGTGTAGAACTGTCGAACCCTCCGGCACATCTAGCTCAATTACCTGTTGCCCGAGAATTCTACGTATAGGCCCAAAGGACTTGAATCGGACTAGCAATTACTTTCACAAAGCTGCCTTTCAAGGTGTACTATTCAGCCTTTTGATAGTGCACTATCAGTTCTTTTACAAGCCAATTGACAGCTTCAATGATGTTTTCTATGTCGCCTTTAGTTGCTTTATCATAATGAATTCCTGTCGTTACAACAACTGATCGTTGGAGCGCCTTGCAGATTTGCTCAGCTGCGGAATTCGCCACGAGGTAATCTTTGTGACCGGGAAACGTCAGAGTGCTCACGCTTACTGTTGTAGCATCTCTATAATGACTTCTGGTTTCATATGCTACAGAAACTCCACCAAGATGGTGTTCGTCTCCACCATATATAGTGACTAGCAGGTCTTTGCCAATATCCTTGGCTTCAAGGAAGATGGAATGAGGACCTACCTTTCTTTCGAGAATCATCAAACCACCATACATTTACTTACCTCTAATCCTTTCGGTCAGATGATATACTATTCATTACCACCAGCAGCAAGTCTTTGCTGATACATCCTATAGGATAGAGTGAGGGTTTTTGGATGGGCAGACCTGTATTCATCTAAGCGTCGTACTGATGTTGAATGAGGTGCATTCCTAACCTTGTCCGGGTCCTCATGAGCCTCTCTTGAAATCTGACGAAGTGCTTCAATAAAGTAGTCAAGCTCCTGTTTCGATTCTGTTTCTGTTGGCTCAATCATTAATGCTTCTGGGACAATAAGCGGAAAATATACAGTAGGAGCGTGCACTCCAAAATCCAAGAGCCGTTTTGCAACATTCATTGCAGTCACCCCGGTCGATTCTTTCAGCTCTTCCGCAGAGATGACGCATTCGTGCATACGTGGTGCATCCTGAGAGAATGGTAGTGTGAATCCTGAAATCTTTCTAACATGATGAGCGATATAATTCGCGTTGAGCACAGCCACCTCAGAGGCTCTTTTGAGACCCTCTCTACCAAGTGAGTAGATGTATGCGTATGCTCTAACCAGTACCCCAAAGTTGCCATAGAAAGATTTCACCTTGCCAATGGATCTGGGTCGATTATAATCTAAATCAAATGAACCGGTTTCTGTTTTGATGATACGAGGAACTGGCAAGAATTCGGCAAGTTTGTCTTTCACCCCTACTGGACCTGCTCCAGGACCTCCACCACCATGTGGCGTTGAGAATGTCTTGTGAAGGTTGAGGTGCACAACATCAAAGCCCATGTCACCAGGACGCACTTTGTGCATAATTGCATTGAAGTTCGCCCCATCATAGTACACAAGGCCACCGGCGTCATGAACGATATCGGTAATCTCACCTATATCCTTCTCAAAAACACCGATAGTATTGGGGTTCGTAAGCATTAGGCCGGCAGTTTTGGGTCCCGCCGCCTCCTTCAGAGCTTCTATGTTTACTAGCCCTTCCCTACTAGAAGGAATCACAACCACATTGTAACCAGCCATGGCAGCTGAGGCGGGGTTCGTTCCATGCGCAGCATCAGGTATCAGCATTTCATTTCTCTGATCACATTCCTGCGTTATGCATCGATGATACTCACGCATCATCATCACACCAGTCCACTCACCCTGGGCTCCTGCTGCAGGTTGAAGTGTTACCGCATCCATGCCTGTTATTTCACCCAACCATTGCTCAAGCTCCCACATCAACTCAAGGGCACCTTGAGTTGTAGAAACATCCTGTAGTGGATGAAGCCATGAAAAACCAAGCTGTGAGGCCGCCCAGTTATTCTGTTCAGGATTATACTTCATGGTACAACTTCCTAGAGGATAAGTACCAAGGCTGACTGCGTAATTCATCTGAGATAGTCTTGTGAAGTGTCGCACAACAGCGGGCTCAGAAACCTCAGGAATCTTTGGAGGTGTTTTTCTCCGCATTGCCTTTGGTAGAGTATTTCGTACATCTTGGACCTTACGTATTTCTTCCTCAGCTACAGGAAACTTATGAGCAATCACTCCAGGATTCGAACGTTCAAAAAGAAGGGGCTCGATCCACTTTGCTTGTCGCATTCTAGATTCGATTGGGTGTTGGTCGCTCATTGGCGCGCACCTCCTGTTGTAACAATCTCTTCGACTGATTTGACAAGTCTATCAATAGATTTCTGGCTGTGCATCTCTGATACGCAGAACAACATCGACTCACCCATCTCTGGAAATTCATCGGTCAGTATTTTTCCTCCCTGAATTCCCAGTTTTAGAAGGCCATCATGAACTTGCTTTGCCGTGATACCGCTCTCAAATTGCACAACAAACTCTTTCCAAATGAACTCGCCAAGTGCCGGGCTTCTTACTCCACTAATCTTGCCAAGTCGATTTGCAGCATAATTTGATTTTAGTGAAATAGTTTCTCCAAGACTTTCCAATCCTGTTGGACCAAGGACTGACATATAGACTGCTGCAGTCACCGCAGCAAGTGCCTGATTTGAACAAATATTACTTGTCGCTTTCTCTCTACGTATGTGCTGTTCTCGGGGACTGAGGGTCAGAACATAACCGTTCTCGTACGGTTCTTCCTCAGTTCGGGTCATCCCAACAAGACGACCTGGCATTTGGTATATCAGTTTGCGGTCATTCTTGCATCCGAAGATACCAAGTAAGGGGCCACCATAGCTCATAGGAGAACCAAGATGTTGCCCTTCAGCAACTACGATGTCAGCATCGTATTCACCAGGAGGACGCATGACTCCAAGGGAGAGAATATCAACCCCTACTACAAACAGGGCACCCTTTTCATGTACCAGTTTCGCAATTTCATCTACTTGTGTCTCAATGAAACCTAGATGACTCGGGTTTTCAATATAAACACCTGCAACCTTGTCACTCATCTTAGCTTCTAAATCCGAAAGAATCATGAGGCCAGTCTCTTTATCGAAATCAACTTTGATTACATCGATGCCAGCAGGCTCGGTATATGTGTGAATCACCTGGTAATGCTCTGGATTTATTGAGCCAGGCACAAGGAATGTAGAACGGTTCTTATTCACACGCGTTGTCATCCGAGCTGCTTCTGCTACAGCTGTTGCCATGTCGTACATTGATGAGTTTACTACATCTATCTGGAGAATCTCGGACAACAGACTTTGATATTCAAACAATGTCTGTAGCATACCCTGACTGATTTCAGCCTGGTAACTAGTATACGACGTGACAAATTCTGACCTCCCGGCTAATGCTGGAACTATAGCAGGAATGTAATGCATGCCCACTCCAGAACCAAGAAAGACATCGCCATCAGAAGCAGATACATTCCTATCTGCAAGCTCCTGAATTCTTCGTATGACTTCGAGTTCAGTATGAGACTCGGGAAGATCAAGTTCATTCTTTACTCTGAATTTGTCAGGGATATTACAGAACAAATCTTCTAGATTTTTCTTACCAATAGACGCAAGCATTTCTTCTTCTGTAGCCTTTGTAATTGGGATCCATGGATGTTTGTATTCCATCGCACTCTTCTCCGATTGGGCCCTTGGTCTGCTGGCAAGTCTTCTTACCCAAATAGCTTTTGGGTGAGGCGATTTCAAATAGCTCCTGCCAGAATGTTTTTTACGATAATACACAAATCGACGCTCATCATAGGAGTGACATCATAATGAAGCGCTGGCTCATGGATATCCTTGCCTGCCCAGTGAGTGACTGTAGAAATGAGCTTAATCTAGAGGTTTACAAGTCACATAAACTGGAAACTGAGGGAGAGGAAGTTGAAGAAATCGATGAAGCGCTAATCAGATGTCCTAAATGTGGTCGTTGGTATCCGGTCATTGATGGGATAGCGTGCATGCTCCCGGACAATTTACGGATGGATGGTAAGCAGCGTATAGAGGAAACAGCCTTTCTAGAGCGGTGGAAGAAGAACATCCCAACCGACATCTTGAAGAGTGGAATACCTTTTGGACTTACCTAATTATAGCCCCGTGGTGTAGTGGTCCAGCATTGAGGGTTTTGGCCTCTCAGACCTAGGTTCAAATCCTGGCGGGGCTACCACCTCTCATAACGTCTTTGGACGGGCTTTATTCCTTTTCAGCAATACTTAATGCATCGTCAGGTTGTGCCATCTCAACCCTGAATAGTCGCTTGACGTGAGACAGCACAAGACGGTCTCCGTTGACCTCGACATCAATGTCGATATAGTCCTTGAGTCCGGAGGTGGACAGCTTCTTTTCAAGAATTGCCTGAACTTGGAAGACTCCTGCAGGGTTTGCCATCGCCACGGTGATCTGAAGCGGGATTGATTTGCTCTTGGATAAAGTGACATTCTCGATGGCCATAGCACTCACCGAATGAATATCGACCTTGCCTTGCTGGAATGGGACCGTAGTTCGGCCTTTTGTCATGTCGCACCCATCACCAATTTTAGTTATTCCAGCTTCTAGAGTGAGACACTGTGTATCATCATCATGGGCATAGATGCCATGATAAATGAAAGAGAGAATATCCGTTGCCTTTCCCGGGTCACCATAGATATTGTCAAGTTTGGACTCTAGAATCTCATTTGCAAGCTGGACTGCAGCCTGATTATGCTCATTTCTGTGAACAACCATCCCGATGTCGTGTAGATAGGTTGATGCTAGCACAATGAGGCGCGCATCATCAACATCACCAATACCCTCTGCAACCACATTTGGTTTGAAGGTGTCTTCAAGGATGTCAAATGCCTTTAGGGCATACCAAGTTGCCACTTCTGCATGAACTGGACCATGGTCAGTATAGCCTAGTCTGGATACAGCCATACGATTTGCACTCCGAAGATATGACTGCACCTTTGGCGATCCAGTCAGGTATTGATACATCTCAAGAGCCAGAGACTCATCTTGGAGCAACTCTCTCGCTCTGATTGTCTGACGGTCAACAGATTCATGCTTGTTCATTGAAATCACTCTTTAAGGACAGATAGGAAATCATCCTGTTTTGATAAGACTTGCGAAGGTGACATTATATGCTCTAATTGGAGAAAGAGTGAAATCTAGATAGACAAGACGTCTATCTAGACTTCTCCAGCCTCTTCCTGTATTGAGAGGAGGATCCTATCAGTAGCACTAGTAGCCTTCTGGATCGTCTTCAGGTAATCTTGTCGTGACTTCTCAAAGGCCACGCGACTGATTCTCTGTTTCTTCTTTCTGAGAAGTAATTGACGAAGACCAGCTTTCGCACCTTCGATTCTTTCATCCTGAAGCTCTAGTTGAGCAATTAGGTCTCTGTACCTTGGACCATGGCGTGCAAGTTCCTCCTTCACGGATGGAAGCTTTGAATCTATCTCCTCAACCTGTTTCCTCAAATCGCCCTCGCGCATCATATACTCTCGCTTTTTGACCTTCCCTCTTCGTCTGGATGCATCAAGTTTTTCCAAATCAATATTGAGAGAGGTCTTTCTGGAGTAAAGATTGGCAAAGTTTGAAAGTAGTTCAGGAGGCGCTCCTAATTGCTTGACCTTGTAAGACTCGTCATAGTCCTCTGCATCGATACGTGCTCCAAGAGCTTCCTCAGGCACTTCCACTTTTCTGTATGAAACATACAGAGCTGCAATGACTCCGACTATCAATGTAAAGAGAATTGGCCTAGCTGCAGCTCCGAGCGTGGTCTGGTAGACCAGAGAGATTTTTGCAGGATTCCTCTGGGTCTGATTGTGGAAGACATAACTATATGATGTATCGAACACACCATATCGTTTTATGTAACCCTCAGTTGCTTCGCTGGCATATACTGACACTGGAAAAACGATGTCAATATTATGGGTGAAAACAAGGATATCACCTAACAAGGCTATAGGAACTTCTAATAGAACCCCACCAGGAGCCACGCCTTGGTAGGAACTTGTCTGAACTACATATGAAACCTTGAATGTGTATTTGAAGGATGGTTCTAATCCGTTCCCAAATCTATCGGTTGCCAGATTGATTTGAAGGGCTCTTGTTTCATTAAAATCCCCAATAGTAATCGCAGCCTGTGTCTGTGATGTGGCTAATGCTCCGACCTCATCAAAAATTTTGATGTTGGCAGAATATGCGGGTAGAGTCAGTGGAAGTTGATTGAGAGTGCTTCCACCGGTGTTTTCTAATGAGATAGTTTCCTCGTATGACAACCAACCCCACGCATCCACCGTGATTCTTGTTACACGACTTGCTATAATGTTCTGTGTGAATAATCGTAGACTAGCACTGAACACATTCTCTGTTAGGGGAGCAACATTTTGTTCCTGCAGATCGGGTACTTCTTCATTTGGAACAAGAGAGCCACCACCCTCAAAGGCGAGGGAGAACACAGCACGATTCTGTACGTAGGGGATTACTGGGTACCGTAGGAACTCGAGCTCGTACTCGAATTCGTTTGGAACTGTTAGATAAAATAGACTATGTAGATAGGTAATAGTTTTGAATGTAAATGATTCTTGGTATCGAATCGGATCCGAAAAATGTATTCTCCATCGTATCATTCCATTTGCATTTGTCAACCTAACAAAGAAAATATCATTGCCGGATGTATCTCTGGCTACGAATTCAAGAAGATTGGATTCATATTTTTCTGGGAAGTAGATATCCATTGCGTTGATTGGGACAGAACCATTATTCTTTACAATGTAGGTATCCTCAGCTCTAGAGCCAAAGTTTGGTGTGACTATTAATGTACGAGTTGCATCCACACGCATGCCGAGAAGTGGGAAGAATGGTCTATCAATCTCGATATTGACATAGACAAGACCATCGGCATCTGAAAGGTCTGTAGCATTGAATGTTATGACATGTGGACCTTCATCGTAGATTGATAGGTCAACAGAGCCAGTCCATAATAATGTCTTAAAGTCGTAGGATAGACTGGCCCAAGATTCGTTATCTACTCGATAGGACGCGCGCCAGACAAAATCATTGGTTGCGTTAAGCTTCAACAAAGCTACCCAATCAATTATTGCACCCGCTTCAGGACTTAGCACGACCATAGTAGGAGGCTTGTTAGGCAACACCTTGACCATTACTGGTTCGTTCCAGTATGTGTGTTGTGTAGGAAGACCATTGAGTTCTTCACTTGAGCCGTACATGAAAACAAAAGGAAATATCATATCTGTGCTGTTGAATAATGGGATGTCATTGAAATCGGTGCTGTTCATTTGAATGACGTATTCCAACTGTGTGATTGTACCGTTGTCAGATCCATCAGCTGATAGAATCTGAGTCTGATTTGAATCAGGTAAATGTTGGAATGTGCTCGTTCCATGCTCGTCACTGTATACAATTTGGCTTGAGCTAGCAGGATTGATGGTTCTAGATACTCCTGATCTATAGATGCGTTGCAAAGTGATTGTATAGATGAGATCCTGTCCATAAAGCTCATGGCCTTTGGTGTTGTACGCTTGAGTAGCAGGAATAATGAAATGGCGTACCTCGCCGATTCGCATTCCAATGATTGCATCTTTGTACATTTGAAGGGCTGACAGACTCTCGACAGGCTCAATCGATCCGATAT
>Ga0224495_10002494_pt1 | contig 11951 bp, 8 predicted proteins | sample SF_Jul11_sed_USG_FD_168128 | JGI IMG/M metagenome (GOLD analysis project Ga0224495, IMG submission 168128) | Sediment microbial communities from San Francisco Bay, California, United States - SF_Jul11_sed_USGS_4_1 | ecosystem: Environmental > Aquatic > Marine > Sediment | place: USA: California...
GAATCGGGGGGTATGGCCTTGGCCAGGAGGGAGGGCATAGGTTCCGCGATGGCATGGCGGGGGGTTGGGGATAAGCCAGCCAAGAGAGAGCAGCCCGCCTGTTGACCAGAGGGGGGCGGGTCCCTTATTCAGGGTGCGGGAAAGTTCTTCCTCCCGCTCCCTCTTGGCCAATGTCAATGAGCCAAACTGGGGGGGGCAAGGCTCCCATCCCTGTTGACAAATCCAAAATATCTTTGTTAGAGTCCGTCCATAAGGAGATAATCCCTCTTGAAAAAAATCGTTAATGCACCAGCGGAGAAAGGAGACCGCCATGCAATATGACTTGACCGAAGAGCAAATATTGCTTCGCGACATGGTCCGCAAATTAGCGAAGGAGAAAGTGGAACCCGGGGCTACCGCCCGCGACCAGAAGGGAGAATTTAGTTGGGAAATGGTGGAGCTGATGCGGGAGAATGGTCTTTTGGGAGTCGATTTTGGAGAGGAATTCGGCGGAAGCGGCGCCGGCCTTCTTTCTTTGATCATCGTGGTAGAGGAGCTCTCCAAGGTTGATGCCGCCGCTGGCATTATCCCCGTCGGGCAAGAACTGGGCAGTTTGCCCATCCTTTTAGCCGCCAATCCGGAACAAAAGAAAAAGTTTCTTCCCCCCCTGGCGGCGGGAGAAAAATTGGCCGCCTTTGCTCTGACCGAGGCCAGCGGCGGCTCCGATGTGGCTGCTTTCCATTGCAAGGCAGTCCGCCAGGGTGATTTTTACCTCCTCAACGGAAGTAAAACATTCATCACCAATGGTGGAGTGTCAGAGACCGTAACCGTCTATGCGATCACTGACCCGGCCAAAGGAGGGCACAAAGGAGGCAGTGTTTTTATCGTGGAAAAAGGAACCAAGGGGTTTTCTGTCGGGAAACACGAGGATAAATTAGGCATTCGCTCTTCTGATACGGTGGAGCTGATCTTCGAAGACTGCCCCGTCCCTGCGGAGAACATACTGGGAAACGAAGGCCTGGGTTTTGCCATCATGATGAAGACCTTAGATTTCAGCCGCCCCGCGGTCGGTGCCCAGGCCCTGGGAATTGCCGCCGGCGCTTTTGAGTACGCCCTGCATTATGCCCAGGAGCGGGTAGCCTTCGGAAAGCCGATCATCGCTCATCAGGGGATATCGTTTAAGCTCGCGGATATGGCCATGAACATTGAAGCTTCCCGGCAGCTCCTATACAAAACGGCAGCCGTACTCCAGGAGCTTCCCAAGGACATGTCCAGGATAAGCCCGGAGACCATCCGTTTATCATCCATGTCCAAGTGCTTCTGTTCTGACGTGGCTATGCGGGTAACGGTGGAAGCGGTGCAGGTCCTCGGAGGATACGGGTACGTCAAGGAGTATCCGGTGGAACGTTATATGCGCGATGCCAAGATAACCCAAATTTATGAAGGGACGAATGAGATTCAGAGGGTGGTGATCGCCTCGACATTTTAAAGACAGGGTTCGAGGGGGCCGGGGTACAGGGGTTCGAGTGAAAAAACCCTAAAAGCACTGGAATCCTTGACCCCTTGAATCCTTGAATCCTGTCGTTGAGAAGTACCAATAAAAAGCTGCGATCACTAAGGCGTGCGTGATTTGGCCCTCGCGGATAAGCCGGGGAATTTCCGCCAAGGGTACGGTCTTCACTTCGATATCTTCGGTGGAATCCTGCCGGGGGAGATTGTGGAAGGTCACATTCCTGATCAGATAGGTATAGCAGCGGTTGGTATGAATGGCCGGGTTAGGGTGGACGGTGCCCAAAAGGATTGGCTCTTCGCCCCCATAGCCGGTCTCTTCCAGAAGCTCACGGCTGGCCGCCTGTGAGGGCGTATCCCCATCGTCAAGCATCCCTCCCGGAATTTCCAGGCAGAAATCTTTGGTCCCGAAGCGAAATTGTTTGACCAGGATCACTTGCTCATCAGAAGTAAGGGGGATGACATTCACCCAATCCGGAGAATCCAGAAGGTAAAAGTCATGTTCCCGGTCCGTGCGAGGAGAAAGGTAGTGTTCCATTTTCAGGGTAAAGATGCGGCAGGAATGCAGGATCTTGGAACCAAGAAACTTCCAGGGTCGAGGCACGTTCCCTTCCCTTTAGGAGGTCTTTACCCCTCTGGCTAAGACTTCTGTCAGATAATGAACTTCCACCGCCATGCTATTTCGGCTCGCGCCATGGCGGAGCTGCAAATAGCAACCCGGACAGGAAGTGACCAAGACCTGGGCCTTACTCCTCCGCAGGTTGTCCATTTTCCGCTGCAAAATTTTCATGGACAGATCATAGTTGGCCAGATTCAATCCCGCTCCTCCGCCGCAACACCAGTCGGCCTCGGGCATCTCCACGAACTGTAATCCCGGTACTTTCTTCAGCAGGTCACGCGGTTGGGACTTTATTTGCTGAAAACGGTTCAGGTGGCAAGGGTCGTGGAAGGTAACTTTCAGGGTTTGATGGTTCTGCGGGAAGGAAAGGGTTTGGGTGGCAAGGAACTCACTTATATCCAGTACGCGGCTGCTGAATTTCTGGGCCTGTTCGGCGGAGCCGGGCTCCCGGGCCAGAAGAACGGGATATTTTTTCAGAAAAGAAGAACAACTGGCACATTCGGTGACCACCGCCTCGATGTCGAGATCCTGGAAAACCCTCAAATTTTTCCGGGCCATGATCCTGGCGCCTTCGAGATCCCCGTGACCGTAGGCCGGCAATCCGCAACATCCATGTTCAGGCCAAAAGACCCGGTGGCCACTTTTTAGGAGCAGGCTCAGGGTCGCTAAGCCGATATCAGGCAAAGCGAAATTGAAAGCACAGCCGCCGAAATAGGCGATCTTTTTTCCCTGGCCCTTTTGTTCTCCCCCAAGCGCCGGCCATCGCTCCCGCAGGGTTTGATCCGGCAAAGGGGGTAAGAGGTCCATAGCCCGCAGGAGATCCCGGTTCAACCAGGGAAGGAAGCTCAGAGCCCGAATCAGCCTGGCTCCGCTCTGCAACAGAAAAGCTTTCTTGAGGGCCGCAGATAACTTCCGTGGATCCGGCAATAAACGGCGAAAAAGATACCGCTGCAGCCATGGCTCCCCGAACTCGCGGTAGTAATCCGACCGCATGGAGATCACTATTTCATCGGTCTCCACTGCCGGAAAACAGGCTTCCACGCATGCCCGACAGTTCAGGCATTGAAACAGGGAGTCCCGCGTTTCGGCGCTCCAGGTAAAATTTTTGTCTATCAGGGCCCGGGCCAGAGAGTTTCGGCCACGCGGAGCCTTGGTCTCCACCCCCGTAGCCTGATAGACCGGACAGGCGGCCAGGCAGAAGCCACAGCGGTTACACTTGACGACTTCGTCTTTTGGGGCCGTTATCATAAGCCTCCATAAAATCGGCCGGGATTTAAAAGGTGCATGGGGTCCAGGGCAGTTTTGATGGCTTTCATGTAAGGGAAGGATGGCCCTGGCTGTCCCCATACAGAGATGTTCTTTTTCAGCATCGAGGGAGCGGATTCAATCACCAAATTCCCTCCCGCCGCTTCCGCTTCTTTTCTGAGATCGGCAAGGATTCCCGCAATGGTCGCAACTGCTGGCGGCCCGGTTTCTTCCGACTCCAGAAAAAGATTGATCATGCCGGTTCCGAGATGGCCGAGGAGAGCCGCATCAACAGCGTTTTGCGCTGATAGAGATTCGGCCTTATGAAAGAAGGCCCCACCTTGGGAGAGGGAAGTAGAAACTTTACAGGAAGCAGCCAAATGGGAACGGTCCCGAAGGAGCGGATGTATCCCTTGGAGGACTTTCCAAATTGCTGCCGCCGGCAAATCCTGGAAAATTTGAAAATCGGACATACCCTCCTCTTCCCGCAGGAAGCGAATTCTTTGGGTTTGCGCTTCTACAGCTTCGCCGGACCCTTCGATTCCGATTAAAAGCAGAATCCCCGGCGGAAAAGCGGATGTTATGGACGGGGGGATGATCGCTGCGGCTTTCCGGTTGAAAAGCAATAAGGAGGAAGGAAGAAGGTCAGAGTGGACGATCTTAAATGCCATGGTCTGGGCCTGCGCAGCATCCCGGCAGGGGAGGACGAGAATAACTTCCCGCTCGGGAGCGGGCAATAAGCGCAGGGTCGCTTCGGCGATAATCCCCAGGGTCCCGCAAGAGCCTATATAAAGTTTGGTCATATCGTAACCGGAGACGTTCTTTACTGTCTTGCCACCGGCCTTGACGATTTCCCCTCCCGCCAAGACTAATTTTACGCCCAGGGTTAGGTCCCGGGCGCTTCCATAAAGAAGCCTTTTCGGGCCGCTGGAATTGGTGGAGAGAATCCCCCCGATGGTGGCATCGGCAAAGGGTGGGTCCAGAGGAATAAAGCAATGGTGTCGGGCCAGATTTTCCTGGATGGCTTGAAGCTTTACGCCTGCTTCCACGGTGATCGTAAGGTTTTCTAAATCGATCTCCAGGATGCGGTCCATACGGGATAGATTGAGTACAGCATCAAGCCGCGACGGAGAGTTCCCGCAATCGATCTTCGTGCCCCCTCCCATGGGAACGATGGAGGAGTTTTTCAGGGCGGCGAGGCGCAGGATCTCGCCGGCCTCCGGCACGCTTCCCGGAAAAGCCACTACGGGGGGGATGATTCCTTCCACGGAGTATTTTGCAGCCTCGGCCCTCGCTCCCCGGCAATTTTCTTCGCCGACAATGATAGCGATACCGGAAAGGAAATCACCACCCGGCGATAGATCCCGTTGGGATGGGATCTTCGGAGGGGAGGCTTCTACGGGTGGAAAAATTTTCCCCGGGTTGCAAAGGCCGGGGGGGTCAAGCGCTTCTTTGACTTTGCGCATAAAGGAGATGTCGGCGGGAGAAAAGATTAAACTCATGGAATCGATCTTTTCCAGACCAATCCCGTGCTCTCCGCTGATGGTTCCTCCCGCAAGGGCGCAGGCCTCGAGAATTTCTTTGCCCGCCTCAATGACCCGCGTCCGTTCGTTTTCATCCCGGTCATCAAAGAGGATCAAAGGATGGAGGTTTCCATCTCCGGCATGGAAGACATTCCCAATGGTCAGAGCGTGCTTTTGGGCGATCTCTCCCACCCGCCGCAGGACGCTTGGAAGTTGGGTGCGCGGGACCGTTCCGTCCGCGCATAAGTAACTGGTTTTAACCCGAGCTACGGCTCCGAAAGCCCCCCGGCGCCCCTTCCAGAGTATATCCCTTTCACTGGCGTTTTTGGCCAGACGAACCTCCCGCACATGATTCTCCTGGCAGATTTGGCGAATGCGGTCTGCCTGACGCTCCATCCCTTCCCGGATTCCGTCAAGCTCGATGATCAGAACCCCCTCGGCATCCAGGGGATATCCGGCGTGCACAGAAGCTTCCACGGCTCCCAGCACAACCTGGTCGATCATTTCCAGAGCCGCGGGGATTATGCCGGCAGCGATAATCGCGGAAACGGTTTTGCCGGCGTCTTCAATTTTGTCGAAGATCGCCAGGATGGTTTGCACCGCCTGAGGCTGATGGAGCAAGCGGAGGGTGGCCCGGGTGGCGATGCCCAAAGTTCCTTCCGCACCCACCATGAGGCCGACGAGATCGTATCCCGGCGGGTCTAGGCATTTTCCTCCCAACGAGACAATCCTCCCATCGGGCATGGCCATTTCCAGACCCAGGATATGGTTGGTGGTCACGCCGTACTTTAAGCAATGGGGACCACCTGAGTTTTCACCTACGTTCCCCCCGATCATGGAAACTTTCTGGCTGGCCGGGTCCGGGGCGTAAAGATAGCCGGATGGCGCCAAGGCATTCTGCACTTCCAGGTTGGTGGCTCCAACCTCCACTTCGGCCCTAAGATTATCGAGGTCGATCAAGCGCAGGGCCTTCATGCGGGAGGTCGCGATTACAATTCCTCCCTGGCAGGGAATGGAGCCGCCGGTTAGATTCGTTCCCGCCCCCCGGGGAAGGTAGGGAATTTGTTCTTCCAACGCCAGGCGGACAACGGAGGCCACCTGTTCGATGGTTGCGGGGAAAACGATAAAGTCAGGAAGAGAATGGTTTAACGAGGCATCGTAGCCATAGGCCCGAAGATGAGGTGGGGAATGTAATACCCATTCCCGGTTGACGATGGCTTGCAGTTTTTTGATTAACTTTTTTCTGCGCCTTGGGTCCATAAAAAATTTGAACCTCTATTTTCGCATGAAGAAGGGTTTAGGCGGAGATTCTGGACACGCATACTCGGAAGACTTTTTACGAGATCATCTTATTTGGCTTTGGAGAAAAACTCTTTAGCGGCAGTGGCACCCGCTCCCCGGGGAACTTCGAACCCCTGCTCCCGCAAGGCCTGCTCCAGGGCAATTAAAAAGTAAAGGACATTGGCCTCGGAGGAGGAATATCCCATGAGTCCTACCCGCCAGATCTTGCCTTTCAGAGCCCCTAACCCGCCGCCAATTTCCAGGTTATATTCGTCTAAAAGCTTTTTGCGCAGCTTGGGGTCGTCGGTCCCCTGGGGAATGCTCACCGCGTTCAAGGACCAGAGCCGGTAAGGTTCTGGCACCAACATATTGAGACCCATGGCCTCGATTCCCTGCACCAAGGCCAGATGGTTCCGGCGATGTCGTTCGTGCCGGGGGGCTAGGCCTTCCTCCCCGATGATGCGCAAAGCTTCCAGAAGCGCGTAGTTCATGCTGATGGGGGCGGTATGATGGTAGGTACGCTCGCTTCCCCAGTATTTTCCCACCATGTTCATGTCCAGGTACCAGCTCTGCACCTTTTTGGCCCTGTTCTTTATTTTTTCCATAGCTCGGGGAGAAAAGGTGATAGGAGCCAGCCCCGGCGGGCAGCTTAAACACTTTTGAGTTCCGCTGTAACATATATCGATCCCCCATTCGTCCACCTTTACGGGGTGGCCTCCGAGGGAGGTCACGGTATCTACGAGGAGGAGGGTGTCCGGATTATTTTTTAGAATTGCCGGCAATTCTTCCAGGGGTTGCAGGACACCGGTGGAAGTCTCGGCGTGGACGAGGGCTAAAACCTTGGGCTGGAAGCTGCGGAGCTCTTTTTGAATGGCCTCGAGCTCAAAAGCCTCTCCCCAGGGAGCGGAAATGGCCCGCAAGTGGGCGCCGCACCTCTCGGCCACGTCCGCCATGCGTTCCCCGAATACCCCGTTTATGCAGACCAGGACCCGATCCCCGGGCTCAACCACGTTGACGAAGGCTGCCTCCATTCCGGCGCTTCCCGTGCCTGAGATGGGGATGGTAACGGGATTCTTCGTGCCGAACACATGCCGTAGCAAATCCTGAAGGTTGTTCATGATACGGATAAATTCCGGGTCCAGATGGCCTACCATAGGCTTGGCCATGGCCAAGAGGACTCGTGGATCTACGTTGCTTGGCCCGGGACCCATAAGGATGCGCGCGGGGGGATGGAATTCGCCGGTCATAAAGTCTCCTTAGAATAAGGTTAAAAAAAGTTTATTTGAGAAATTACCACAACCGATGATTGGAAGCAAGAAATTTTAAATCATAAATTTATTGTATAGGAATTTCTTTTTTTATCTTTCCCCCTCACCCCCGCCCTCTCCCCCGTTGACGGGGAGAGGGCTTCGTCGTGAGCTCAGCCGAACGGGAAGGGTGAGGGGGCTTAACTTGTAAATCCAGGGGGTAAAGAAAATTTATTTTTTGCGAATAAATGATTTGACAAGTTTTAAATATCCTTTAAAATAGGGATGAAATTTTTATATTTCAAGAAAGAAGGGGGGTGTAGTGGGATGAACAAGGCAGATCTGGTGGCGGAAGTAGCCAAAGTGGTGGGCAGCAAGAGAATGGCCGAGGATGCTATTTCTTGCGTGCTGGACACAATTACAAAAGCTCTGAAAAAAGGGCACACCTTAACCCTGGTGGGCTTTGGAACATTCAGTGTGGGCAAGCGGAAAGCTCGAGTCGGCCGGAACCCCCAGACGGGCAAAGAGATCAAAATCCCGGCAAAGAAGGTACCGAAATTTGCCGCAGGAAAGGCATTGAAAAATGCCGTGAAGTAATTTTGGCTTTTTTATCGGGGCGGAGGCGAAGAATATATCCTGCCGGGCCCCCGCCCCGCATTTGTCTTACCAACTCCAGTGTTCATTTTATCCCACCCATTGCAATTTTCAAAAATTATCCTTTCCTAAGCCCTGAAAAAAAGGAAACTATTTCCATCTTTTACCGGGCGTTGAATGGGCCCGGGTATATTATTCAAAAGTATCAAGGAGGAAAGGGGGTTCCATGAAGATGAGGAAAATGACCCTATCGGAAATCTGCCGGCGTTATCGCCAACTTTACACCGGAGTGGTTGCGGACATTTTGGATGCCCAAGGGGTTCGGAATCATTCTCTTCCGGTATCCATCCGCCCCCTGAAGGATCAGATGAAGGTAGCCGGCCCAGCTTTCACCTGCCAGGGAATTGCCGTGGGGGACATCACCAGCGATGACACTCCGATGTTGATAGAAATGTTAGATGCACTTGCACCCCATGGCGTTGTGGTCCTGAGCGCGGGCGGGGATTTTTCTTCTTCCCACTGGGGGGAGATTATGACGCTTGCGGCCAAGCAGCGGGGATGCACCGGGGCCGTGGTGGACGGCGGGGTCCGCGATGCCCCCTTCATCTTGAAAATGAACTTTCCGGTATTCACGAAATTTTACCTGCCGGCCAGTTCCATCAGCCGTTGGGAGCTGCAAGAATATCAAGTGGCCATCCGGGTCGGAGAGACATCCATTTACCCGGGAGATTTCATCTTCGGGGACCTGGACGGTGTGGTGGTTATTCCCCAAAGGTTAATTGACAGCGTACTGGTAGAAGCTGAAAAGACGGCGGGCAAGGAGCGGAAGATGCGCCAGGCGCTAAGGCGGGGAACGTCTTTGGGGGAGGTCCATAAAAAATACGGTTCTTTTTAAATCGAAAAAACATTCTTTTTCGGACGCAGATGAACGCAGATTTAACAGATTTCAAATAGACCGAAAGACGCGCATTCTGCGATTTGCATTTTTCAGTTGGCCATAGGTCATAGCTGGCTTTTGATAATTTTAATGGCAGACCACAGAATTCTTTTTCTGCACCTGTTAACGAAAATCTGCGTCCTGATTCAATTAATCCCTATTGGCCAGGATCCGGGCGTATCGTACAAGGGCATGCATAGCCCGGGCAGACTCATCCTGGCTAGCATAGAAAGGGATCCCGGCTTTCTGGAAAAGATCCAGAGCCGGCCCGACGCTGGCGCGGGGAATCATATTGGCTAAAATGGGTTTGTTGTATTTCCGAGGCAGGGAACAGATGATTTCGGTGGCGTCCATCAAGTCCCGGATAGAAGCGGGGGAACGTAGCTGGAATTCAAACATGAAGGGAATCATCATAAAAATCCCATCGATGTAATCCAGGCTCATCAAGACGTCTAGGGCCCGGGCATAGGTCATGGGGCGGATATCGGAAGCTGCGTCCACAGGATTCCGAGGATGGGGAGCAAAAGGGTAAAGGAATTTTTTGATTCTTTCGGAGGCGGATGGATCCAATTCGGGAACGTCCAGATCCCAGGCCGCCGCAGCTTCCGCCATCGTCACGCAATATCCCCCCCCGCCGGAAATGATGGCCACACGGTTGCCTTGGGGCAGCGGCTGGGCAGTCAAGGCCATGGCCATATCGAACGTATGCAAGGGATCATAACAGCGGATGATTCCGGCCTGTTTGCAAAGGGCATCGAAAATTTTATCATTACCTGCCAGAGAAGCCGTATGGGAAAGAGCCGCGCGCACGCCGACCTCGAACCGACCGGCCTTGTATACCATGATAGGTTTCTTTTTGACCACTTTCCTGACTACCCTGGCGAACCGGTTAGCATCCGGGATGCCCTCGATGTAAAGAATAATTGCCCGGGTTCCCTCGTCGGCGCCAAAGTATTCCAAATAATCCGTCACTTCCAGCATGGCCTGGTTGCCGCTGCTAACTAAACTGCTGAAACCATACCCTTTCGCCTTGGCCAGAAGCATTAGATAATTCCCCAGGGTTCCACTTTGGGAGATGAAAGCGACGGAACCGCGAAAGGGGGCCTCCTCGAAAGCCAGGTTCAAACCGACCGGAGCACTCCAGAGCCCCATGCAATTGGGTCCCACAAGGGGAATCTTCGCCTCTGTGGCGATATTCACAATCTCTTCCTGGAGTTTCTCCCCTTCCTTTCCGATCTCAGCAAAGCCGGCGGAAATAATGATTGCTCCCCGCATGCCTTGGCGCAGGCATTCCTTCAAAGCCTCGGCCACCATGGGCGCCGGAAGGGTAATAACGGCAAGGTCAATATCTTTGGGCAGATCAGAAATTTTGGCCCAGGCCTTTAGGCCAGCTACTTCTTGGCTATGGGGATTAACTGGATAAATTGTCCCTCTGAACCCGGTATTCAGGGGGCGAGCAACCATGCGATGCCCCCATTTTTCCACCTGGGTGGAAGCCCCGATGACGGCGAGGGATCGGGGTTTAAAGATGGGGTCGAGAAAATTCACCTGATTCATGACACTCCTTTCCAATTGTTCTTGCACCAGTTTTTCTAAGGCAATTTATCATTTTTTCATTGGCCTCACAACCTTTTCCATCTTGCGCCCCCCCGATGCTCGACAAACCTGCGGCAATTCTGTATAATCAAAACAACTTTGATTTTTAAGGAGGTTTATGGGGGCTGAAGTTTATGTGGCGGGCGTGGGCATGACCCAATTCGGCAGGAGTACCGAATCTTTACCCGAACTCATGGTGGAGGCAGCTTCCAAGGCTTTTGGAGACGCCAACATTCACACCATTGACTACGTCTTCATCGGGGTCATGAACGTGGAAGAGTTCACCGGCGAGAGCAATTTTGCTGCCTTGATTACCGATCGGCTGGGCCTATCCGGCGTGCCTTCCTCCAGGGTGGAAACAGCTTCCTCCACGGGCTCGGCGGTTTTCGAATCCGCCTTTTACGCCGTAGCCTCCGGCTACCATAAGAACGTCCTGATCATCGCCGGTGAAAAGATGACCCATTTACCTACGGCCCGCACGACTAAAATTCTGGCGGAAGCAATTGAGCAAAACGAAAGAAACCACGGGGCTTCCATGCCCGCCCTGGCTGCCATGGTCACCCAAAAATACCAGCAGGAAGCCAGGCTTTCGACTGAACAAATGCAATCCGTTCTGGCTAAGGTAGCCATCAAAAATCATTACAATGGATCGCTCAATCCTTACGCCCAATTCCGCAAGGTGGTCTCGGAGGAGGATTACTTTGCCTCGAGATGGGTATCTTTCCCCTTGCGTACGTATGATTGCGCTCCGATCACCGACGGGGCCGTAGCCGTAGTTTTGACTACGGAAAAAAAATTAATCCGGGTCTCGGGCCTCGGTCATGCCACCGATACCCTGGCCGTTCGTAACCGGGATTCATTCACCTCCTTCCGGTCTACTCGGCTGGCTGCCCAGCAAGCCTATAACATGGCCAAAGTAAATCCTCAGGATATTTCCTTGGCCGAGGTGCATGACGCCTTCACTCCTTTTGAAATTATTGGCACGGAAGATTTGGGATTTTTCCCCCCCAAAAAAGGATGGAAAGCCATTGGAGAGGGCTTGACCTCGATCAAAGGAAAAATACCCATTAACCCTTCGGGCGGGCTTAAAGCCCGAGGCCACCCGGTAGGGGCTTCGGGGCTGGCTCAGATCGCCGAAGTGGTTTGGCAATTGAGGGGCGCATTGGAACCCTCGCGCCAAGTCCAGGGGGCGAGGATCGGCCTGAGCCAAAATATCGGCGGGCTGGCCAACAACAATTTAGTGACCATCTTAGAGCGTACCGACTCTTACCGCCCCGTTCCCGTATACTGGCAATCTCTCTTTGACCCTGGCAATACCGAGACCAAGGAGATCTCCGAGCAGGCTCCTGCCGCGAATTACGGAACCTTGGAAACTTTTACCACCCTTTACACTACCCCAGAAGGAGTTCCCGCGCCCCTTA
>Ga0224495_10002495_pt1 | contig 11949 bp, 10 predicted proteins | sample SF_Jul11_sed_USG_FD_168128 | JGI IMG/M metagenome (GOLD analysis project Ga0224495, IMG submission 168128) | Sediment microbial communities from San Francisco Bay, California, United States - SF_Jul11_sed_USGS_4_1 | ecosystem: Environmental > Aquatic > Marine > Sediment | place: USA: California...
AAAAATCTCGGCGTCTTGTTTTTCGAACTTCTCTATAAGATTAACCGTTCGGTCCGGAGACCGATGTGCAGATGTGACCTCGAGGTGGAAAGGAACTTCAAATTCCTTAAATATCTGGATCGCATCCCTTACGACGTCGAAATCATATTCGCTGCCTATAAAGATAACGACTTTCATTCTTCCTCCCTTATAGCACCGATATCACGCCGCCAGTGCATGGCTTCAAAAAAGATCTTGGAAATGGTCTGGTAGATCTTGCCCATCGTCTCCTCCAGCGTGTTCTCGGATGCGCATATGTTGAGCACCCTTCCACCGCTTGTGTAATACTTCCCGTCTCTGAAAGCCGTTCCCGCATGAAAAATTACGATGCCGGGAAGGGATGCAGCCTCATCCAGCCCCTCTATCAGCTTCTCTTTTTCATATTTAATAGGATAGCCTCCTGAAGCCACCACCACACATCCCGAAGTTTTGGAGTTCCATTGGATTTCTTTCTCTAAAACATTTTCCTCAACAGCGGCAAGAAGGACTTCCACCAGATCTCCTTCCATTCTTAACACTTGGGGCTGGGTCTCGGGATCTCCAAACCGGCAGTTGTATTCCAACACTTTAGGTCCTTCATCGGTCAGCATCAAACCAACGTAAAGAATCCCTTTGAACTTTCTCTCCTCCTCCAGCATACGCGTTATCGAAGTAAAAACGATGGTGTTCATAATTAGGTCAAACATCTGCTTGTCGATATAAGGCGAAGGAGAGATGGCCCCCATTCCTCCTGTATTAGGCCCTTTGTCTCCATCGAAAACAGGTTTATGGTCCATGGTTGTCACAAGGGGAAGGACTTTAACGCCATCCGAAATCACGATGAAAGAAGCCTCCTTACCGACCAGAAATTCTTCTACGATAACGCTATTTCCTGCTTCCCCAAATTTTTTCTCCACCATGACGGTGTGTATGGCTTCCTCTGCTCTCTTCGCATTTCTGCAAATGATAACTCCTTTTCCAGCGGCCAAACCGTCGGCTTTTATGACTAAAGGAAAAGAAAATCTCCCCGAATTCACGATACTTTTGGCCTGTTCCGGCGAATCTGCAATCTCGAACTCGGCGGTAGGTATCCTGGACCGTTCCATGAATTGTTTGGCAAAGATTTTGCTTCCTTCGAGTTCTGCCGCATTCTTCTTCGGCCCGAAAATTTTTAATCCCCTTTCCTCGAATACATCCACTATCCCTAGCGTCAGAGGAGCCTCTGGCCCAACCACGGTCAAATCAATCTTCTCTCTATACGCAAAATCCACAAGCCCTTGCATGTCCTCAGCGTTCAAGGAAACATTTTCAGCTATGCTCATGGTTCCAGCATTTCCAGGAGCACAATAGAGTTTTTCTAATAAGGGGCTTTGGGATATCTTCCATGCCAAGGCGTGTTCCCTTCCTCCTGATCCAACGACTAATATTTTCATTTCGCCTTACCTCTTTTGGGATTCATTCTGACAAAAAAGGATTCATTCGTCAAAACAATTTCTCAAAACTCTTTATAAAAGTCTCAGCAAATGCAGAATAAGGAAAAATGCTCTGGAATATTCTCGCAGCAACAGGAATAGCTTCTTGTGCAGAAAGGCAGTATTTCATCTCAAGAAAATTTTTTCTGAACTCTTTGACCTCATCTTTAACATTTTTATTGCTCAGGATAACATCGGCTATAAATCCAGCCAGCACCTCGAAGTCTTTATCCTTCATCCCAAAGCGGGTCATTTCCTGAACCCCCATCCGGATTCCACTCGGCTCCAGGAATGTTTCATCATCAGGAAGCGCTTGATAATTGGTCAAGAGGCTGTTCTCTTCCAGGCGCCGCGCGATATCCATCCCATTCTCGAATTCTTTGATCCGGATGAGAACCTGGTGGGTCTCCGTAAATCCGTCGTTTTCATCCCCTTCAACCGGAATTCCCTTGTCTCTCAGGGCTCGAGCAAAAGCCTTGGCATTCGCTCTGACCTGTCCCTGGTATTCCTGCCTGAACTCATTCATCTCATAGGTGGCCATCAAGAGAGCGAGCAGTGTGCCTAGATGATGATTGCTCGTGGAGCCGGGAAATGCCCGGCTGACTATATCCAGCCACAGTTTACGTAACTCAGAACCCTTTGGAAAGTTTCCAACCACAAGCCCTCTCTGGGGACCAAAGAATGTTTTGTGAGTGCTTCCTGTGATCACATCCGCTCCCTCTGCTAAGGGCTCCTGAAAGGTCCCGTATAGCCCGAGCACATGTGCCATATCATACATGATGATGGGCCGATCGTCCCAGTCTTTGACCAAATCTGCAACAAACGTGATGGGCTCCTGGTAGATGAACATGCTCTTTCCGAAAATAACAAGCTCTGGTTTGTTCTGTTCGATGAGCTCAGCAAGTTTCAGAAGGTCAGGCTTATAGGGATTCTCCTCCTGCACGGGAAAATTGACGACCCTCTCTTTTCCCGTTTCGGGGTCTTCATCCACATAATTGAAAAGGGCTCCCATAGGCTGGGAGCTGAGATGCCCTCCTTTGTTCAAAGCATTGTTCATGACAAGCCTCATCTTCCTCATCGGCTGTCCCTCGGGGCGGTCACGGTTGATGAATCGAACCATGGCTTTGAACACTACCTCGTTCGCCATCTGTCCGCTGACAGGTCGAAGCTCAACCTCCGAGCATCCAAAAAAATGGCCAAGCTCGTTCTGTGTCTCTTTTTCGACCTCTCTGATGAAATCCGTTCCTTGATAAAAATAAATCTCCTGTCCCTTCATGGTCCTGTGCTCGGCATACCGCCCTGCCGGGTCTGATATCTCACACATCTTCACCAGGAGAGAAGGAGTGGACTCAGAGGGTATGAGATTGAATGATTCCCTCTGTCTCCATAAATTGTTCTGGATGACATTTTGCGATAAAGACTGAATCTTTTCGTTGAATGAAGGCATGGTTTCTTACTCCTCATCTTGCGGTTTAAAATTTTTCTCTTCTATTTTAGATATTTTATCGAGCCTGCACTGATGCCGACCTCCCTCATAATCTGTCCTCAACCAAATATCGACAAAGTGAAGAGCCTCGTCCATGGGGATAACCCTCCCGCCCAGAGTCAAACAGTTGGAATCATTATGGCTTCGGCTCACCTCTGCTACGTATTCATCCCAGCATGGAGTGGCCCGAATCCCTCTGTGCTTGTTAGCCACTATTGCCATGCCCAATCCTGTGCCGCAGAAGAGGACGGCTCGGTCGCACTCTCCGGACAGAACGGATCGGATGGCTCGTTCCCCATAATCTACATAGTCCACTCTTTCACCAGGACCACAGCCAAAGTCTTCGCACTCTATTCCGTTCTCGGTAAGGTGGTCCAGAACTCCCTTCTTAAGATCAAAGCCTGCATGATCAGAAGCCAGTGCTATTCTCATCCTTTTCTCCTTCTTAAGCTCATGAAACCATCGGAGGTCAACGAATGAAAATCAATTGGTCGTACCATTATATCAATATTTTTAGGACAGTTAAACACACCCCTCAGACGGAAGACCGCCTCTCCATTTCTGCGATGAGGGAAACATCTAATCCAGTTAACTTATGCAGCGACGGTTCCTGTCCATCCGAAGCCCATGCTGGAGCATGGGAAGGTCTTAGGTTCGGTTGTGAGGGTGATTTCTCAGAAAGAGCAGATCTAAGTTGGGTCCTTTTTAATGAGCGCGATAGCCTCAGGGAGCACCTCGATGGCCTTCAGGACAACTTGGTCAGTCATGCGGTAAGCTTTGATCCCCATCTCGATCCCCCAAAAGGCGGAATGGATCTCTCTTTCCAGCTCTCTTTTTATCTCTTCTCTCGATTCATCGAACTTTTTCTCATCGAATTCAAACTTCTCTTCCCGAAGGCTGGCTTTGAAGTCATCTATAATATCCTGGTGCAGGGTGAAATTCTGGCTGATCATTCTTTTCTCCGGGCTTTTGCTCTTTTCGGAACTTTCATCGGGAAAGATAAAGTCTTTGGAAACAGGCCTATTCTTTTCTTTGAATTTTTTAGCGTAATCAAAAAAGATCCCCTTTATGGCCATATTGAAGACAAATTCGTCAAACGGGAGATTGACTTCATAGTCCGGAGAGATACCGCCCTGGCCAAGGACTTTCCTTCCTTTGGCGGTGTACTTGACCTCTCTCTGATCTTCTGGAGCCTCTTTTCTGTAGATATAATAATCCTCGAAGTTTGAGTAATCCCTCTGGATGGAGCGGCCGCTGGGCGTGTAGTATTTGGCTGTGGTCAGAGCGACTGCTGCATTTGGCGCCAAAGGGACGATGGTCTGAACCAGGCCTTTTCCCCAGGAATCCTCGCCAACGATCAACCCTCGATCGTTATCCATTACCGCACCGCTCAAGATTTCAGGAGCACTGGCACTTCCGCGGTTGATCAGAACCACCAAGGGAATATCTTCAAACTGATTATTTCTCTCGGCGAAATATTTTCTGTCGATGGTTCTATTTCTTCCACGAATGGAAACGACCAACGTGTCCTTAGGAAGAAATTCGTCCGAAAGCTCGATGGATTGAAAAAAGGTACCACCTGTGTTTCCCCTAAGATCTAGGATGAGCTTCTTCATCCCCTGCTTGACCAGCAACGCCATCTTTTCCTGGAACTCTCTTGTCGTAGTCTCGGCAAAGTTGCGGATAAAGATGTAACCGATATCATCCTTAAGTATGAAGGCGTAGGGAACGCTATGGAGAGCGATTTCCTCTCGAACGATAGTCACATCAAAAGGCGAATCCCGCCCTTCACGGACTATGGTTATGGTGACTTCCGTTCCCTCCTGGCCTCGAAGCTTCATCATGGCTTCGGTCGAGGTTATGGGTTCTGTGGTCTCTCCGTTGATATGAGATATGACATCCCCAGATCTGATGCCGAGCCTGTAAGCTGGTCCCCCTTCTATAGGAGAAACAACCACCAATTTCTCATCATATTTCGTGATTAGGATTCCCAAGCCGAAGTACTTCCCTTTGTATTCTTCTCTCACCCGATCAAAGTGACTCGGATCCAAGAAATAGGAATGAGGGTCTAGGGTCTGAAGCATCCCTTTAATCGAGGAAAAGGCAAGCATCTCGTGATCAACCTGCTCGTAATAGTTCTGGTCGATCAGGGAAATAATCGAGGAGATCTTATTCAAAGAGAGGGTCCAAACATCCTCTTCCCATACCGGGAAGGAGACGAGGGCAAAAAACAATATGAAAAAAAGAAAACTCTTTCGTTTCATGTCCCTTGACAAAATATTATCTTACCAGAGCCCCGAGAAATTGTAAAGTCTTGACTTCTGGTGACTGACAGGCTATATTTCTTAATCATTCTCAAAGTATAAGACAAGTCAATGTTCGGAAGCATCGGTGTCCCGGAATTAATCGTCATATTGGCCATCGCACTCCTTATCTTTGGCCCCAAAAAACTTCCTGAAGTGGGAAGGTCCATAGGAAAGGCCCTTCGAGAATTCCGCAAAACATCGGAAGAAATAAAAGAGAAAATCGAAGAGGAAATCCAGGCCGAAGAATTCAAAGACATAAAAGAAGAGCTCAACAGGAAAGTGGGAGAGGATGAGGAAGGGGAAAAAATCTCCTGACGAGATGACCTTCCTCGAACATCTCGAAGATCTCAGGAAAAGACTCTTCTACTCCTTCGTGGCCCTTTTCGTTGGCGTTATCCCTGCCTGGTTCTTCCACAAAGAGCTGTACCACATCCTTGCCATTCCTGTGACCAAATACCTCCCTGAGGGGACAAAACTCGCCTTCACCAAGCTCACCGCTCCCTTCATGCTCTATATCAAGGTCTCCTTTCTGGCAGCGATCTTCTTCATGTCTCCTTTCATCTTTATCCAGCTCTGGATGTTTGTGGCACCTGGCCTCTACAGGAAAGAAAGAAAATATGTGGTTCCTTTCGTGTTGCTTACCTCCATCTTCTTCATGGGAGGAGCGATCTTCGGATACTACGTGGTTTTCCCCTTCGCCTGCCGCTTCTTCCTCAACATGGGATCGGATTTCCAGCCTGTGATTACTGTAGATGACTACTTCAGCCTGGCCCTCCGCGTGCTGTTGGGCATTGCCATCGTGTTTGAGCTGCCCACCTTAATCTTCTTCCTTTCCCGGATGGGCATTATCACCGCTCATTGGATGATTAAAAAATTCAAGTATGCCGTCCTCGCCGTGTTTATCATAGCAGCCATCATCACGCCGACTCCAGACATGGTCACCCAGAGCATCGTCGCCTTCCCGATGCTTGCTCTTTACGGACTGAGCATACTGATTGCTCTTGTCTTCGGCAAAAGACGGGAAAAGAGGGACAAAGACTCAAACAATGATCTAGCAGGATAGGATGGGTAGAGAGAGAGTCATTCTTCGCCAAGCCCCAGACTATGATCCAGAAAGAATAAGGAGTGTCATCAAGAAAGGTCTTGAGGAGCTCTGCCTTGTCCCCTCGAGCTATCAACATATCACCATCAAACCCAACGTGGTCATGGCCCATCGCAAGGTCGCTCCTTCGGCTTACACTCGTCCAGAATTTTTGGATGGCCTGCTCCAAGCCCTGCAAGACAGCGATTGTAACAGACCGCAAATCACGATAACCGAGAAATGCGGGGCCGAGATCCCCACCACTCGAATGTTCCGAAGGGCTGGTTATTTTAAGCTGAAAAAAAAGCACAACATCGGGATTCTCCTCGATAGGGAAAGAATATGGAATCATAACTACCACCTTGACGAAAAGATCGTTGATCTATTGGAGGTCGGATATCCTGATTTCATCGCCACAGACGCTGTGGAAATCTCCATGGGCGGAAATCATCTTACACAACAGGGCTACCCTTTAGGGCTTATTCTTATGGCAAAAAATCCCGTGGCTCACGATGCGGTGTGCGCCCATCTGTTCCATATTGATCCTCATAAAATCCCACACCTTCGTCTTGCCCACGAGAGAGGATATGGTCCCCTTGAACTTGAACAGATCGAGATCACAGGCGACACGTCTCTGGAAAAGATGCAAGAGAGGACAAGCGACTGGAAGACCGGATTTATCCGAGTGGATGCGGTGGACTGCGGAATAGAGGTCTTAGCAGGGGAACCGTACTGCACTGGCGGCTGTCACGGCGGATAGAGTGATGACCATCGGAACATGCTCCGAAGTCCAAGGGCGTTTGACTGCTCGTCGAAAACGCCGGATCAAAGGGTGTCCTCCCAAGCACAAGGATCTTGTCCTCTGGATGTTTCTGAAGGCTGGAATACTGAACCCGTTGTTTCGGTTCGATCTGATCATCGATGCCTATCTCTGTCTCTTTTTCTCCTGGATGAGAAGATTCTTCAAAGGAAGGCTTTAAATCATGGACGGAAAACTGATCATCGGAAACGAACGGATTGAAACCTCTGAGAAAATGGTTTCCTTAAGCCCAGCCACTCTTGAACCTGTAGGAGAGGTCAGCCTGGCATCCTCCCAAGAATGCCAAGAGGCCATCCTGGCTGCCAAGGAGGCTTTTCCTTCCTGGAAAGCGCTTCCTCTCCAGAGGAAACAAGAAATCTTCTTCGAAGCCAAGAAAATCCTCCTCCGGCGGGGTGAAGAGGCTGCATACCTCATAACCATAGAGAAAGGATCTCCCTTGACGGAATCTTTTTCCGGAGAAATCTTCAGCAGCCTGGGAGCCTTGGATTATTATGCGCGAAATCTGAACAAACTTCTGAAGCCTAAGCCGGTGAAGCACTCGGTTTCCCTCTTTTTTCACAAAAAGAGTTCCTTCCGCTTCGACGCACTGGGTCCGACCCTTATCATTTCCCCCTGGAATTTTCCATTCCTGATCGCGCTTTACGATGTGATGAGCGCTCTAGCTTCAGGCAACACCATCATTCTCAGACCCTCATCATCCACGCCCTTCACAGGGTTGTTGCTGGGCGAAATCTTCATGGAAGCCGGCCTTCCTGCGGGTGTCCTCAACGTCATAAACTGCAAGGTTTCCCAAGCCGAAGAAATGATCACTAATCCAGATGTGCAAACAGTCATGTTCACAGGAAGTGTGTCCACAGGTAAACGGATAATGGAGCTGGCTAGCCAAAACCTGACCAACATCACCCTGGAACTCGGGGGTAAAGACCCCATGGTTGTGTGTGAAGATGCAGACCTGGAGAGAGCTGTTCGAGGGGCTGTTTGGGCAGGTTTCATGAACTGCGGCCAAAGTTGTGGAGCAGTGGAGAGAGTCTATGTTGCCCGAGAAATCGCTGATGAATTCACGGATAAACTCGTGGATCTAACGAAAAAAATCAAAGTCGGTGATCCTTTAGAACCTGATGTGAATATGGGTCCGATGGCCACCCTCTCTCAACTGAAGATTGTCGAGAACCACATCCAAGAGTCTAAGGAAAAGGGAGCGCAGATCCTTTGGGGAGGGAAGCGAATTCAAGATCTGCCTGGTTATTTTCTCGAACCCACCGTGCTCACCTGGGTTGATCACTCTATGAAAATCATGAAAGAAGAAACCTTTGGCTCCACCCTTCCTATCATGACCTTTTCTGATCCTGAAGAAGCGGTTGCCCTCGCCAACGACAGTTCCCTCGGCCTCACAGCTTCTGCCTGGACCAGGAGTAAAAAAACGGCCTCCTGGATGACCGACAGAATCGAGGCCGGTTCAGTGACGGTGAACGACCACATGTTTTCTTTCGTGGAGCCAGGTGCTATATGGGGTGGAATCAAACAGACAGGCAAAGGTCGTTCCCACGGCCCCTTCGGTCTTCAGGAGCTAGTGAATGTCAAACTCGTCAGTTTCGACTTTCTCAAGAAAAAGATCCAAATCTGGTGGTTTCCGTATGATAAGGAGCTTTTTCCACTTTTAAAGAAATCCGCTACCCTCTTCTATCACGATCAAATCTTAGAGAGATGGAAAGCTCTCTTCTCGCTTGCATCCTCCCTAAGACCCATCACTGAGGGAAGTCCTCTAGCAAATTATATTAAAAGTCTTCCTCGCTTCTTAAGGAAATGATTCCTTTTTTGATGTTATTGACCTATCCTTTTTTGATGTGTTATCTTCACTGCATGATTCAAAAAAGACAATGAACGAAAAAGCGCGGCTCATCGGATTAACAGGAACGAATGGATCTGGAAAAGGAGAGGTGGCCTCCTTCTTTGTCAAAAAAGGCTACGCATACCACTCTCTTTCTGATATCATTCGTGAGGAACTCCGAAAACAGGGACAAACGATCACTCGTGACAACCTGATCAGAATGGGCAACTTGATGAGAGAACAATTCTCACCGGACATACTCGCCCGATTGGTGATGAAAAAGGTCAAAGGCAATGCAGTCATCGACAGTATCCGGAATCCCAAGGAAGTCGAATTCTTAAAAAACCAGGTGGGTTTTATCCTGATTTCCGTAGACGCTCCTGTAGAGATTAGATACGAAAGAGTCAAAAAAAGAGGAAGAGAGGAGTCAGCCTCAACCCTTCAGGAATTCATGGCCAAGGAGGCAGAAGAGATGACCGCAAAAGAGAGAGGTCAGCAGCTCCAGGTCTGCATGAAAATGGCCGATTACACGATTCAGAATGACGGCACTCTCCAAGATCTGCATAAAAAGCTGGAGGAATTTCTATGACTCCGAAAAGATCCACAAAAGATGAATACTATCTAAATATTGCCAGAGAAGTCTCCCTTCACAGCACCTGTTTTCGCCGGGCCATCGGGGCTATCATCATTCGCGATGACCAGATCATCAGCACAGGTTACGCAGGTGCTCCAAGAAAAACCAAAGACAGTCTCGAACATGGCTATTGCTTGAGGGATAAGCTGAACATTCCACATGGGCACCGCTATGAGCTGTGTCGGAGTGTTCATGCGGAGCAGAACACCATCATCAACGCTGCGCGCGCCGGTGTCAGTCTTCTCGGCGGAGACATGTATCTGTACGCCAGCAAACTGGGAGAAAATAAACCGCTTAACGCTTTTCCCTGCTTCATCTGCAAGAAGATGATCATCAATGCTGGCCTCAATCGCGTCATTTGCTCCGCCGAGGAAGGAAAGATAAAGATCTTCCTGGTCAGAGATTGGATCAAGGACTGGCAAAAAAACGATATCGTGGACGACAAGCATCAATATGGATAAAAAACGAATTCTTGTATCAACCCTCTTTTTTCTCTTCATCCTCCACATCATGCACGCCTCCTTTCCATTAAATGGCTGGACATCACAACAGGAACGTCAATCCGTAACAGAAGAAAAAACCACCCTGCTCAGACTCCTGGATTTTATCCCCTCTTCAGAATCCATCGACTATGTGCAAAACAAGGTCCAGTTTCAACTGCATACACTCCTGACAGAGCAGCGACACCCCAAGACCTGGAATCTGAGTGACAGGATCGAGAAGGATTTGGAGGCAGGCCTCCAGATGCTCCTGTCTGCGGATGAGGATATTGTCTCCAGACTTGGATCTCTCGAGAGGGAAAAAGATGCCCTGGAACAGGTTGTCCAGGCTATCGAGGAGGCGGTTCTTTCCGGACAAAAGATTTTTATATTTGGGAGTGGATCTTCAGGACGATTCGCCAAGCAGATAGAAAGTTCTTTCTGGCGTCCCTTCTGGAAAGGGATGAAAGAAAGGAAAAAAATCTGGTCCAAGATCAGCCCTGCTGTGGGAAATTCGATCGAAGAGCGCCTCATTGGGGAAATGCCCGGCGGAGATCAGGCCTTGATAAGACCCATGGAGGCAACAGAAGACGCACCTGTCCTCGGCCGCCTCCATCTTCAGGACCACGGGATCATACGGGGTGACGTTGTCATCTGCATCACAGAGAGCGGGGAGACCTCATCGGTCATCAGCACTATCCTCACTGCTTTGGACCAATGGAAGGGAAAAAACCTTTATGACAGGAAAAAGACCAAGAAAAAATTGTTTTTTGTTTATAACAATCCTGACGAGACTCTTCTCCCTTTTGAGCGCAGCCGGAAGGTCCTGGAGGAGCCAGGTATCTCAAAAATCAATTTGACCACCGGTCCACAAGCCATAGCCGGATCAACCCGAATGCAGGCTGCAACCATAAATGCATTTGTTCTCGGTCATGTCGTCCAGACAGCCGTTGATCGTGCTCTCCGTCGATTCCTCACCAAAAAAGAAATGACAAAGCTGGGTTTCCAAGATTCCCTCACACTTGAGGAGAGACTGGAAGATTTTACCACCATCCTGAAGCATGTCAAAAAAAAGATTCCAGTAATCACCAACTGGACCCTGCTCGAGGCAAAAACATACAGTGAGGGACATTACTCCACTTATCTGGCCTATAAGGGATTGATGGCAGTCCTGACGGACTCCACAGAGCGAGCAACGACTTTTCGCGTCTCACCCTTGGATACAATCAAGGAGCAAAAAAGAAAATGCTGGGCACAGGTCTGGACAACAGAAGCTAGCCTCAAGGACGCCTGGAAATCTTTACTGGGGCGGCCGTTTCGTGGACTTTCTTCCATCTCTGTCGAGAAGACACCAGCAGATGAAATCAATGGCTCTCGACTGCCGCAAGGAGCATTGGAGAACCTAAAAAGATCCGGAAGTGATATCCAATTTCTGTATGATCTTTCTTTTTCAGACTTCAACCTTCAAACCCGCGGTCCTCAGGAGGGAGATCTGGGAGCTCTGGTGGCGATCAGCCCTGAAGAGTTTCAAGTAGAAGATAAGAAATCAGATTTTTTAAAATTTATTACACTTTTCCTGGAAAAAGGAGCTAGAACCAGCCTCCTATTTATCACCGGCGACTCTGAAAAAAAAATAGCAAAGATGACCGATAGAATACCCGGGTTTGATCCCGAGGAGCAGGACGTTCTGGTCATCGTTCCTATTGACAGTAAAAATGACCCTCTCGGAGTTAACCAGTGTATTGCCTTGAAAATCATCCTGAATGCCCACTCCACGGCTGTTATGGCTCGTATGGGGAGGGTCATCGGAAACACCACGGTGGAT
>Ga0224495_10002497_pt1 | contig 11944 bp, 13 predicted proteins | sample SF_Jul11_sed_USG_FD_168128 | JGI IMG/M metagenome (GOLD analysis project Ga0224495, IMG submission 168128) | Sediment microbial communities from San Francisco Bay, California, United States - SF_Jul11_sed_USGS_4_1 | ecosystem: Environmental > Aquatic > Marine > Sediment | place: USA: California...
CGGCGTAAGCGAATTGTTCTTGCCCTTGCGATTCGTGCGCCCGATCGGATGAATCGGAGTCACATACAGCACGTCGAACCCCATCGCCTTGATCGCCGGCAACCGCTTTTCGCACTCCTTGAACGTCGAGCCTTTCCCTGGGATCGTTCCCTGTGAGCGGGGGAAAATTTCATACCAAGCTCCATATCGCGCACGGACACGATCGACGACCAGTTCCAACTCCCGATCGTACAGGGTCCACGCCGTCCGCTCTTGGTGACGTTCGACAAGTTTCGAGAGTTCTGCATGAAGCGCCAGACTGAGCTGTGCCTCCTGCGCATCCAATGATCGCCAGCGTCGTAGAAATTCCTCCAGCTTGGCTTTGCCCGGCTCATCCGCCCGTTTCGCGGCCTGTTCAACCAGCGCTCGCCCTTCCAGTAGTTCGCTCTCGATGCGCTCGCCCGCCTCTGATTTCTTGGTGACTTCCTGGCGCCAGGATTCGAACGTGTTCGTGAACGCGCCGATGGTATAGAGATAGCGTGTATTTTCAGAGAGGTCAAAATACCCGGCCCATCGATCGTTATCCACGTGCTGCATGGCCGTTTCATGCCATGCGGTTTCCTCGACCGTTCGATACCTGAGCACAGAGACCAACACGTCATGCCCTTCCTTGAAGATGTCGGCGGAGACTTCCACCCGATCGCCGACTTCGCGCTTGGCAGGCCAACGGCCTCCATCGACCTCCGGCTGCACGCGCTCGATGACGATGGACGAGGAGGTCGACGGCATCGACGGCGTTTTCGTAGGGCTTTCCCTCGTTTCTACAGTGGGTCGACTCGCCTGTTGTGCAGCGGATCCGGCGGTACGCCGTTTCATGGCACCCTCCGAACAGGATCATCCCCGGAGGCCATCGCACCTTTGGTCACCTCGGCGGCCTTCTTCACACGTGACGCCGTTCGCTTCACCGCGTCACTGACATCACCGCTCACCGTCGTCCAATCCTGCGTGGTTTCTCCCACCACTTCATCCATCTCTTTTTTGGCCGTTTCCACTCCCCTCCTCAATCGGTTGCGAACCGACGAGCCTGATTCCGGTGTGGTCAACAGCGTCGCCACCGTACCCGCCAGCAGCCCCAATCCAAACGCAGCCAAGATTGCTCCCATCCCTATCGCATCGACTCCTTCATCATGCCTCAGCCTTTCATTCGCCCATTCTCGCGCCATAATTTTCCCTCCTCTCGTGCGATGTGAGATCCATACCGCTACTGACGCATGTGTGCTGTTTTCGATCCACTGGCTTCATCATCCCAACCGTTCCCATACTTCCGCCGTTCTTCCATTTCTAGGATGCGTCGCATCCTAGGTCGTCTTTTCGAGGCAGGCTACCGGACAGTTCTTAAGAATCCTTCCCACGGGGAGCACCTGTTGCTCACCCCGTGTGACCGAGCTGAGCATCTCGCCGGTGAAAATATTCCGAAAGATCGTGCCCTCCCGCCAGGCTGGCAGCACCAGCTCGGTGTCGTTCCAGACCTCCTCTCCAAGGGGAGCCTTGTGGGGATCTTCTGTCATCCCTGTCAGCAGACGAGGAACGACCGATACGATCGATCCCTCTGTGTGGAGACGGGCAAACGCAAACACATTTCCAATCCTTGTCCCCGTTCCTTCCAGTTTCACATAGTCGCCGTGCTGAAAGAGCGCGGGATGAGCCCGTCGGTACCGCAGCATCTCGGCTGTCAGAAACAATTTGATTCGCCCGTCGACCCGTGCCTTAACTAACTCCTGCACCAAGGCCATGCGATCAGGCTCGGTCGTTGAGGCTTTGTCCAACTCGGCCAACAGGCTGACTCGTTTCTGGAAATCAACCGGCCGTCGATTGTCCGGGTCAACGAGATTGAAGTCCCACAGTTCCGTGCCCTGGTAGAAATCTGGCACGCCAGGCGCCGTCATCTTCACCAGTAATTGGGACAAGGAGTTGTAGATTCCGTACTGAGCCACCCAATCCTGAAACGGAAGAAAATCGTCCCCAAAGGTGTTCGCCTTGGATCGATCCAGCACTCGAGCGATAAATTGCCGCACCGCATCTTCATACTCAGCATCCGGACTGATCCAGCTGGTATGTTCCTTTGCCTCCTTGACCGCCTTGTTCATGTACCTTTGAACGCGGTCAACAAAGACGGCATAGGCGTCATCGTCCATCTTCTCGAACGGCCACGCTCCGATCAACGTCTGATACAAGAGGTATTCCTCGTTGGGACCAGGAAGCAGCTCTCCTGCTGCCTTGGTTTTGCAGCTTCGGTTCGTCTTGTGCCAGCCTGTGACATGACTTTTCCATTGCTTGGGGATTTCCGAGAGCACATTGAGTCTTGCCCGAACGTCTTCCCCTCGTTTCGTATCGTGTGTCGCGGTGGCGGACAGCGAGCCAGGCCAGCGCTGCTGCCGGACCTTCATCTGATCATGCAGGAGCGATGGGGTAAGACCGAATTGCTGTGGATCGGACCCCACTTCATTCAGTGACACAAACCGGTGGTATCGATAGAAAGCCGTATCCTCGATTCCCTTGGCCGCTACGGGGCTTGTCGTCTGCTGGAACTTAGTCACAAACCTCAATCGCTCTTCCCGCTCTACTGCATCATGATCCGATGTCTTCAAGAGAAGATCCCGAACAAAATCAAAGACGAGGCCGGTTAACGCCGGATTTCTTCGCTTGGTCTTGGTCACGGCTTGCCAGATGAAGCTCCGGTCTCTTGGAGGAACACCCTCTACGTCTCCAATGATGTAGGTCCGATAGACCGGAAAGCAGGCGACGATTTCCTGAATGGCGTAGGTCAGGCTGTTGAGCGTGAAATCGCGCGATCGGCGATCCCGTTCCGAGAGTTCATCCAGTTGATGGCCAAGCACACTCAACTCACTGGCCATGGCAGTCTGCATGATCAAGCGTTTGCACTGATAGATCAGCGCCTCAAAGGGTTCGTGTTTCCCGATGAAATGGGCATAGATGGTATCGAAGGCCCGTTCATTGGCGCGATCGATAAAAAGGCCGTTCAGCGAGGCGAGAAACTCGTAGCCGGTGGTCCCCCAAACTCGCCAATTCATGGGAAGCTCTTCACTCACGCCCAAAATCTTTTCGACGACGACATATAACGGAGGTTTCGCGGATTGAGGATCAGTCCGCAGCTCCCTGTTGGCCCAGTGCCGCAGCCTCTCCACATAGTCTGCCGGATCATACAGCCCGTCCACGTGGTCGATTCGGAGTCCTGTCACCGCTCCGTCCTTCACCAGCTGCAAGAGGAACCGATGGGTTTCGTCAAAGACGGCAGGGTCTTCCATCCGAATGGCGGCCAATTCGTTGATATCAAAGAATCGGCGATAGTTGATTTCTTCGGCTGCAACGCGCCAGTAGGCCAAGCGATAGGCTTGATCGTTCAGGATACTGTCCAAAATATCAAAACTGTGCGGTTCTCCCTTCACACCGTTAATCAATCGTACATTGCCCTGAAGAAACGTTCGGATCGCGGTGCTATCCTCAACAAGCGCCGACAAGCGGTGCCTAATGATTTCCTTTTCCCGGTACCGTTCGGCAACCATCTCAGGCGCGAGCTCATGACGAGCCGGCAGGTGTTTCAAGGCCGTGATGATGCTCTGGAGTTCCATGACATGCTGACTGTCTCCGCCCAGTTCTTCGATCAAATCGGGCAGGCGATGCGAGAGGATCACCGAGGACGGCTTAGGCGCAATCGGCAAACAATGGCTGAAATAACGGATCACGAACTTCCCGTCCTCGTAGACGAGTTCTAACTCCTGCTGCTCCAAAACGACTCCATAATGATCTCCAAGGATCGGGAGGAGCACCTTCTCGCGCAGTTCCGGCTTCAACGGATTCCAGTCGATATCGAAAAACGGTGCATAGCGCGAGCTGGGGCCGTTCTCCAGCACGTCTCGCCACCATCGGTTGAGTTGGTGGGTGATCCCCATATGGTTCGGGACGACGTCCAAGAGTTGTCCCATCCCTCGTCGATGCAATTCATCGACAAGCGCTCGATAGTCTTCCTCGGTTCCGATCTCAGGATTCAGTGTCGTCGGATCAATAATGTCGTAGCCATGCATGCTGCCTGGCACGGCGGCGAAATAGGGCGAACAGTAGAGATCAGTAATGCCAAGATTATGGAGATAGGGCACGAGCTTCGTCACATCGCGAAACGTGCAGGTTCGATTCAGCTGTATTCGATACGTCGAATCGGGAACACGGGGGTGGGTGACGGGCTCCATAGACATCGTTATCCTCACGCGATACCGCTGCGACTGAGAAGTCCTTTTCCTCTGGGCACGCCTCGCGGGAGAACCACCAACCCCGAGGCGGTTGTCTGATAGCGCGCCGCGTCCGCTTCGGGTACGAATCCGATTTCCTCGGACTCCGGTATGACGTTGAATCGATCGGCAATCACCCGCCGAAGTCTCGCCTTGGCCCCGATCCTGGCTCCATCCAGAATGACACATTCATCGACTTGAGCGCCGTGGTCGATGTGGACATTACGGCCGATCACCGACCGGCGAATATTGGCATCGTTCACGAGACTCCCTTGTCCCACGATCGAATCCTCAATCGTCGCCCGCGCAAAGCTCGCGGTCGGGCCATCGAACGTATCCGTCAAGATCGGCCAATTCTGATTCCGAAGGTCGAACAAGGGGGTAGCTCCCAACATGTCCATATGCGCCTGCCAATAGGCCTCCAAAGTCCCGACATCCCGCCAATATCCTCGTTCTTCGTAGGGCTTGGTGCCTGGCACGGCGTTGTCGCAAAAGTTGTAGGCCATGACGCGATGGTCTTGAATCAGATGTGGAATGATGTTCCGACCGAAATCGTGCGAGCCCGGCTGCGATGCATCTTCCTCCAACACACGAACCAAGAGATCGGTGTTGAAGAGATAGTTCCCCATTGAGGAGTACGCCTGTTCATGGTTTTGAGGCATCGGCTTCGGCTGAGATGGCTTTTCTTCAAATCCTATGACGCGGCCGTCTGGTTCAGTTTCGATGATCCCGAATCCCGAGGCAGCATGCAGCGGGACCGGCAACGCCGCGACCGTAACATCGGCTTGTCTTGCGTAGTGAACTTGAATCATCTGATTGATGTCCATGCGATAAATATGGTCCGCTCCGAAGACCGCCACCAAATCCGGAGCAAAATCGCGAACAAGATTCACATTGTGATAGACCGCATCCGCCGTCCCCTCGTACCACCCGCCTCGAGCCTTCATTTGAGGAGGCACGACGGTGATGAAATGCTGCTGGATCCGTCCACCGATCCGCCAGGCCCGCCGTAAATGCTCGATCAACGATTGAGAGCGATACTGTACCAGTACATACATCGCCATGATACCGGAGTTCAGAAAATTGCTCAGGACGAAATCGACGATCCGATATTTCCCCCCGAAGGGAACCGCCGGTTTGCTCCGTAATTCCGTCAGCGGCATGAGCCGTTCGCCCTTTCCTCCAGCCATAATGATCGCCAACACACGGTTGCCAGGGCTACTCAATCTAGTTCTTCCTTTCTCCCCCTGCGTGACAGACCGTTCGGACGTGCGTGTGTTTCATGACGCCCGTCTCCGAACACCTCCGACATGCCCGGGATCATATCGCGACATTGAAAATCGTTGTTCAACCACCGGCCAGTTGATGGCTTCCATGAACGCCTGGACATACGCCGTTCGATTGAGGCCGTAATCATGGAGATAGGCATGTTCGAACACGTCCATCACCAAGAGAGGGACCGCCCCTACAAGCAACCCCGTGGCGTGCTCGTCGACCCACACATTGAACAGCCGACCGGCGACCGGATCACGGGTGAGAACAACCCATCCGATTCCACGCATATTCCCAGTGCTCATGAACCCACGCTTCCACGTGTCAAATCGACTGAAGTCCAGTCGGAGCTTCTCACTCAAGGGAGACTGCTTCACCAGAGGCACGGGGCGATTCGCCAGATTCTCGAAGTAGAGTTCGTGTAACCGCATCCCATTGAACTCCCAGCCAAACCGCCGTTTCAGTTCGGCATAGACTGGCGTGCCCGCTTTCCCCTTCCTGTCCATGTCCGAGAGAACCGTCGATAAATGATTCGTGTTTCTCACATATCCCTGATACAAGGCAAGGTGGTTCTTCAACAGCGGATCGCTGAAACCTTTCAGTCCTTGCAATTGTTCAAAACTCTTGACGGTATAAAGCATCCGTTTGTCCCTCCTGTGCCACGTTCTACCTCTTGCGGGTCGCTCGTTCGGCGTGAGCGGTCATCGTTGATGCGAGCTTCCTCACGATGTTATTGTGTGTTCTTGAGGTGGCGTGCCGTTACAAATACGGAGCTGTGAGCCCCGCACACCTCTGCACGCAACATCACTCTCAGTTATGTCCACACCCAAACCGCTACCACCTAGTGTGTTCCGTTGCCGTTTTTCAAAAGAGGCAACAGGCTCCCTTCAAGTATCTGGAGGAAGTAGTTGCGCCGGGACTTGATTCCGGCGGTCCCTCCAAAGAGTACAGAATAGGTCAGCAAACCGGACGTGTAGGCTGCCATGGTTTGGGCGAGGTCCCGTGCGCTGCCGGAACGGCCTGCGCCCATCGCCGGCTTGATCAGTTGCGCGAGCCGACGAAGATGGGCGTCGTAGGCTTCTCGTAGCTCCTTGGCCGCCTCCACCTTGAGCTGCATCATGCCCCTGACTTGGTGAAGAAACAGCAGGGACTCGGGGTGATTCAGAAAGAAATCCACCCGCACCTCGATGGCCGCCGACAGAGTTTTCGGCCCAGCCGAAACATGCCGAAGAGCCTCTTCTGTCTTCGTTGATAACTCATTTAATCCCTCGTCGAGTAACACGCGAATGATCGCTTCTTTTGAATCGAAGTACTTGTAGAAGGTTCCCTTCCCTTGATCGGCCGACTCCGTGATGTCTTCGACTTTAGCCCAATAGATTCCTTTTTCTGAAAAGAGCTGTCGGGCGACCTCCAAGAACCGCTTGTTTGTTCTTGCTTTTCGCCTCTCGACCCGCGAGAGCGTTGCGTCAGCCGGCGTGTCCATCGTCGTCGCCTTTGCCTCCCTATGTAAGATTAAGGCTCCCCTCGACATTGATCCCCACGTTGCGTATGGAATTGAAGGTGCCGTGTTCGTTCATGACTCGATGGAGATTGAGCGGATCTTCTTCCCATCGCTCCCCGTTCACCACGAATTTGTATTGATAGCTACCAGGAGCCAACAAGACCTTCACCTTCCAGAGGCCACCGGCGTCTCGTTTCATCGGTCTGATCGACGAGTTCCATTGGTTAAAGTCCCCCACCAGCACCACGATTTTTGCTGAAGGATCGAAATATTCAAACAAGACCGACTCTTTTTTCGGTCCCTTCCGTGTGCGGGGAGGTCGGGGCGAAGAAGACTTTTTCTTCCCTGGCTCTTTCATTCATTCCTCCTTAGCATCCATGGAACTGCACTCACATTCTCCACCGAAGTGAATATCGCGGTCTTGGCGACACTGTGCTGGAAGGCTTCATTGTTAGTCATCATCGATCGTTATGCAACCCCCACCAGCTCAACCGGAAACGTCGGAGCCTTCCCAATCCTGCGTAGACTCTGCGCAATTCGCTCCGGTCTCCCCCAATCGCTCCAGTCTACGTCCGTCACATCTAAGGCCGAGATCTTGTGGTACACGTGCTCGAGAAAATCTCCAGAAAAATTTTTCGTCGGCATGGTCCGATAGATGCTGTGCAGTGCTCGGCCTTCCTTCGTCGTGCCGACGGCTGGCAAGAGCGATTCGAACAGGCGCATCATCGATGGCAGCACTTTCGTCCCCAGTTTCCAGAGCGTTTGGACTTTCGCCACGACGATCATGGTGTTCCAGAGCACCTGTCCTTCCGCGAAGGTCTTTGCCAGCTGTTGTTCCGGTTTCTCCACAAAGCGTCCGACATGCCAGAGAGAATGGGCACCGTACCCGCCGACATATCGATCCACCTGCATGTAGCCATAGTCCAGCTCGAATCCATCCGGCTGAATACCCAGAAGAATCAGTCGATCTTCGAGCAAATCGATCGCACCAACTGCGTGCCTGACCGCCTGAACCAATTGCGCTTCGGGGTGGACAAAGTGGTCGGAAGGGTAGATCACCACCGTAGCGTCAGGATCAGCAGCACGGACATAGGACAGGGGGAGAAAGACTCCCGGCGCGGTATTACAGTTCGCCGGTTGCACCACGAGAAATCCCCCTCTACCATCCAACTGGCTGTGCGCGGTCTCTTCCTGACCAGCACCGACGACAGTCACGCGTTGGGTGGGAGGAGCGAGCAGGTCGGCCCGGTCCACGGTATGTTGAAGCATGGACCTGGTACCCGTGAAGGTGCAATATTGCTTCGGACGCTCCTCTCCAAGCCACTCTTTGATCATGGGCGCCAATCTTGTGCCCTCCCCGCCGGCCAAGACAATCGACCAGAGATGGGGAATGACCGTCTCTTTGTTTCCCACCGTCGATCTTTTTGTGATTGGTGTAGTCATTCATTCCCCCTTTCGGTTGAGCCCTTGCGGCTATCAGTTAGATCTCACCTCTTTTCTTACACCTGGTAGTACAAGTCCCGATCACGATGTTGTCCTCCCACGAAAGTGCAGCTACCGTCACTCGAAGTGCATCTCGAATCATTGGTTCATGACAACGCACCATGGCACTTTCGTCACTCCCACTCACTGCTTCGCTGGCACCAGCACGATCTCAACTCGGCGATTTTGAGCCTGACCGGATGGTGTGTCATTGTCCGCAATCGGCTTGCTTTCCCCATACCCTTTGATGTCCATCCGTTCTGCCGCGATTCCGCCGGCAAGGAGAATCGTTTGAACCGATTGGGCACGCGACTCTGAGAGAGACTGGTTGTACTCGTTCGACCCGACTGAATCGGTATGCCCCTCGATGAGAAGGTTTTGATCCGGCACCGCCGCCAGCGCCTTTGCGATTTTCGTCAGCTGCATTTGCATCGCCGGCTTGACGTCCGCCTTGTTGACATTGAAAAAGATATTCCCGGGCAGCGTCACAACGACCCCACGAGGTTCCTCACGCACCTGCGTCAGGCGTGATAATGTGGCGGTCAGCTCCGCGCGCGCTTTTTCGTGCTCCGCGCGAAGCCGAGCGAGCTCACGCTCAGCCTGTTCTGCACGGGCCCGCTCAGCCGCCAGCACCGAGAGCTTTTCCTGCTCTTCCTGAAGCCGGGTGGCCTCAGCTTCGGCGCGGGCCTGCTCGGCCGCCAGCGCGAGCTTCTCCTGCTGCTCAGCCGCCAGCGCGAGTTTTCCCTGCTCTTCCCGAAGCCGGGCGGCCTCCTGCTCAGCGCGGGCCCGCTCAGCCGTCAGTTTTTCTTTGGCCGCAAGCAGCGCCTGTTCCTGCTCCGCCGAGAGTTTTGCCTGTTCTTCGCGAAGTCGAGCGGCCTCCTGCTCAGCGCGGGCCCGCTCAGCCGTCAGTTTTTCTTTAGCCGCAAGCAGCGCCTGTTCCTGCTCTTTAGCAACCGCCTTCACTCGTGCAAGTTCTGCTTCCTGCCCTTTTTTCCGAAGCAGGATCAGCTCAGCGTCGCGCAGGGCAATATCATGTCGGGTCTTTCGGTCGGTTTCACGGCGGATGGCTTCCTCGGCCGCCTGCGCCTCTGCTGCATACTGTGCTTTCCTGGCCTCAGCTTCGGCCAGCCGTGCTTGGTGGAGAATGGCCGACGCATCGTGGTCTTTTTCCCAGGATTGGTTGGCAGCGTCTAAGTTCGCGACAGCCGAGTCGTAGGTCCGCGTCGCGCGTTTATCCGCATTCGCCGACTTGGCATCTTGGATGGCAAGTCGTGCGTCGACAAGCTCTTTCGGAGTCGATGGGATTGCCGCGCAGGCCGCGACGGTCAAAGCACCCAAGAGAATGGAACTGAGACTCAATATTCTGTTTCGCATAGTATCTCCTTCTTCCGCGTGGTGTTTCATTGCTCCGGCCTCTCGCGCCTCCGACTCCATCACAAGCCCTCGTTATGGAACCTGCAATTGTTTCTGCAACGCTTTGGCTTTGGCCTCAATCTCATCTGCTTGCTGACGCACCATGGCCGCCTCGCCCTTCTTCTGTTCCGCTTGAGCTCGGACCCGCGCCGCTTCGGCATAAGTCGTTGTCTCAAGAAGGCGCTTGCGGGCCACCGCATGATCGCCCTTTCCGGAAGCCTGCTGGGCGGCACTCAGCGCCTGTCTGGATTTCTGAAGCAGATCCGGAGCGCGCTCGAACGCGCCCGCTGACTCAGCGCTCCGGATCGTGGCTTCAGTATCCGCCAGTTGCACTGGGGTCACCGGTGTGCCGCTTGATGCGCAGCCGATTGCGATGGATGATAGAGCGACAATGAGGGACAGCCCAATAACGTTTCTCATAGGGAACTCCTTTAAGTTTGGGGCGATTGCTACAGTCACAATTCACCAGACTCCCGAGTCTTCCTCTTTGTCAGTTCCAATGCACCGACCATTCCGAAGAGTCCTACCTCGTGCCATCTGAACGTACCGACTGACGCCTCCCTCCCGGCCGATCACACAGCGGTTAACCGTTTCCATGTCCGACGATCTCGCGTCTCCCCCCGATAGGGTTTCGTCGGCATACAAAGTCGGTGTGTAAGCACCAAGGGGTCAACGACTTCGCCGCAATTGATACAGCGCCACCCCTCGAACAGTAAACGTCCCGTGTCATCCCTCAGATCGACGAAAGAATCGCGAATCATGCACCCCTTGCAACGTTCGCATCTCATGACCATCCTCCTTCGAGACTTCCACTTCCAGACCGAAAGTCCTCATTCCTACCCACCTCAGGTGTTGACAAAGTTTCGGCCTCGTTCCATGGCTTTCTGAAACGTCTCAGTCGCTTGTTCTTTTGCACTCTGGATCTTTTCGCCAGCCTGCTCGGTCACATCTTCAGCTCGGTCACGCACATCGTCCGCAAAATCTGCGATTCGACGACGCGTGCGCGTCCCTGACTGCGGAGCATAGAGCAATGCGACCGTTCCTCCGACCACGCACCCTGTTAAAAATGACAACCCTGCTCCCAACAATCCACAACGTCCGTCTGTCATACTGCACCTCCCTTTCTGTGTAATGAAGTGTTACTGCGATTAACCTCACCCCTTCTTGCCTGTCGTTCTTGGAGCACATCGCGTGAGATATAATTGAGACGATGCTCCGCGCTTCAACAACATTGGAGCAGCCGATTGAGAGATTCTTCGCCATACACGACCGATTCGCCCCTCATGGCGTCTAACCTGTGTGGTGAGTCCGCGCATCGTCCTCATACACCCTCCTTTGGCCCGCTCATGATGTCCAGACCAGGCGGTTGGGCCCACTGCCGCTGAAAGAGAACGCCGAATCCCTCTTGGTTCCCAAATTCGTCGTCCTGCGGACAATGCCAAACGACCTTTCCCTGAATAGGCGCTTGCCCCACCGAATCCTCCTCTCCTGGGACGTAGCTGATGGTGACATCCGAACCGATAGACGCCATCCATGTCGATTCAATAAACATCGTTTGGCTTCCGATACATGACGTCTTTCCCTCATGGCAGCTCCCATCCTGAGCCCAAACCAAGAGCTTGTGATGTCCCGTCCCTGCCTCTCGATAATCTTCCTCATTCCCGGAAATCAACTTGATGGCGACACGCTCCGCGAGCACCGATGTGACACCTACCGCGTCAATTGTCGTCTCTTCTGGTTTTCGACGGCCGCCAAGCCTTCTCCCTTGGCGAACACCACTTGCTTCAAGCATCGACATCACCCCCTCCCCACGCATGACACATTTAGTCATTGGTGACTAATTAACCATATGTGACCATATGGTCACTTTTTAACATTCCTACTACATCCTGTCAAGCCATTTCACCACCGTTCCGTCGAAATCGCCTTGAGTCGCTCCCGTCCTCAGCTCCAATCCGATCCCCTAAAACCTCGACGCCTCTGCCCCACGATA
>Ga0224495_10002498_pt1 | contig 11943 bp, 13 predicted proteins | sample SF_Jul11_sed_USG_FD_168128 | JGI IMG/M metagenome (GOLD analysis project Ga0224495, IMG submission 168128) | Sediment microbial communities from San Francisco Bay, California, United States - SF_Jul11_sed_USGS_4_1 | ecosystem: Environmental > Aquatic > Marine > Sediment | place: USA: California...
TGCGTGCGTTTCTAGACCGGTATCACTATCATCGACCACATCTCGGGTTATCCCCGATGCGGCCACCGTTGTCGCAAAGCGATGGAGAACAGGACGGACTGTCGGATATTTACGGAGAATAGTGCGGGTGACCGGCCCTCGTCGATGCTATTCGAAATGAAGAGGCAACCGCGGTAGCAGGGCGGTCGCCTTGAGGTGTACCACAGTGAATGTATGGGTGAGTGAATGTATGGGTGAAGTTTTCGGTGGGTAACGGGGATAGAGTAGATCAGCAAATAGCCAAGCTGGACCATCCATACAGAGGAGTAGGGTACCCTCGGTCGTATGGGTTGACATTATAGGTGTCCAACGGTACAACGCTATACGACATCGCGTGTTTTTGCAGTCTTAGCCACTCTTGGTTAGTTAATCTATAGTTATGGGGTGGCATCTCTGCGGTATCCTCTACCATGCGAGAGTGGCGGAACTGGCAGACGCGCGAGACTTAGGATCTCGTGGGCAACCGTGGGGGTTCAAGTCCCCCCTCTCGCACCACTATAACGAACACTTATGGAGTAGGGAGTCTCATTTCGACGATGAAGATGGAAGTGACTGAGTTAGGACCGATGAAACGCGCCTTGAAAATCGAGGTGCCGGCCGATGAGGTGACACAACAATTTTCACGAGCCTATTTGGAACTCAACCGTCAGGTTCAGATTCCAGGGTTTCGACCAGGGAAAGCCCCGGTGGCTATTTTAGAAAAGCGTTATGCCAAAACAATCGAAGAAGATGTCATTCGAAAGCTCGTGCCGGATTTCTATGGTCGGGCCATCAAACAGGCCGGGATTAGTCCAGTAGTGGTGGATATTCCCCCTCTGGATCGGGTCAAAATCCAAAAAGACGCCCCGTTTACGTTCACGGCGACCGTCGAAATCAAACCGACGATCGAACTTCGCGACTATAAGTCCCCCAGTCCCATTTCGCTCCAGGCCGACAAGCGCACGGTTGCAGAGGAACAGATAGACCGTGCTCTGGAAGTATTGCGTGAACAACAGGCTCGGCTGGACGAGGCTCAAGCTGGTACGGTTTTATCCGAAGGGGATTATGCCATCGTCGATCTCGAAGGATTTCTGGAAGGAGCTCCTCTCGAAGGTACAAAGAAGGAAGGCCAGCTCCATAAAGTGGGATCAAAAGCCGCTTTGCTGGGGATTGAAATCGACGCTCATCTGATCGGAAGACAGGCAGGGGATATGGTAGAAATTCCTCAGACCTATCCGGTGAGCCATCCAGATCAACGAGTCGCGGGAAAAGCTGTCAGCTTCCGCCTCGTCATAAAGGGAGTTAAACAGAAAAAGCTCCCTACCCTTGACGATGAGTTCGCCAAGGACTGCGGACCATACGCGTCGCTCCACGAGTTAAGGGACAAGTTGCGTGGCCAAATGGAAAAGGCGCTCAAGAGGGATATTGAGGAGTCCTACAAAGATACTCTTCTCAAGCGCCTTATCGAGACCCATCATTTTGATCTCCCTGATACACTCGTAGAACGAGAGCTCAGCACGATTGTGCAGCAGAAATTACAAGCACGACAGCGCGGCAACGTCACCGATTCCCCTCCTCCGCCAGATGCGGAAGAATTGAAGAAGATTCGCGAAGAGCACCGTGAGGACGCAAATCGTCGTGTGAAAGCAGGGTTGATTCTTGAGGCCATCGCGGAGAAAGAAAGCTTGTCGGTGACCCAGGACGATCTGAATAATGAAGTGACTCGACTAGCTACGGAGCTCAGGGTACCGATGGCCGATCTCGTGAAAATGATCCAGGCAGGTGGCCAGGATTCTATTGAGGAATTACGCGCGAGGATCTTGGCCGATAAGGCGCTGGATGTTGTCTATCGTCAAGCGGTCATTCAAGGATAGGCGTGGCGGTTGTTGGGTACGGAGTTGCCCGGGAAAGGAATTGAACAATATGTTGGTTCCGATCGTAGTCGAACAAACCAATCGAGGCGAACGAGCCTATGACATCTACTCACGCCTTCTCAAAGATCGCATCATTTTTCTTGGAGCTCCAATCGATGATGTGTTTGCCAACTTGGTGATTGCGCAGCTTCTCTTTCTTGAATCGGAAGATCCCGAGAAAGATATTAATCTCTACGTCAACTCTCCGGGAGGTAGTGTGACTGCCGGATTGGGCATATACGATACCATGCAATATGTGAAGCCCCCGATCAACACCATCTGCCTCGGTCAGGCTGCCAGTATGGGTGCGCTCCTATTGACCGCCGGAACAAAAGGCAAGCGTTTTTCCCTGCCCAATGCTCGGGTGATGATCCATCAACCGTTGGGTGGGTTCCAAGGACAAGCGACGGAAATAGACATCCATGCCAAGGAAATTCTCAAGATTCGTGAACGTCTCAATGAAATCATGGCCAAACACACTGGCCAGCCGATTGAGAAGATCGCACATGACACAGAACGGGACTATTTCATGTCCGGCGAAGAAGCGAAGCGGTACGGCCTCATAGACGAGGTCATCACACGACCACCCAAACTTATGAAGGCAGTAGAATCCGGCGACGGGATCAAAGGTAAGTAACGCAGGAGGGTACATGGCCAAGCAGGAAAAGATGGACCGACACTTGCGCTGTTCTTTCTGTGGGAAAAGCCGTGATGAGGTAAGAAAACTTATCGCCGGACCGACGGTGTATATCTGTGATGAGTGCGTCAATCTTTGTAATGACATCATTGCGGAGGACTGGGAAGAAGCCAAAGAAGAAATTTCGTCTAAACTCAAGAAACCAGCGGAGATCAAGCATCACCTCGATCAATATGTTATCGGGCAGGAGCGGGCTAAACGCATTTTGTCTGTGGCCGTACACAATCATTACAAGCGCATCTCCTCAAAGGAAAAAGAGGTTGACGATATCGAGCTCCAAAAGGGCAATATCCTCATGGTGGGTCCGACCGGTACGGGGAAGACTCTCTTGGCCCAGACCTTGGCCAAATATCTTGACGTCCCATTTACTCTTGCTGATGCCACGACGCTGACCGAAGCCGGTTACGTGGGTGAAGATGTCGAGAATATCATTCTGAAACTCCTGCAAGCTGCGGATTACGATGTGGAGCGGGCTGAGCGCGGGATTGTGTACATCGACGAAATAGATAAGATCAGCCGGAAGAGCGATAGTCCGTCTATTACGCGTGACGTGTCTGGCGAAGGGGTTCAACAAGCCCTATTGAAGTTAATCGAAGGCACGGTCGCGAATGTCCCACCCCAGGGGGGGAGAAAGCATCCGCATCAGGAATTTATTCAGGTCAATACCAGCAACATTTTGTTTATCTGTGGTGGAGCGTTTGTTGGTTTAGAACAGATCATCGAACAGCGTCTGAATCGAAAATCCATTGGATTTGGAGCTGAAATCCGCGGAAAAAGCGACATTCGTTTGGGGGATTGGCTGTCTAAGGTACAGCCAGAGGATTTTCTGAAGTACGGTTTGATACCGGAATTCGTGGGACGATTACCCGTCGTGGCCACGTTAGAGGAGTTAGACGAGCGAGCCTTGATCCGTATCCTTACTGAACCGCGCAATGCGTTGACCAAGCAGTACGAGAAACTGCTATCGTTCGAAAAGGTCAAGCTCCGATTCACCGAAGCGGCGTTGGGGGCCCTAGCACGTAAAGCCTATGCGCAGAAGACTGGGGCCAGAGGCCTTCGGGCGATCCTGGAAGAAGTGATGCTTGACATCATGTATGATGCCCCCTCTCAGAAGCAGATCGTAGAAGTGGTGATTACGGAAGATGCAATCTTGGGGAAAAACCCACCGATGCGCATATTTGAACAGGAAAATGACGCTAAGACCGCATAAAAACTGACACATTTCTACTATTGATTGATAGGCCTAGCTAATCATTCGTAGAGGAGGGAAATTGATATTTCCCCCCTGGCCGTTATCTCCTTCCCTCGCTTCTCCTAACCCCCTCATTTCCCTCGACAATCAGAAACGCCGCGCTATACTTGCTTCGTGCGTGTTTCAGATGGAGGGCCTGTGAAATACCCTGTCTCTTTGAGTCTTCGCCACAAAGGCAAAGTCGTTGAACTTGACACGGCCCGTGAAATGGTTGTCTTGTTGGGTGTTAAGGGGGAGGCAATTGGCTCCCTGCCCTGGGACTTCGTCATTGATCAAATACTCGCCTACCGCAAGGTGGATGTTGTGGGTGCTCAAAAAGAAGTCCGGTCAGAGCCTCGGATTTCGCTCGCGTTCCGGGTGCGCTACAACAGCCCAGAAGGACCACGATGTGAGAGTCGCGCCGGTGGTATTGGCGGTGGAGGATTATTTATTGAAAGCCAGACTCCTCTTCCTGTAGGGACCAGACTGGCTATGGAGTTCTCGTTTCCAGAGAAATCCGAAGAATGGATGCCGGCAAAAGGAACCGTCGCCTGGGTTTGTCCAAAAGCTGATCAATATACTTTCAGCCCTGGAATGGGGATCCGGTTCACGGAGATAGCCGAGAGTGTTCGCGAACAAATCCATGAGCTCGTGAAATCAACTCAGAACATGGGCCACGCAGCATGATTCCCCGTTCCTGGCTTAGGCTGCTCGGGAAAGAGATAATTATATGACGTTTCCAGTCGTTTCCACTATGGGGCATCGTGGGAAATCTCTCATTATTGATTCTGAGCAAGAGACGATCAACGTACACGACACCTCTGGAGAGTTATTGGGTAGCATGTCATGGGGTGCCATTATCGAACACGTGGTTGTCAGTGGTGAGGATGGCCGGTTTGCCCATTGTCGCGCGCAGCCCCGTGCGCCTCTCGCCCTGAAGGTCCGGTGTACGACGCCAGAAGGAAAGCAGTTCGATAGTCTCACCGGGGGAATCGGCGGCGGCGGGCTCTTTATCGAGAGTGGTGCCCCTCTCAGTCCGGGCACCGAGTTGACGGTCGAGTTTGCGCTGCCAGATCGGCCATGGGACAAGCTGAAAGCGAAGGCGAAGGTTGCCTGGGTCCGCAACAAGCCGGAGCGATACCTTCTATTTCCAGGCATGGGCATCCAGTTTGTGGAGTTGGAGAAGACGGTACAAGAGGAATTGGTTGGACTGGTTGAGGCCCTGAATCGAAGTCGAAATCCCTCCTGAGTAACGAGCAAGCTTTTCCGAATCAGCATGTAACATCCAGACCATCGTTCTGCCGGCCAACGGCTGCTATTTTTCCGATATGGATCTCTTCCCCCAAGCCTGTAGGCACCTCCCGTCAGAACAAAGAAAATGACCGCCTCATCCCATAGCCGATCCAGTATATGTAGCACCGTCTGACTAACCCTCGTTTTCTCTAAAGCATCAATGGCTCATTAACTGTTCGACTGAGCCTGTTCAAGGGTCACGTCAGGGTCGGGTGCTGGAGTATTTTGGTAACGCCTACAGCGATAGCGATCCCTCATGCCAGTGGTGCGAAGAGGGCAAACATCAGTCGGCTAGAATGGGAGTGAAATATGGGGAGGCTCTATGGATGAGGGTCACGCAGATTTCTGAGGATCTTCCTGCGGCGGCGATAATTCTTTAGCGGCATCCATAGATTGTTGGATTTCTTTTTTGGCTGCATCCAGTTCGGCCTGAATCGTACTCATTTGAGGGTCGACGCTATTGCGGACATCGGTCACGGCTTGCCGGAATGTTCGCACGACCTCTCCGAGTCCTTCACCGAAATGCTGAAGGTCATCAGGCGATACTGCTGCTGATTGTGTAGCTTTGAGCGCTGCCTGTTGCGCCTGTACGCGGGCCACTGCATCTTTGTTCACAATAGCGGAAGGACGTTTGGCGGTCGGTGTTGCCTGAGAACCAGCCGGCAACGGTGGATACGACGCGTGAGCTCTTGGAGGGGGAGCTGCAGCCCGTTCCTCCATCGAGAGCACGGGGCTGGAGGCAGATGGAGATGCTTGATTTGGGGAAAGCGTGGTTGTTTGCGGAGTCTGAAGGCTTGTGTTGTAGAGCAAGGAAGCCGTGGTGCCGGGTGTCAGTTCCGGACCAGGGACATAGGGGGCCTGCGGCCTCGTTGTTGCTGTCGATGATCCTGTGGCCGGTGGTGGAACTGTTGCTGCGATACTTGCCGGAGTCTGAATGGACTGTGGTTGTCCGGTTTCTTGTTGGACCGGGTCTGAAGCGGGTTGAGGCACGTCGGTGACTTCTTTTCGAAAGCCTTTCAACGCCTTGCCGACACCCTCGCCGATCTGTGGCAGACGGCCTGCTCCAAAAATGATGAGCACGATGACAAGAATGAGAATGAGTTCAGAGAAACCCATTGTGCCGAACATGCACGGCCTCGCATATGATCCGGAGAGTGCCCTTGTGGGATGACTGAATCTAGCCGCCCCGTAGACATGGTGTCAAGAAAGGGTCGAAGCAGGATGCTCAGACAGAAATGTCAGAGAAGAGACACGATTTCGGTTTGAAGTGGTAGCCCATACACCACGGCTTCGCGGTCCGATATATAGACGTCAAGCTCACTCCTGATCCCGAACTCTCCTGGCAGGTAGATGCCTGGCTCGATAGAAAAGCAGGTTCTCGGCAGAAGCCGACGGCTATCCTGAGTTTCCAGGTTGTCGATATTGGCTCCATTACCATGAACTTCTTCACCGATCGAGTGGCCGGTTCGATGAATGAAGAAGTCGCCGTAGCCCGCCGTGCGAATCGTCGTGCGGCAGACATCATCAACCTCCCATCCGCAAGGAAATCGGCCGGTGGCCACCTGATCCTGGACAAACGACAGTGCCGCATCGCGTCCGCGTCGAACATGTTCAAAGATCATGCGCTGTTGTGCTGGCACTTCCGTACCGGTATAGCCCGTCCAGGTGATATCCCCATAGACCGATCCCGGGGCTGTTTGTTTCGCCCATAAGTCGATCAGAACTAAATTGTCTCGAGTGATGAGTGAGGAGCTTGACTCAGTCGGCCCATAATGGGGATCGGCGCTGTGGGCATCAACCGCTGCAATTGGAGCGCTGGACGTCGTCATGCCAGCATCGCGAATACGTGAGAGAATGAACTGCTGCAGATCATATTCGGATAATCGACGTTCGTTGGTGACGCATGACGCCACATGGGCGAAGGCCTCGTCGACGATGTTTCTGAGCGCTGTCACGGCATACCGATGGGATTCCAGTTGTTCATCTGTCCAGACTGCCTCAAATTGTTGGACGAGATCGGCTGATGTGGCCACTTCAAGCCCAAAACTTCTGATCAACTCAATGGTGCCGGCATCCACTCTGGACAGATACGGGACGGCGTTGAACGGTGAATACTGCATGGCGATTCGCCGTCGACCTTGCAACAGCGAGGCCAAGAGCAAACGTTGCTGTTCCCATGACACGTACTGCTGGACCTGACCGGGTAACTCATCCAGCACATGTGGTTCGATCCTGTGAAGGAGTTTAACCGGTTCTCCCGACGAGGGGATCCAATAGTACCAGCGCCGAGTGACATGCTGGGTCGGATCAAGGAGCAAGACCCGATAGGCTAATGGGTCGCTGCCGCGAAAGTCGTAGAAAAGCCATCCATCAAGAGAGCCTATGTCTCTGAGTGCGTCTTGGATTGCAGCGATCCGCGTTTGGTGGGCAACGTCGCTCATGGGTTTCCATCTTATCCTCGGGGTACAGGTGCGTCAATCAAGCTCCGGGTCTTTATGTGAATCATGGTACAATGGCGCTCCTATGGTTCTAGGATCACATCGAGACGTCGCATTGTATCGAGTCACGTTCTTCTTCGGGCCTGAGCCAGTCGAGGGGCGCCCTGATGTGCTGGCCTGTGTGTTCAATGTGAAAAAACGGAGTTGGAAAGCAGGCATTCAGATCTCCGTCGAGATGAGAACCGACCAGCTGGCGGGGCTTCAACAGAAGATGCGCCTTGCTGATCGACTCGCGAAGAGCTTGATGGCTCTTGATCCCCAAGAGCGTCCTCACTATCAAGAGCGTATAGCGGATTGCTTTGCACAAGCTGTTTGCTGGTGTAAGTTGGATCTAAGACTGCAAGCGGGTGTGGTCCAAGAAAATCAGCGAATCCACGTTGATGAGTTATCCATCGAATTAGATCAGGAGGCCAATAATCGTGCAGACGATGTGCTCGCTTACATCTTGGGAGAGTTGGATCTGACCCCTGATCATTCGGGGCCATCATCCTGTTAAGGTCGAGATCCCTCGGGGGTTGCATTCGGGAGAGAATTTGTTATAACGCACGCGAGGACTAGTGTATGATCATTTGGATATCCCGTCGTTGTGGATCTGAAAAGGAAGGAGGCGCTTCACATGAGACTCCCAATCGTGGTTCTCGTCGTCATGATCACCTACTGTTCGATGTTTGTCGCTCCGGCTTGGAGTCAGTCGTCGTCCTCTGATATACAGCAAGGGACGGCTTCCGGGGCCGGTATGGGAGCTGCTTCAGCTGCCGCCACAATCTTGTATTTCCCGTTTAAAGCAGCATTTGCTGTTGGCGGTGGAATCGTCGGTGGTCTCGCCTATGTGTTTTCTGGATTCAGTGAGCCAACGGCGAAAAGTATCTGGGTTCCCAGCATGTATGGGACCTACCTCATTACCCCGGAGCATCTCAGTGGCGATCGTCCGGTACGTTTCCTCGGTGTTGGTGCCGAAAATGAGGATACCTCCGTCGCACCTGCTCCGACGAACTAGCCTGCGCATTGAGTATGAAGCCTGTAATTGGCGTGACCCCAGACTTTAATGCCGGTGACAGGAAGGACATGGGCGGGCACGAGCCGACCTATTTTTTGCGGGCTCGCTACATTCGGGCTGTTGAAGAACTCGGTGGTATTCCTCTGATCCTTCCTCTCGTAGCGGAACCGTCTGCCCGGCGACGGCTTCTTGACCGTGTTGATGGGCTGCTCCTCACCGGCAGTGGACCAGACCTTCCGCCGAGTCTCTATGGAGAGCGGCAGCGCTACAAGTTTCCGTTGGTGAGCGAACGCCGTGCCAACTTTGAGCTGGAGTTAGTCCTTCAGGCCCAGAAGCGGGATCTTCCCCTCCTAGGAATCTGCGGAGGGATACAGACCGTGAATGTCGCCTGTGGAGGGAGCCTGTATCAGGACATTCCTGCACAAGTCCCCAGTGCGTTGGATCATCGTCAAAAGGCGAAAGCGATCCATGTCGCTCACTCGGTGACCGTGACACCCAAGAGCCTCTTGAACAAGGTGGTCGGAAAGAGAACCTTCATGGTGAATAGTTCCCATCACCAATCGGTCAAGACAGTCGCTCCGTCGCTCTGCGCAAGTGCCATGGCACCAGATGGGATCATCGAAGCGATCGAATCCCCCGCACATCGATTTCTCCTGGCTATCCAATGGCACCCCGAATTCTTGTTCGAGCGGCATATGGTCCATCGGCGGCTGTTTGAAGCCCTGCTCCGTGCGGCCCGCCGGACGCGTGCATGATCTCTCCGGACCGTTCCAGCAAGCACCGCCAACTCGTTCCCTGGTCTCTGGTCATACGTTGATCTCAGATGGAGCCGTAGCGTCGTGACCCCATCACAGCGAATTCCGGTACGTTGAGCTTGGGAGGGACTGTGGGCAGCCAACTTCTCCGAACGAAACCCATCGATCAAATTCTGGCCGATGCCGAACATCCAGAGCATCGTCTCAAGAGAACATTGACGGCGTGGGATCTCACGGCGCTTGGGATCGGCGCGATTATTGGGACCGGCATTTTCGTCCTGGTCGGAACCGCCATCGTCGGTGATGCACACCGGCCAGGAGCGGGACCAGGGATTGTCCTCTCCTTCGTTCTTTCCGGCATCACCTGCGCGTTAGCTGCGCTGTGTTATGCTGAATTTTCAGCGATGATCCCGGTCGCAGGGTCAGCGTACACTTTTTCATACGCCACACTGGGTGAGTTTCTTGCCTGGCTCACGGGGTGGAATCTGATTTTGGAATATGGTGTGGCCTGCGTAGCGGTTGCGATCGGCTGGTCCGGCTATTTCAACAAATTATTGAGGCTCGCCGGCTTGGAATTGCCCTATTGGGCGACGAATCCACCGCATTGGGCGGGTGGTCCGGAGGGAAGTATCGCCAATTTTCCAGCTGCCATCATCGTCTTGTTGGTCACGGCCATCCTCGTGATAGGAATCAAGGAAAGTGCCCGTGCCGCTGGCATGATCGTGCTGCTGAAACTTGCGGTTGTTCTCTTCTTCATCGCCGTGGGGGCTCCCTCTGTCAGCGCTGATAACTGGACACCTTTCATGCCGAACGGATTTGAAGGGGTCCGTGCCGCGGCTGCCATCATCTTTTTCGCCTATATTGGGTTCGATGCGGTCTCAACTGCTGCAGAGGAGGCTCGGAACCCTCAACGAGACGTTCCGTTGGGTATCCTTGCTTCGCTGGCGGTGTGTACCGTGCTCTATATTTCCGTGGCGGCTGTCCTCACCGGCCTGATTCCCCTCAGCCAAATTGACATACATGCTCCAGTGGCTGAAGCGCTCAGCGTCGTGGGGTTTAAATGGGGCGCTGCTATCGTGGCTATCGGAGCCGTGGCGGGTATCACGAGTGTATTGATCGTCATGATGCTGGGACAAATCCGCGTGTTCTTTGCTATGTCGCGCGATCGGCTGTTAAGCCCGAGGCTCTCACAGGTTCATCCAACGTTTGGAACGCCCCATCGGGCAACGATTCTGACCGGAGTGGCTATCGCGATCCTGGCGGCGTTGTTCCAGATCGGGGAAGCGGCCGATATGACCAACATCGGAACCTTCTTTGCCTTTATCCTCGTCAGCTTTGGGGTCATGCTGCTCCGATACGTAAAGCCTGATCTGCCCAGGCCCTTTCGCCTTCCCTTCATGCCTCTCGTGCCCATCATGAGCATTGCCGCATGCCTATACCTAATGGCTGGTTTACCTTCGGCAACATGGATCCGTTTTGTGGTATGGACCGTTATTGGCATTCTCGTGTATGCGGCGTATGGGATGAAACACAGCAAACTAGCTGCTCAGGCTGTCGACTGTAGTCCGCCCTCACGATGAATCAGGAACAATTCTAGTAAGGAGTCTAGTCCGACTTTCCAGAGGGCTGGGTTGCGGAAACGGGTGCTGCGGTAGAAGTCTCTTCAGCGGGAACTGCGGCAGCAGCCGGGACAGGCGATCCAGGGGGGGCTGTGTCTACTGGAGCGGCTGCGGCCTTGGGCGGAGTGGCCGGTTTAGGTGGGGGGGCAGCTGGCTTGGGCGGCGCTGGTCTTTCTGGCTTAATGCCTCCTTCCCAGGCTGGGCCCGAATACATGTTTGCCGTTAAGCCCTTTGTCTTCCATTTTTCTTCGAAATCAGCAGCGGCCTTGTTCGGCGTTTCACCAAGGCCCATGACATTGTTCCAAGGATAGACTTTTGGGCCGATCTGGCAGCCAGATTCCGTCCGGCGCAAATAGATCGCGATCGGATTGCCCCGGTAGGGCCCAAGAAAAATATGGACAGATCCAACGTACTCGAGCAATGAGGCCATAAGGCCCTCCAAAGGAACATTCATGATGCCACAAGAGATGAGAGGAGGGCAAGGTATTCGGTAGAGGGACAGAGGTTTCGCTTCCTCACTTGAGTGAGGGGAGGTCTTCCATCCCTGCGTAACTCGCGGAATTCTCCTGAGAGACACGGCATAAAGTTGTCCACTCTTTTATGTTGAAAAGAAAAAAGCAAAGGTCATAGGTCGGCTTTCGCGACTCGTTCTCGTGTCCGGTCGATGGAGCGCAAGAGCGCTTTGTGGCTTCGGCACCCCACCACAAGTTTGGCATCTGAAATCATCACGGGGCGATAGGGAAGCAGGAAACGCTCTTTCACGCGACGGATACGCGCGAGAGACTGGGCCAACCGTCCGGCCGAGATGTCCGTGTCGGCCACGGCTTTGTCAACGGCATTCATCGCGGCTATGACGCGGTTGCGGTCTTTACAGATCAACGGCATGTCGCAACCGGCTTGGATGGCCTGTACGGTCGCGTCG
>Ga0224495_10002499_pt1 | contig 11942 bp, 11 predicted proteins | sample SF_Jul11_sed_USG_FD_168128 | JGI IMG/M metagenome (GOLD analysis project Ga0224495, IMG submission 168128) | Sediment microbial communities from San Francisco Bay, California, United States - SF_Jul11_sed_USGS_4_1 | ecosystem: Environmental > Aquatic > Marine > Sediment | place: USA: California...
TCCGGCAGGCTTATTTTTGACCGGGAACGGTGGTTCCACCGGATCCTCCACAACGAAACCGCCTACGCCATCCAGCGCCGGTTGCAATGGCGGGGGCTGACCATGGTCATCATGCCCGCCAGGGTGTCTTAGCTTTCTTTTTGGGGGTCCTGTCCAGCGGCTTCAGCACCGGCACGGGCCTTTGGGCCCTTTGGGCCGGGCTTGCGCCGCCTTTCTTTTGGATCCTGTCCAGCGGCTTCAGCACCGCAAAAACAGCCCTCTCCCCCCGCTTCGCGCGCCCCCTCCCCACACAAGGAGGGGGCAATAACCCTCTACATTCAAATATATTCAACCAACCGGAATGCCGCAAAACAACAAGCCGAATGGATGAGACTCTCCTCAACCAGCACACCCCGCCCCTCCCTGGATGGGGAGGGGCAGGTCGCATTAAGCGACCGGGGAGAGGGGGTTTTCAAGCTGGCCGGTTGCATTTCTTTTTGGCCCTGTCCAGCAACCGGCACAGCCCAGCGTTGTGTCGCCTGGCGGCTCCAAACGCCGGGGGCTGGCCGGTTGCATTTCTTTTTGGCTTCCTTGGGAAAAAAGGCCATAATACCCCATTGCCCGGCTGATGGACGGCTGGATTTCCCCAACTTTTTCCACACCGCCCCTTTTTTATCCTCATGACCGCCGACATTTTCTCTCTTAAATCCTTTTACAAACAAACACTGCCGCTGTTTGTGCTGGCCGGGCCGGATGTGATTGAGGATTCCGTCCGTCCGGGGCAAACCCTGGCTTTCGCCCGGCGGTTAAAGCAGATCACCGATCAGGCCGGTGTGCCGTTTGCTTTCAAGGTCTCGTTTGACAAAGCCAACCGCACCTCCCGGGAGGGGTTCCGGGGGCCGGGGCTGGCCGGGGCGTTGGACCTGTTCCGCCAGATCAAACAGGAGACGGGGGTGGCCCTGCTGTCGGATGTTCACCGGTTTGAGGAAATCGGCCCCGCGGCGGAAGTGCTGGATATTCTTCAGATTCCGGCGTTTTTATCCCGCCAGACCGACATGCTGGTGGAGGTGGCCAAAACCGGGCGGATTGTAAACTGGAAAAAGGGGCAGTTTATTTCCCCCCGGGATGCGGAACATGCGGTAAACAAAATGGCGGAAACCGGCAACGAGCGGCTGATTCTCACCGAGCGGGGCACCACCTTTGGTTACAACAATCTGGTGGTGGATATGCGTGCGTTCCCCATCATGGCCCAGTATGGGTATCCCACGGTGATAGACGCCACCCATTCCATCCAACTGCCCAGCGGGGGGGGCGGCAAATCCGCCGGGGAGCGCCAGTATGTGGCCACCATGGCCCGGGCCGCCGTGGCCGCCGGAGCCGCGGGGGTGTTTATGGAAACCCACGAAGACCCGGAAATCGCCCTGTGTGACGGCCCCAATATGATTTATATGGACCAGGTGGCCGCCCTGTTGGCCCAACTGAAGGCCATACATCAGATTGTCCATTCAGGCTGACGGCCCTATTGGAACCACTGCCCTTTGGAACCATTGCCTTTTGGACCCTTGCATTTAGAAATCCTTGGCCCCCCGGCCGGACCCCTGGTGTTCAACCGGGCACCGGACAATCCCGCTTTCCGTCCATCACCCGAAAACCGTCCTTTTGAATCCCCATGAGTGATATTTTAAAAACTGCCCGTCAAACCCTGGAAATTGAAATTGAAGGGCTGCGGGGATTGATCCCCCGCCTGGGGGAGCCGTTTGAAAAAGCGGCCCGGATGATGTTTGCCTGCACCGGACGGGTGGCGGTGTCCGGCATCGGCAAAAGCGGCCATGTATCCCGCAAAATCGCCGCCACCCTGGCCTCCACCGGCACCCCCGCCTTCTTTTTGCACCCGGCGGAGGCCCTGCACGGGGACCTGGGAATGGTCACCCGCCAGGATGTGGTGCTGGCCCTTTCCAACTCCGGCCAGACCGAAGAACTGGTGCGGCTGCTGGCCCCTTTGCGGCGGATAGGGGTGCCCATCATTTCCATGACGGGCAATCCGGCATCCGAGCTGGCCCGCCGCGCCGAAATCCACCTGGATGTATCCGTGGCCAAAGAGGCCTGCCCTTTGGGGCTGGCCCCCACCGCCTCCACCACCGCCGCCCTGGCCATGGGGGATACCCTGGCGGTGGCCCTGCTGAACATGCGCAACTTCAGGGAGGAGGATTTCGCTCTGTTCCACCCCGGAGGCTCCCTGGGCAAAAAGCTGGTGACCACCGTGGCGGACCTGATGGAAACCGGCAACCGCCTGCCGGTGGTGCGGGAAACCGACCCTTTAAGCGAGGTCATCCCGGTGATGCTGGACAAAAATTACGGGATCACCGCGGTGGTGGACGGGAATGGACAATTGACCGGGGTGTTCTCCCTGGGGGACCTCACCCGGATGCACCTGAAGGACCCCTCCCTGGGTTTTTTACACAAATCGGTCACCGATTTCATGACCCGCACCCCCCGCACCATTTCACCGGACGCCCTGGCCGCCGCGGCGCTTAACATCATGGAAACCCTGAAAATCCGGGCGCTGATCGCCGTGGACCCACACAACCGCCCGGCGGGAATCATCGGCCTGTATGAAGTGCTGAAGGCCATAGATTACTAGCCCGCCCCCCTTTTTGGAGGCTTGAATGAAAGTTTCTGACCTGGCCCAAAAGGCCAACCTGCCCTACGAGGGGGACGGCGCCCTGGAAGTCACCCGCATCCGGGGGTTGGCCCAGGCCGGGCCGGACCATCTCAGTTTCATCACCCATCCCAAGGGGGCGGCCCAGGCTTTACAAAGTGACGCCAGGGTGCTGGTGGCTCCGCCGGGGGTGTCCCTGCCGGGCAAAACCGTGCTGCGGGCCGAAAACCCCCGACTGGCCATTGTAACCCTTACCCCGTTGCTCCATCCGCCCCACACCCCCCTGCCCGGAATCCACCCTTCTGCGGTGGTGGACCCCGGCGCCTCGGTGGACCCCACCGCATCCATCGGCCCCTGTGTGGTGGTGGAACACGGCGCAGCCGTCGGCCCTGGAACCATCCTGATGGCCGGGGTGTTTTTGGGGCAGGGGGCCGCCATCGGGTATGGCTGCCTGATTCATCCCAACGTCACCATCGGGTGGGATTGCCGGGTGGGGGACCGGGTCATCATCCACGCCGGAACCGTGCTGGGGTCCGATGGTTACGGCTACCTGCAACAAGATGGCCGCCATCTGAAAATTCCCCAGGTGGGGATTGTGGTGGTGGAGGATGATGTGGAAATCGGAGCCTGCAACACCATAGACCGGGCCGCCTACGACATCACCCGCATCGGCAAAGGGACCAAAACCGACAACCTGGTCCACATCGCCCACAATGTGGTTGTGGGGGAACATTCCCTGTTGCTGGGGCAGGTGGGCATTGCGGGAAGCACCATCCTGGGGCCGGGGTTTGTCATATCCGGCCAATCCGGGGTGGCGGACCACATCACCGCCCCGGAAAAAGTGACCGTAGGCCCCAAATCCCTGCTGACCCGCAACCCAAAATCCGGCGAGGTGTACTATGGCTACCCGGCCCGCCCGGTGAAAGACTGGCAAAAATCTGTGGCCCATTTCAACAGCCTGGGTAAACTGGTGGAAAAAATAAACGCCTTGGCGGCAAGCCTCAACAGAAAAAAAACTGATTGAAAATGGGCAGGCTGAGGGACAATTGAATTTTTGGGCCACCGCCCCGCATCCGGCAAGGGAGATCCATTTTTTGGCCCAACCTGCGCTTTTGGTACACGTTTCACCTGACGGGCAAACATGTGTATGATGGGGATCAGGATTTTAGAACCGTTACCAGCTTTCAAGGAGTCAGGATTCCGCACTTATGACAAATTACGATTATCTGGTGCTGGCTTTTTTTGTGTTCCAATACCTGGGATACCAGTTGATTTACCTGTGGGTGTATGATTCCGAGTGGTTCACCACCAGGGAAAAGGTGTTGTTCCACTACCGGGAGCGTTGGTTCCGGGGGGTGATCAAAGACAACAATCTGATTTTGGCCATTCAAACCATCCGCAACCTGGAAATGGTCACCACCTTTCTGGGGTCCATCACCATGCTGATGGTGGGGTGGATCGTTTCGTTGTTCATCAACACCCCTGAATGGCTGACCACTTTGTCCAAAGGGGATTACCAACTGTTTTTTGATACCCACCCCCTGGCGGTAAAGCTGTTGGTGACTTTGATTTTGTGGCTGGTTGCCTTTTTCAATTTTATTATTTCCCTGCGGATCACCTTTAACATGAATTATGTGCTGGCCTCCCCCGTCACCGAGGAAGAGGACCTGTCGTTTCAGTTTGACCAGATTCAACGCCAGATACGGTATTTTTTCATTGGGATTCGCGCGATATACTTCAGCATCGCCCCCCTGATGTGGCTGATTGACACCAATCTGTTTTTGTTTACCTCGCTGATGGCCACGGTGCTATCGTTCCGTTCAGATTTTATGCGCAACAGACACAACTCCATTATCGGCTGACGCCGCCCCCGGCCAAGGAACGGCGGTGTCAGGTCATCAGGTTGGCATAGCCGTCCAGGGTCAACCCGTCGGTCAGTCCCCGCTCATAGCGGTAAGCCGCCAGACAGGCCACCATGGCGGCGTTGTCGGTACACAAAGGGGGGGGCGGCATGTACAGGGTGACCCCCGCTTTTTTACACCCCTCCTCAAAGGCCTGACGCAGCTTGCCACTGGCGGTCAACCCTCCCGAAAGGGTGATGGCCGGGGTTTTGTGCAATTTGGCGGCCCGCAGGGTTTTGGCCACCAGCACATCGGCCACCGCCTGAAAAAAGGCGGCCAAAGCAGGCCCTTCTTTGATTTCCCCGTTTTGCAGTTCCTCCCGATGGTCCCGGATAAAATAAAACATGGCGGTTTTCAGGCCGCTGAAGGAAAAATCCAGCCCCGGGTCCCCCAGCATGGGGCGGGGAAAGGGATGGGGATGGGGGGCGTGGGCCATCGCCAGCCGGTCCACCACCGGCCCCCCCGGCATCGGGTGGCCGAACATTTTGGCCGCCTTGTCCACACATTCCCCGGCGGCGTCATCTATGGAGCGGCCCACGATGGTCCAGTCAAAATGGTCCCGCTGAAGAATCAGCAGGGTATGACCCCCGGCGGCCACCAGATGCATCAAAGGGAAAGGCAGCTCACCATGGACCAGAAAATTGGCATACGGGTGGGCCTCAATATGGTTGATGCCGATCAAAGGCTTTGTCAGCAGATAGGCCATGGATTTGGCCACGGTCATTCCCACCAGAATGGCCCCCAGCAGCCCCGGCTGATTGGAAACGGCCACATAATCCAGATCGCCGAACCCCACCCCCCCCTGGTTGAGCGCCTTGCCGATTAGGGGGTGGATGGCCTCCAGATGTTTGCGGGAGGCCCGCTCCGGCACCACTCCGCCAAATTCCTCATGGTCCGCGTACTGCGAAAGAGTCAGGTTGGCCAGCACCTCCCGCCTGCCTTTCAGGATGGCGACAGAGGTGTCATCAAAGGTGGTGTCTATGGCCAGCCCGATGGGTTGGTTGGAGGAACAAGCCCCCATGGGCGTATCTGCCCCGCCGTGTGCAACGGTTTCGTTGCGGGGTGCCGGATTGGAAGAGGAACCCTTTTTTTTAGGGCTGTGTTTTTTTTGGGGGGTCATGGTGTCCATTTGCGGATAGCCTCGCTTTTTAAATAAATCGGCCGGGGGGGAGGGATCGGCCCTTTCCGGCTGTGCCAGCGGGCCAGCCCCGCCTCCAGCAGCCGCAAGCCATCCGGGAATGGATGGCGCAAAGCCCGCTGGGGAAATCCGTTCAATATCCCGGTTTGATCGGGGCTGAGCATATCCGGGAACAAGGACCGCCACACCACAGGTTCCTGGCCGATCAGGTCCCCCAGGTTTTCTATCAGTTCCATCTGGATGTTTCCCGCCGGAATCAGTTCCTCCCCCTGCCAGCGGTAAGCGGCCTGATACACCTCATCCCGGGTGCAATGAAGCAGGGCGTGGAACAACCCCTCCGTCGGCTGGGTCTGACCGGCCAGCAGACACAGGGTATCCACCCCGATCACCGGCACCCCCAGCACCTGCCCGAAGCTCAAGGCCGCCCCCATGCCCATGCGGGTTCCGGTAAAGGAACCCGGCCCGGCGGCCACCACCACCAGGTCAAGCTCTCCCGGGGTCATTTGTGCCCCTTCCAGCAGGGTGTGAAGTTCCTGAAACAGCCATTGATTGGTTTTGCGTCCGCACAGAGAATAATGGTTCCCCACCGGGATGCCGTTTTTTTGCAAAGCCAGGCTCAAATAGTCGGAGGTGGTATCTATGGCCACCACATTGGCCGGGGGGTGGGTGTTGGGGAAGAGGTTGCTTGGCAAGGGGGTTCCGGCGGTACGGGTGAAAGAATATCCGGTGGGCCAAAGGGTACGGATCCGGGTTTAAGGGTGTTCCCGCGGGGGGTTTGAGGAACCAGACGTTTGGACTGCCCCCAACATAATCAACCCGTCCAGGACCGGCTCCCACCCCGGAGGGGCATCCACAAACATCAGCCGCCGGTCATCCTGGCCGTCCACCTGAATTAAGGATATTTGCAGGGTTTCCAAGCCGACCAACAACGGTGCGGCTTTTTCCGGCCATTCTATCAGGGTGGGGCCTTGGGGATTCAGCCAGTCCCGGGGGTCCATCTCCAGCAGTTCTTCCGGGTCCCGGATGCGGTAAAAATCCACATGAAACACCTCCGCCACCCCGTGGTAGATATTCACCAGGGTGTAGGTGGGGGAGATCACCACTTGCGGAGGGATGGCCAGCCCCTGGCACACCCCTTTGACAAGGGTGGTCTTTCCCGCCCCCATCGGGCCGTATAACAACACCACTGCTTTGGGAGGCAGCCTTTTGCCCAGGGCAACCCCCGCCGCATGGGTCCCCTGGGGAGAATCCAGTGTCAAAGACCAGCGGGTGGAACAATTCATGGCTGCCTTCGGGCGAAAAACACCGGAAAGGGAAATTGCAATCCTGATTTGGAATATGATATTCAACACTTAGGGAAAAAGAAACGGCTTGGCCCCAAAATAATCAACAAACCCCGGCGGTTCGCCTATTTTTCCCCGGTCCCGGCAGCCATTGTGGGAAATTGGATGCCGGATAAAAAACAAAACCATCCGCAGGAGGCGGTTCGGTTTAAAAACAAACTGATGCAAGGAAGCATCTATGGACTTTAAAGGACATTCCAACGGCGGGATCCTGGCCGGGTCCCTTTCGGTTGCGGTCGGAGTCAATACAGGGTTTCTGGACCTGCAAGGCCCAAACCTGGAACATTTTATCAATTCCCCCCTGGACTCCGGCGATTTCAAATCCATGGTGGCGGTTTTTGTCACCGGGTGGTTTATGGCCGTGTTTCCGGACCTGGACACCACATCCACCCCCCAAAAATGGTTTATCCGGGTGATGTTCGCCCTGCTGGGGCTGGTTTTTCTGGCTGACAGAATGGACCTGTTTGTGGTGCTGGCATTTGCCTCTTTACTGCCTTTGTTGCATCACCATCGGGGTTGGACCCACTGGAAGGCCGCCCCCTGGTTGGTTTCGGTAGGGCTGGCGGTGGTGTTTGAAATTTTCAGGGCCAAAAACAGTTGGATTTCCGGTTTTTCCTGGAACCATGTGTTGGATTTCCTAAGTCGGTATTGGATGTATGTGTTTGCCGCCGTGGTTGGCCATTACACCCATCTGTTCCTGGATTCCAAACAGGTCCGGGGCATGTGGTTTATCCGCAATGCCGAAGACCACCACTGACCAAAAAAGAAAGGCACCGACCCCGCCTCAACCACACGGAGGCTGTGCCGACGGGTGGCAAGGCGGCGGGAGGTGCCAGACAGGACCCCAAAAAGAAAGGCACCAGCCAGCCGACGGTGTTTGGAGCCGACAGGCGAATGGCCCCCTTCCTGCTTAGGTTGTTTACCAAACCCCGGACAGACCCACATTGGAATTCAACGGGTTTGCAAAGGGGCAAAATAAATTCAACAGGGTTCATGGAGTTGAAATAATTATTTATTTGTGCTACGGTAAGCCGGATTAAAGAATCAATTGCGACATGAACCAAACCAACCATTTGAAGCCGTAAACGTTACAGAATTGTAAATCCTTCAACATGCAACGGTTGCATTGGGTGGGATCCCTAAAATAAGGGGCATTTGGCCGAGAAATCCAGGCCGAAAGGGGGATAAACGGGGAAAAGCTCCACTGAGTGACACTGCTCAGACCGGAAGGGGTTTTAAACCAAGGCAAAAATTATAGTGTCAGCCACAGGCTGACAAAGTTCAAAAAAAACCATGAAAAAGTCACTGCTGATTTTCTTATTGATTTGGTGGATGCTCCCTCTGGTCGGACAGGGTGAAGAGGAGGGGGACTATAAAAATTACGTGGGGGGAGCCACAGAACCGGAGGCATCCTACAACAAAGCCACCGTGGATTATCTGAAAACCTATTATACCCCGGATGGGCGAAGCGGCACCGCCCCCCAATTTGTGCGGCAGGCCCAGTTTTTTGTAAGCGGAATGACCATCGGTTCCAAAGAAGAGGAGATCACCAAAAAGTTCGGCCCGCCGGAATCCATGCCCAGAACCTTTGACAGCGAACAGGGGTTGTATACCAAAAACTATCTGTACGAAAACATCAGCGTGTATGTGGTGGGGGGAAAAATCCAAACCCTTACCTGCGGGTCCACCCGGTGCAAAACAACCGATGGAATCACCATCGGCTCCACATTGGAACAGGTGTTTAAGGCATATGGCCCCACCCGGGTTTTAAAAGGGTTCCGCGGAAGTTCCACTCTGAAATACGATGTGCAATCCACCAGGTTCAATCTGATTTTGTATATGAAACGCGACAAGGTGGAACGCATCGTCCTGTTCAACGATAACCCCTAAAAGAAAGGCGCCAGCCAGCCTTCGGCGTTTGGAGCCGACAGGCGACACAACGCTGGGCTGTGCTGGTGCTGGACAAGGCCCCTAAAAGAAAGGCGGCGGAAGCCCGGCCAACCCGGGCCGCAAGGCCCGTGCCGGTGCTGAAGCCGCTGGACAGGACGCAAAAGAAAGGCACCAGCCCGGCTAACGCCGCATGGAGGCTGTGCCGACAAGCGGGGCCGGTGCTGGTGCTGGACAGCGCCCCGGGGGCGCCCGAAGGGCGGGGGGAGAGGGAGGAAGGGCGGAACAGACCCCGCCCTTGGTTTTGTATGCGAAACCCGCGAGCCATTGCCCGGAGCCGCCGCCATGCGCGAAATTCTGCGAATCCAAACCGGTGAACGGGAAGAGTTGGTAGACATCACAGACCGGGTGGTCATGGCGGTGAAAACCAGCGGGGTGAAAAACGGCTTGGCCAACCTGTATGCCCAGGGGGCCACCGCTGCTTTGATGATTCAGGAAAACTGGGACCCCAGCGTACCCGCCGATGTGATCAATCTGTTGCGCAAGCTTATCCCCAAAGGGGTTTGGCTCCATGACCGGCAGGATGGCAACGGAGATGCCCACCTGAAAGCCGGGTTGGTGGGGCCCTCCCAGACCATCCCCATCCTGGACGGCGTGCTGGGGCTTTCCCGCTGGCAGAATGTTTTTTTATGCGAATTTGACGGTCCCCGCTCAGAAAGAACCGTGATTGTCACCATTTTGGAGGACCGCTAAGGGCGGATTACAACCCGAAAAACCCCTCCAAATTCATCAGTTTGTCAGCTTCGGTCAGCACAATCACTTGATCCCCTGCCTGGATTTTTCGTTTGGGGTGGGGCAGGTCCGCCACCCCCTTGGATACAATCCCACCGATAATGGTCCCCTCCGGCAGCTTTAAATGGCCGATGGTCCCTTTGGTCACTTTGCTGCCTTCCCTGGCCTCCAATTCCACCACTTCCAGATCCAACTGAGTGACCGGCCGGTAATCCAACAGTTTTTCCATATGCACCGCCTTTTGCACCAATTTGGCGGCCGCCAGCCGGGGGGCGATGGAGACATCCACCCCCGCTTTTTGGGACAGGGTCAGAATATCGTTGCGTTTGATCAGGGCCAGGGTTTTGCCCACTCCCAGATATTTGGCCACCATACAGGCAGTCAGGTTGGTGGAATCATCCGGAGTGATGGCGAAAAAATGGCTGACACTGGGCACCTTGATCCGTTTTAAAATCCGAATTTCAGTGCCGTCCCCCACCTCTGCCCTAAATTTGGGCCGGTGGACAAATTGGCGGCGCAGTTCCTCTGCGCTTTTTTCATCCCCGGTCAGCACCGTCACCTGAAAATGGCGTGCCAAAAGCGATGAGGCCAACAGGTAGGGCAAATGACCGTCGCCCACAATCACCGCCTTCCGCTCTTTAAAACCTTCCACATGCAAAACAGTCTGAAGGTTTGAAAAATGTTCTTGGGTGACCGTAAAATAGATGTAGTCTCCCAATTCCAGCATCAGTCCGGGAGAGGATATCACCAGTTTTTCCTGGCGGACCACCGCTGCCACCTGAAAAAACCGGCGGTTTTCGGCCCCGGTCACTTCTTCCACTGTGCGTCCGGCAAAAAAGGATTTTTCATCTATTTGATGGCCGATCAACACAAACCTCCCCTCGCTGAAAGAGGCAATTTCGCTCACCCCGGATTCCTCCACCACCAGCATCAGTTCATCCCGCACCGCCTCGGAAACATTGATCATCAGGTCTATCCCCAATTTGGCGGTTTGAAATTTCCGGTTCAGGTGGGTGGCATCCATTTGACGGGTGACAGCGATTTTATTGGGAACCCCCAGTTCCCTGGCCAGCAGACAGGCAATCAGGTTGGCATCATCCAGATTGGTGGCGGAAATAAACAGGTCCATGGCTCCGGCCCCGGCACGGATCAGGTCCCGAATGTTGGCTCCGTTGCCCACCAGGCAGGCGGCATCAATCCTGTTGGAAAGATTTTGTACGGTATCCGGGTCTTCATCCATCACCGTTACTTCCATGTTTTCGGCAATCAGCCGTTCAGCCAGAAAGGAGCCGATTTCCCCCCCCCCGATAATCATGATTTTTTTCATAGGCCTCCCAGAAGTTTCTCCATTTCAGGGCCGCTGACCACCGGCACATTCATCCTGACCGCGGCGGCCAGTTTGCTTCCGGGTTGTTCCCCCGCCAAAAGATAATCGGTTTTGGACGATACCGAACCGGTCACCGTGGCTCCGGCCTGTTCCAGTTTTCCTTTCCACCATGACCGGGGCCGGTCAAGAGTTCCGGTAATCACCACGGTTTTCCCCGCCAGAGGCCGGCCCCCCCCCCCGCTGGATTCCACCGGGGTGGGGGCCACTCCCGCCTCCGCCAACTGCCTCAACAGTTCCTGACCGGCCGCTCCTTTAAAAAAAGCCGACAGGCTACGGGCGGTCACTTCACCGATTTCATGAATGTTTTCCAGTTCTTCCTCTCCGGCGGCGGCCAGGGCTTCCAAAGAGGCAAACCTTTGAGCCAGGATACGGGCGGTGCGCTCCCCCACATGGCGGATGGCCAAGCCGTGAATCACCCGGTTTAAGGGGCGGTTCTTGGACCCCGCGATGGCCGCCATTACATTTTGGGACGATTTGGCCCCCATCCGCTCCAGCCCTTCCAGATCGGCCAGAGTCAGCTTGTACAAATCCGCCGCGGTATGGACCAGCCCTTTGGCCAACAACTGTTCTATCAATGCCGGTCCGATGTCTTCCATATCCATCGCCGGCCGGGAAACAAAATGACGCACCCGCTCTGCAAGTTGATGGGGGCAGGCTGGATTGTCGCAGCGAAAATCCACCTCATCCGCCGGGCGAAAAACCGGCCCGCCGCAAGAGGGGCAGACCCCGGGAGGGACCACCGGCTGTTCATTCCCCGTTCGTGCATCTTTGTCCACCCCCACAATTTTGGGGATGATCTCCCCCCCTTTTTCCAAAAACACCCAATCCCCCAATTGGATTCCCAGCCGGTCCACCT
>Ga0224495_10002500_pt1 | contig 11938 bp, 10 predicted proteins | sample SF_Jul11_sed_USG_FD_168128 | JGI IMG/M metagenome (GOLD analysis project Ga0224495, IMG submission 168128) | Sediment microbial communities from San Francisco Bay, California, United States - SF_Jul11_sed_USGS_4_1 | ecosystem: Environmental > Aquatic > Marine > Sediment | place: USA: California...
GGAGGGCAGCTTCGCAGGCCATGGCGGCTGCTCCCGTCTTGCCCACCGATCCGGCAATGACGAGCAGATGGCCATAATCCCCTTTATGGGTATTGGGTCGTCGGGGAAAGGAAAGCCATGTTCTGATTTCCTCTTCGCCCAGAAGATGAGCCTGGATCTTCTCTTCCTCCACCAATTTTTTGGGGTAACCGATGTCGATGACTTTCACCTCTCCCACATATTCCGGTCCCGGGGGGATGAGATGCCCTATCTTCGGAAGGCCAAAGGTCACCGTCAAAGAAGCCCGAATGGCTGTTCCCAAAGGTTTGCCCGAATTGGCATCCAGGCCTGATGGGATATCGATGGCGACGATAGGTTTCTGAAGGGTGTTGAGGTGGTCGATGACTTCTCGATAGTATCCTCTGACCTCTGCATCCAGGCCGGTACCGAAAATAGCGTCGATCAGAAGGTCAAACCTTTCCAATTCCTTTTTCACTTTTTGGTAATCTTTGGAAGAGGGAACGGAAATCACCTCTCCTTTCATCCGCTGGAAGATTTGAGAGTTGGTTTCCGCCTCTCCGCGGAGCGCCTTGGGGTCGGCGAGCAGATAGACCTTCCCGTGGACCCCTGAATTCAGGAGGTATCGGGCAACGACGAAGCCATCTCCTCCATTGTTTCCCTTCCCTGCGATGATCGCGATCTTCATTTTTTGAAGGTCGGGAAAAGCCTGGGCAATGGCCTCCGTGGCTCCCCTTCCTGCATTCTCCATCAAGACAATGCCGGGAATCCGGTAGGTCTCGATAGCCTTTCGATCCAATTCTTGCATCTGTTCAGCGGTCGCTACCTTCATTATTTCTCCCTTCCAGTATGACATGGGCCACGGCGCAGGGTCGGTCGTGGGAAAGGGTGACAAAAGCCCTTTGAATCTGGTTCGTCTCGAGGAGCTCCTTTGCCTTTCGGCGGAAGGAGAGACGAGGTTTTCCTGAGGGTTCGTGTTCCACTTCTATATCCGTCCATTGAATTCCATTCCGCAATCCGGTTCCGATCGCCTTGAGAAAGGCCTCTTTGGCTGCAAAGAAGACGGCAAAACATTCAGACGGTCGGGCTCTTCGCTGACACCAAAAGATCTCCTTCTCCGTAAATACCCGGCCGAGGAAGAGATCTCCCCAGCGGGCCATGACGTGCTCGATCCTCTCGATATTTACAATGTCGATACCGGTACCAAAGACCATATCAAATTCGGAATTCGGATTGCGGATTTCGGAATAAAGAGATTTTCCCTTCATTCCGCATTCCACAATCAGCAATCCGCATTTTATTTAATCAACGCGATCATTTCGCGGACGGCTCGATCGAGACCCACCAAAATAGCCCGGGCAATGATGCTGTGCCCGATGTTCAATTCTTCGATCTCCTTGATCTCAGCAATTCTACTGACATTGACGTAGTTAAGGCCATGGCCGGCGGCGACTTGAAGATTACATCGCGAAGCCTCTCCCACGGCGTCAAGAATCTTTTTCAGCTCCTCATCTGCTTCCGACTGCGTTTTAGCATCGCAATAGTGACCCGTATGGATCTCAATCGCATTGGCCCCCACTCCCTCTGAAGCTTTGATCTGATCCTTACGTGGGTCGACAAAAAGACTGACCGGGATCTCCCCCTGTTGAAGCCGCTGAATGGCCTTTTTTAGGGGTTGGAACGATTTGATTACGTTGAGACCTCCCTCCGTCGTCAACTCTTCCCTCTTTTCGGGGACAAGGGTGACGATATTCGGTTTTGTCTCCAGAGCAATACGAATCATCTCTTCTGTAGCAGCCATTTCCAAATTGAGTCGGGTCTGGATGATCTCACGAAGAAGACGCAGGTCTCGATCCTGGATGTGGCGTCGGTCTTCGCGAAGGTGACACACGAGGCCATCTGCTCCAGCCAATTCCACAATGCCAGCAGCAGTGACGGGGTCAGGATACATAACCCCACGGGCCTGTCTTACAGTGGCGACATGATCAATGTTGACACCCAGCCTTGGCATAATGCCTCCTAGAGATAGAATCTACGATGAACCATAAACCATAATGAATGACTTGAAAAAATTGACCTCCTCAAGAATGTCATTGCGAACGAAGTGAAGCAATCTCAGGAGATTGCCACGTCGCTTCGCTCCCCGCAATGACAACTTTCTTTGGGCGCACACTGCGATAGGCATCAGGTCTTATCTTTTCCAATATGCTTCTTCACCAGTTCGACCAGGTCCTGGGCAAACCGATGGAGGTTTTTTTCATCCTCGCCCTCAATCATGATTCGGAGGAGAGGTTCGGTTCCTGAGTAGCGGATCAAGATTCTTCCACGGTCATCCAGCGCCTTTTCGATTTCTTTCGTCCTCTTATTGATGTCTGGAAACTCGGAGAGCTCTCTCTTTTCCCTGACCTCCACGTTGTACAGTACTTGGGGCAAGGGTTCCATTACCCTGGCCAGTTCGTCTAAAGGCCGTTCCTTCTGTTTCATGATGGCCAGGAGTTGAAGGGCTGTGAGAATGCCATCGCCGGTGGTGTTGCAATCTAAAAAAATGGTATGGCCGGACTGCTCCCCTCCCAGATTGTAGCCGCCCCGGACCATCTCCTCGACCACATAACGGTCTCCGACCTGAGTTCTTACCAGCTTTCCGCCAGCTTTGTGAATGGTTCTATCCAGACCCATATTGCTCATCACCGTGGTCACCAGGGTGTCTTTTTTCAACTTTTTTTCTGAAAGCATCTGAACCCCACAGATAGCCAGGATCTGGTCTCCGTCTACCTGTTTCCCATGACGATCCACAAAGACAATACGATCTCCGTCCCCATCGAGGGCCATCCCGATATCCGCTCCGTTTTCAATGACGAGGCGGCTGGCCAACTCCGGGTGGAGGGCGCCACAATTGGCATTAATATTTTCTCCGTCAGGGTCAACTCCAATGGGGATCACCGTTGCTCCTAATTCCTCGAGGACGGTCGGGGCAACGCGATAGGCGGCCCCGTTCGCGCAGTCCAGGACGATTCGAAGCCCATCCAGGTTTAATTGGTTCGGGAAGGTGTTCTTGAGAAAGACCACGTATCTCCCAACCGCATCGTCAATCCGGTGAGCCTTTCCCACTTCACTGGCCGTGGGTCGGAGCGAATGGAGGTGGTTTGATAGGATCAACTCTTCAATTCGGTACTCCATCTCGTCGGGTAGTTTGAAACCGTTCTGAGAAAAGATTTTGATTCCATTGTCGTAATAGGGATTGTGAGAGGCTGAAATGACGACTCCCGCATTGGCTCTCATGCTGGTGGTGATGAAAGCAATGCCGGGGGTAGGGAGGGGTCCCACCAGCCAGACATCGGCCCCCATGGAACAAATGCCGGAGGCCAGAGCAGTCTCCAGCATGTATCCTGAAACGCGGGTATCTTTCCCCACCACAATCCGATGTTTTCCCTTTACATTTTTGAAGACATGGGCGATGGCCCTTCCAAGTTGCATGGCCATCTCTCCTGTCATGGGGTCCACATTGGCGACCCCTCTGATTCCATCTGTACCGAATAGTCTACGAGTCAACGATTCACCCCCGCTTTAAGACAGGGTTTAGAAGAAGATTTTGCCGACGCGGGCTACTCATCGTTATCATAATTTGCCTAAGAAAATCAAGTAGGGGCAGGGTTTACCCCGGCCCGTCGTGGGCTTGCCCCTGCCGGTGGGGGGCAGGGGCAAGCCCTGCCCCTACGCCGCCTGGCGAACCGCATCGGCAATGGCAATCGCCCTCTTTGCTTGAAGGACATCGTGGCAGCGGATGATATGGGCGCCGTTCAGGACCCCTACGACGATGCTTGAAAGTGTCCCCTCCAAGCGTTCGGTTACGTCAGCGTTCAGAATCTTTCCGATAAAAGTCTTCCGGGAGGTTCCTAAAAGCAAAGGTTTCCCAAGTATTTTAAATTCTTGGAGATTTTTCAAGATGAGGAGGTTATCCTCCACCGTCTTCCCAAACCCAATCCCGGGATCGATGATGATTTGTTCGGGATCCACCCCGGCCGATTCCGCTCTTTGGATGGAGTCTTTAAGATATTGAATTATTTCAGAAAAAAGAGATTCATAATGTATATTTTTCTGCATGGTTTCTGGGTTTCCGCGTATATGCATGAGCACAAGTGGAACATCCTCTTTGGCAGCTATCTGAGAAAGGGATGGGTCCAAATGTAATCCGCTGATATCATTTATTATTTGGGCCCCTGCCTCAATCGCTTTCTTCGCCACTGTCGATTTATACGTATCGATTGAGATGGGGGCATCCACTTCTCTTGCCAGGAACTCAATGACAGGGATGACACGACGGAGTTCTTCATCCAGTCCAAGGGGTTTAGAGCCCGGTCTGGTCGATTCGCCGCCGATGTCAATGAAATCGGCTCCCTCCTCGACCATCTTCAGTCCGCGGGAAATGGCTGCCTCCTTGTCAAAAAAGAGGCCTCCATCAGAGAATGAGTCAGGAGTAACATTGAGCACTCCCATGAGAAGCGTCCGCTTCCCTAAGGTGAATGTCCGTTTTCGACAGCGTATCGTGTAATGGGCCCTGGATAAGTTCCTAAGTATTTCCCTGAGGGATTGGCCAAAGGGGTGAAGGTCTGGATATTGTTCCAGTTTTGAGAAGAGTTTTCCGAACTGCTTTTCTGTCCCCATGAGAAGGGCATCCGTCGATGAACTGCTGCAATCGAGGCCCCTTCTATCGAGGGCCGCATCTCCACCAACAGAGAGCATCTCCTGCTTGAGAAGATTGGCTGTCCGAGGATCGATCCCCTCTACCTTGAGGTTGTAATGAAGGGTTTTTCCCTTCATCAGCTTCATGCCCGTGGGATCGACGCCCACCTTTCCCATTTCATGAATCGCCTCTCTGGTATTGGTGATATGAAGGCATCGGATGAGGTTCATTCTGTTATTAATTTAGGAATCGAGGGATTTCGGAATTTTGGAATGAGAGAATCGAAAATCAATTGATCGAAATTCCCCAATCCGCAATCTCTCAATATGCAGGGAAGCTACACGACGGCTCCACCTTTTATAATAGCATCGATCTGGTGACCGTCGAGGACCTCTTTTTCAAGAAGGGTGTTTGCCAGTTTATGGAGGGTCCCCATATTCTGTATGAGGATATCTCTTGCTTTCTCATAACTCTGGGTGACGATGGTTCTGATCTCTTGATCGATCATCTGGGCTGTCTCTTCGCTATAGTCCCGGTGCTGGGCAAATTCTCTTCCTAAAAAGATTTGTTCTTCCTTTTGGCCGAACGCCAGGGGGCCGAGTTTTTCACTCATCCCCCACTCGCAGACCATCTTCCTGGCGATCTCCGTGGACCGTTCGATATCGTTTCCCGCACCCGTGGTCTGACGGTTCAAAACCAACTCCTCCGCGGCCCTCCCCCCCATCATGACGGTGATATTGTTCAATAGGTAGTCTTTGGGATAGGTGTGCTTCTCGTCAATGGGAAGTTGTTGGGTAAGGCCGAGTGCCCGACCCCTTGGAATGATCGTCACCTTGTGAATGGGATCTGTTCCAGGGGTCATTTTAGCTACCAGGGTATGACCGGCTTCATGATAGGCTGTGATTTTTCGTTCTTCCAAGGGAATGATCATGGACTTTCGTTCCACGCCCATCAGGACTTTATCCTTGGCCTGTTCCATATCGATCATCTCAACACGATCTTTGTCCAATCGAGCCGCGAGGAGGGCCCCCTCATTGACCATATTCTCGAGATCGGCTCCCGTAAACCCGGGCGTTCCTCTGGCCAGGACAGCCATATCCACATCGTCCGCCAAGGGAATTCGCGTGGCGTGGACCTTCAGAATTTCCTCTCTTCCTTTAACATCCGGAATGGGAACGACCACCTGCCGGTCGAAACGGCCTGGCCTCAGAAGCGCAGGGTCCAGAACATCGGGTCGGTTGGTCGCGGCGATCAAAATCACCCCTTCGTTCGATTCAAAGCCATCCATTTCAACCAAGAGCTGGTTTAAGGTCTGTTCACGCTCATCATGCCCTCCGCCCAGGCCGGCCCCCCGATGTCTGCCGACGGCATCGATCTCGTCAATAAAAATGATGCAAGGGGCGTTCCGTTTTCCCTGGAGGAAAAGGTCCCGAACCCTAGAGGCTCCCACTCCTACGAACATCTCGACAAAGTCGGAGCCACTGATGCTGAAGAAGGGGACATCCGCTTCGCCGGCAATAGCGCGTGCCAGAAGCGTTTTCCCCGTACCGGGTGCACCGATGAGAAGAACTCCCTTTGGAATCCTTCCTCCCAATTTTGTAAATTTCTTTGGGTCTCTGAGAAAGGCAATGATCTCCTCGAGCTCATCCTTTGCTTCTTCAATGCCAGCCACATTCTTAAAGGTTACATGATGGAGTTCTTTCGTGAGGATTTTGGCTTTGCTCTTTCCAAAAGAGAGGGCTTTCCCTCCACCGACCTGAACTTGCCTCATGAAGAAGAGCCAGACACCGATCAAGAGAATCATGGGAAACAGATTGATGAGAATTTGAAAGAGGGAGGTGTCGCTTTCCTTCTTCGCATTGATGACGACTCTTTTCTCTCTGAGGATTCTTATCATCTCGGGGTCTTCGGGGGCATAGGTTTTAAATTTTCTTCCATTCACCTCTTTCCAGGTGATGTTCCTACCCTGAGCTTCCACTTCCAGGACTTGGCTGTTCTCGACAGCAAGGATGAAATCAGAATAGTTCTTATCCATGACCGTTTGGCGGGGTTTGCTATAAAAGAACTGGAAAAGGAAGATCAAAATGACAAAAATAATTCCCCAAAAGAATAAATTCTTAGTGAGCGGGCTCAAAGAATCTCCCTCCGATGAATACCAAAAATCTTCAGGCTACCCAATTGAGATAGAAAAACCCATTTTTAACGAATTCAAATTAACATAATCTTCTTATTATTTCAATAGCCTATGATCGGTCAAGCCCCTTTTATAACGGCCCATTTTGAGGTGCGTTAGTGCCGTAACTTATTAAAATTATTAGTGAAGAATATATTTTCGCGTAGGAGTAGGAGAGATCTGACCGGAGGGGTAAGAGGTATTTCCACTTGAAAAAATAGCGAAATGTCTGTAGATTGAACCTATCTCAATGATAAAGGAATCTTAGGGCATTGGAATATGGTGAGGGTGGGTTAAGAACTTCAAAAACCCATTATTCCGTCATTCTAAAATTGGTTTTCGAAGAGTCTTTATGTCCACTGAACTTTTACGGCGCTGTCCTCTTTTCGCTGGATTGAAGGAAGAAGATCTGAAGCGAATTAGAGCCATTGCCTCCTTGAGGCAGCTTGAGAAAAAGGAGGTTCTCTTTTCCGACGGGGAAGAGGCGAGGGGTTTTTATGTGATTCTTTCAGGGAGAGTAAAACTCTTTAAAGTTTCACCGGAGGGAAAGGAGCAGATCCTTCATATTGTCAGTGCACCCGATGCCTTTGCGGAGGCAGCCCTCTTTCTTGAAGGGACTTATCCAGCTTTCGCAGAGGCCATGACCGATTGTCAACTTCTTTACTTTCCAAAGAGAGATTTTATTCAATTGATCGAAAAGAATCCTCAGCTCAGTATCAATATGATCGTTACCCTCTCCCAGTACTTAAGGAGATTTGCCTCGTTGGTTGAAGAGCTCTCTCTGAAAGAGGTTTCCTCCAGAATCGCAAAATATATCATCGATCTTTCAATGAGATCTTCGAAGGAAGGGAGGAGCCCGAAAGAGGTGGAACTCGATCTGAGCAAGACTCAATTGGCCCTGAAACTGGGGACAATCAGCGAGACCCTGTCGAGGACTCTGGCAAAGATGAAAGCGAAGAGGATCATTGATGTGAAGAAGAGCAAGATCATCATCCTGAACCGGGAAGCTCTGGAGGAACTGGCCTCAGGATTGAAGGTGTGATCTTTAAACTCTGCTGAATAAACCACAGGTCATCGTGCAACCGAGAGTCACGAGTCCTTTTTGACTTTAAAGGGAGATAATGATATTAATTATCCACCATGTCCTCTTTCCGAAATTTGAAATTCAAAGGAGGTGGAAAGTTTAACTTTGAAATCCAATAGTTACAAAATTATCGTAGTGGATGATGAGGAAGCGACGAGAAAATTAATTGTGGATTTGTTGTCCCAAAAGGGACATCAATGCTTAACCGCAAATAACGGTCTTGAGGCGTTGGATAAAATTATGGGAACCAAATTTGATGCTGTCATTACTGACATCGTCATGCCCGAAATGGATGGGATTGCCCTTACAAAGGAGCTCTCAAAACATGATCAGAGTCTTCCTGTCATGGTAATCACAGGGTATACGGAGGAATACTCAGCAGAAATGGCCATCGCCTCAGGCGCACGAGAGTTTATTAAAAAGCCATTCTCTGTTTCTGAATTTCTTATTCGATTTGATAAAATGATGCGTGACCACGAGGGAGAAGAGGCGTTACTGACTCTCTCCCTCATAGACGAGCTTACAGGATTGTTTAATCGGCGAAGATTCTTTATTTTGGCAGATCAGTATTTAAAGGTGGCCATCCGGACAAAGAAGAGGTTGTCGCTCCTTTTCATCGACATGGATAAGTTAAAGTGGATCAACGATCACCATGGGCATAATGAAGGAGACCAAGCATTGATAGACCTTGCCAACATCCTTAAGAAGAGCTTCCGTGAGTCGGATATTATTGCTCGGATTGGAGGAGATGAATTTGTGGTTCTATCAGAAGCTACGGATAAGAGCAGCGAGATCTTTACAACACGTCTGTATGAAAATATAAAAGATTATAATGCCAAGGGGTCTCGACGGTTTACCCTATCCGTTAGTGTAGGAGCGACTCAGTTTGATCCTAATCATGCTATTTCGATAGATGAACTCTTGGCTAAGGCGGATGCCTCGATGTATGCCCAGAAAAGAAGAAAGTCGGAAACCCCTTCCCCTTAAACCTTCCACTTCTCCCTTAACGCCCAGCTACTCAAGAATAATGATGGCATCCACAGCGATGGGTTCTCCTTCGACGACCAACAGAGGATTGACGTCGATCTCGCGGATTTTATCAAAGGTCATGGCGAGCCATCCTAATTTGATCAGCCATTGACTAAGGCTTTTCATATGGACAGGCTCGGACCCGCGGTATCCTCTCAGCAAAGCTTTTCCTTCCAGTTCAGAAACCATTTCAACCACATCTGTCTCCGTCAAAGGAGGCAACCGAAAGACAACATCCCGGTAAACCTCAGCATGAATTCCGCCCAAACCGAGCATCACGGCCGGCCCAAATTGAGGGTCCCGGACGGTTCCTACAATCAGTTCAAGAGAGCTTTTCAGCATGGGCTGAATCAGGAAAGAAGGAGGTTTGGGGTTGAGATTGCTCATCTCTTCATATGCAGCTCTCAACTGTTCTTTCGTCCATAGGTTGGATTTCACGAGGCCGGCCTCGGTCTTGTGGACCCTTCCTTTCACCCTTCCTTTTAAAACGACCGGATAGCCCAACTCATCAGCGGCCTTAAGGGTTTCTTCAAGATCTTTTACGGTGATCTCCTTGACCACGTTGAGACCCACGGCCTTAAACCATTTCTTAGCCTCATGTTCGTCTAATAGTTGGACGCCCGCCTTATCCGCTTGATCCACCATTTCTTTTAGTGATTGTGAGATGGGAAATTGAATCGAGGAGATTTCTAAATCTTTCATTCGCTTCTTGCCTTGGTCGAAGAGAGAGGCCATGACCTTCACCGTTCGATGAATCTCATGAAACACAGGCCAGCCCATCTCTTCCAGGGCCATTCGAGTGGCTTCCTCGCCCTTTTTCGGACCGATGAGCCAGAAGAGTATTGGCTTCCGAGGTTCCTTGATACCTGCCAAAATCTCCTTCATATTGAGAAACCACATTCCAAATCCGGCAAAGAGGTGGACGATGATCCCATCCACCTCAGGAGCTTCATGGAGGACTTCAATGGCATGCTTGTAGGTTAAAGCCGGGCCATGCTTTTCCATGGCGGGCCAGTAGTCTACGGGATTTTTGATCGGCATCCAGGGAGGAGAAAGTTCTTTCAGTCGCCTCAGGGTTTGAGATGACAGAGGAGCAAGCGTGAGCCCATGGGTTACCATATGATCCGTCGTGACAATTCCCGAAGCTCCGCTGTAGCTGAAGATTGCGATCCTGGCCTTCCCTTCAGGTGCCTCTTGGAGATGGAAATCCTTTTCAAGAGCTCGAGCCAGATCGACCATCTCAAATAAATCCTCGGCCTGATGGACTCCCGCCTGTTTTAGAACGCTCCGGGTGAGTTCATGATTGCCGGCCAACGACGCCGTGTGACTGGCAGAGGCCTCAGCACCGAGGGAGGTTTTGCCCCCTTTAAGGAGGACGATGGGTTTTCTGGAAGAGAGGCAGAGTTCAAAAAAACGGCGTCCATAGATGAAAGATTCGAGATAGAGGCCGATGGCCTTGGTGGCTTGATCCTTAAGAAGAAATTCAAGAAGTTCGGTTTCTTCCACATCGCTCTTGTTTCCGATCGAGCATACCTTTGCCAGTCCCAGGGTCCTATTTCCCATGAGTGTCGTAATGAAGCCTGCGGAGAGAAGGCCACTCTGGACGATGAGAGAAACGCCACCTGGATTCATTGTTTCTTGCCAGGCTTCCGGGATCATAAATGAAAAGACATATCGTTTTGATGTGTCTATAAGACCCATACAGTTAGGTCCCCATATTCGCAGCCCTCCTTGTTGAGCGATGGCGAGACACTGATCCTGAAGGGCCTTCCCATGGGGTCCGACCTCCGCAAAACCGCTTGATTGCAGAATGGCTCCCCGGACGCCCTTGGCCACACAATCTTTTAATACCTGAGGTACCACCTGGGCGGGGACAAAGATTAATGCAAGATCCACAGGACCATCGATCTCCCCGACACTGGGATAACACTTGAGGCCGAGGACTTCATGGTATTTGGGGTTCACAGGATAGATGGGCCCTTGATAGCCCAGGGTTAGATTGGTGATAAGATAACGGCCACCGCTATCGGTTTCAGGGGTAGCACCGACCACGGCTACCCCGTTAGGTTCAAAGAAGAAATCTATCATTTGGTTTAAGAATAAATTGATGACCGGGTGGAGAAAGGGGAAGTCACTTCTCGACGATCTTCACCTTCATCTCAATCTTCTCAAGGGGATTGTCCGCTTTGTCCCTCCGCTGGCTCACGATCTTGTCGGCTACTTCCATGCCTGAAGCGACTTCTCCGAAAACCGTATATTTCTTGTCCAGGAAGAAAGAATCGGCGACGCAGATGAAGAACTGAGAACCCGCGCTGTCAGGATGGCCAGCCCTCGCCATGGAAAGAACCCCCCTTTTGTGGGGTTTTTCATTGAACTCTGCCTTGATCGTATACCCGGGTCCTCCGGTGCCGTGTTTAGACCGGTCCGGGTTTTTCGAATTAGGATCTCCTCCCTGGATCATGAATCCCGGGATAACGCGATGGAAAGTGGTTCCATCGTAGAATCCCTTTTTTGCGAGGTCTAAAAAATTGGTGACGTGCTGGGGGGCCACTTCTGGGAAAAACTTGAGTTCTATATTTCCAAACTTCGTTTCGATGACGGCTTTTGTTTCGGACATCTTCTTGATCTCCTCAGGTTTAGATTCTTTGTTGGGGGCCGCATATCCCTGATCGACCCAGAGCAGAAAAAAGACCAGAAGCATTGCGATTCTAACGAACATCGATTTATCCCCCATGGATTCCATCTTTTTTCATAAAAAATCCGATAGAGATTTGGGTCTATCCCCGCTCAAAATAATCGAGGGTCCACAGAAAGCGGACCCTCGTATTTGAATCCTTTAAGAGCAGGGTTCAGGCTTCCCCGAAGCCCAACGGATGCTCTGGCGGCATTCCCTCTTTAACCCTTATAGGAATCCCTCTTTCCTATAACGAAGGGATCTCGTCATGAAATGGCAATTTACCCTGTTAGAAACCCC
>Ga0224495_10002501_pt1 | contig 11938 bp, 9 predicted proteins | sample SF_Jul11_sed_USG_FD_168128 | JGI IMG/M metagenome (GOLD analysis project Ga0224495, IMG submission 168128) | Sediment microbial communities from San Francisco Bay, California, United States - SF_Jul11_sed_USGS_4_1 | ecosystem: Environmental > Aquatic > Marine > Sediment | place: USA: California...
TGCTGGTGGAGTAATAAATAATAAAAAAATTAAGGCTGTTATACCTGGTGGATCATCTACTCCAGTATTAACTAGTGAGCAACTCGATATTAAAATGGATTATGAATCACTACAAGCTGCTGGGAGTATGTTAGGATCGGGGGCTATTACAGTGTTAGATGAAGATACCAATATGGTAGATGCAATATGGAATTTAATGCGATTTTATCATCATGAATCCTGTGGTCAATGTACACCATGTAGGGAAGGTACTGGCTGGCTGGAGAAAATTGTTGCAAGGATCAACCGTGGTGCTGGAAAATCCAGCGATCTTGATACCATATTAGAAATTTGTGACAATATGCAAGGTAAAACTATATGTCCATTAGCTGATGCGGCTGCTATGCCCATGAGAAGCTATATAAAGACCTTTAAACATGAGTTTGAAGCACTGATTAAACAATAAAGAAAGGAATTTTGTTGAATGTCTGAACAAAACAGCAAATTGCTTAATATCACAATCAATGGCAATAACTATCAGGTGGAGAGCGGTACTAGTGTTCTAAACGCCTGCAAGAAAAATGGAATTAAAATTCCTCATTATTGTTATCACCCTAGTTTATCTATAGCTGGTAATTGTAGAATGTGTTTAGTAAAAATAGAAAAAATACCTAAACTAGCAATTGCTTGTGCTACACCTATTAATGATGGCATGGTAATTGATACTGAGTCTGCTGAAGTGGTAAAAGCTCGTGATAGTGTTATGGAATTTCTTTTGATAAATCATCCTCTTGATTGTCCTGTCTGTGATCAAGCTGGAGAGTGTAAATTACAAGATTACTCATATAAATATGGCAAATCTGTAGGTAGATTTAAGGAAGAGAAAGTAGTTAAACATACTAAGGATTTGGGTTCTCATGTTAAATATTGGGGGACCCGCTGTATACTCTGTACAAGATGTGTGCGATTTGCACGAGAAATTAGTGGTACAAATGAATTAGCTGTATTTAACAGGGGTGATCACGCTGAGATTGGTATTTTCCCAGGTAATGAGCTTAATAATCCTTTGTCAATGAATGTTGTGGATATTTGTCCTGTGGGTGCCCTTGTGAGTACAGAATTTCTATATCAAGCTCGTGTATGGTTTCTGCAGCAAAAAGAAAGCATCTGTCTTGAATGCTCTGTGGGCTGCAATACAAGGATAGATTCTCTTAATAATACTATTAAACGTATTGTACCAAGACGAAATGCATATGTTAACCAATCTTTTATGTGTGATGAAGGTAGACTTAGTTTTGATTATATTTATAGTGATAGTAGAATTAAATCTCCACGTGTTGAAGGTGAGAATGTCACTTGGAGAGAGGGAATTGATCTATTTAGTAAAAAAATCAAAGAGTATAAAGATAATAAATCTAAAAATGTTGCATTCCTTGTATCAGCATGGGCTTCTAATGAATTGCTATTCTTGATTAAAAGATTGAAAGAGGAATATTTAAAAGATAGTAATATATTTTTCTTTGCTAGAGAGCATGTAAATGATCAAATATTTCCTAAATTCCGAATCAGTGGGGATAGAAATCCTAATGTTAATGGAATTAAAACTATTTTTAATGCTAAAAGTTTAGAAGATAAGTCTTTAACAGCTTTAATAGAAGATATTAACAAAAATGAAATCTCTACTTTAATTTATGTTGGCGGAATTCCAGGGAATTATTTTCCGAAAGAGTTGAGTGAGAGCATTAATAAGTTGAGTTATATTATTGCAATTGATTACTCACAAAATGATGTAAACAAAAAAGCTAAGTTAATACTTCCGTCGCTAAGTTATGCTGAGAAAAGTGGAACTTACATTAATGATCAGAACAGAATACAAAGAATGCTACCTGCTATTGACTCAATTGGAGGTGGAAAATCGGAAGATGTAATTTTACAAGAACTTTTAATAGCATTGAAGGGAGAGGGAAAATTAGTTGATAGTTCTGCTGTATTCGACATGATGCATGAAATAAGTGATTTTAAAAATTTAAACTATCAATCAATAAGTAATTCGGGAACTTTATTAAAACCCTTAGAGGAATAGTATGCTGTTAGGTATTATTATATTAATAGTTAAATGTATGGTAGTGGCGGTAGCGATGGTAAGTACTGTTCCCATGTCGCTATTAGCGGAAAGGCGATTATCGGCTTTTATACAAGACCGTTTAGGACCAAATCGTGTAGGACCTTTTGGCTTATTACAACCTGTGGCAGATGTAATTAAGTTTTTCTTTAAAGAAGAATTCGTTCCAGACAAAGCAAACAAGATTATATATATTATAGCACCTCTTATTGCATTTGTTCCTGGTGTGATTACATTTGCTGTTATACCATGGGGAAATGTAAGTTGGGGTAATTCTTTTGCTACTGGTGAAACAACAGGATTTTTAATTGGTTCTACGGGCAGCTTGGCAGTTGCGGATGTTGGAATTGGTATTTTATTTGTTATAGCAATTAGTTCTCTTAATGCATACGGATTGGCTTATGGAGGATGGTCTTCGAATAATAAATATTCATTATTAGGTGGTCTACGATCATCTGCACAAATTATTAGCTTTGAAATTGCTATGGGATTAGTCTTAATTAGTATTTTAATGTCTACTGGATCGGTTGATCTTAATAAAATTGTAATTGATCAAAAAGATGTTTTTTGGGGATTTATACCAAATTGGCTTTGTTTTAGACAGCCCTTGGCATTTTTATTATTTATTATTACTGCATTTGCAGAAACAAATAGATTGCCATTTGATATGCCTGAGGCTGAACCTGAACTTGTAGGTGGCTATCACACTGAATATAGCAGTATGAAATTCGCTATGTTCTTTATGGGTGAATATATTGCAATGGCTACAATGTCTGCTGTTATTACCACTCTATTTTTAGGGGGTTGGTATTTCCCAGGGATGGAGGCTCTATTTCCTGCTGAGACAACGAGTCCAATAGTAATTGGCATTATATCAAGTTTTATTTTTTCTGCAAAAACTGCATTTATATTATTTTTCTTTATATGGGTAAGATGGACTCTTCCGAGAGTTAGATGGGATCAACTAATGAAGACTGGATGGAGTATACTTATCCCACTGGCTCTACTAAATATTGTTTTAACGGCAATCATAAAAAGTATTTGAGGAATAAATGAATTTAATGAATGAACCTTCTACACAGTATAACAAAAGATATAGAAAAATGAATTTCATTGAAATGCTTTATTTACCTGCAATTGCAAAAGGTTTAGTTAATACTTTACGCCATTTACTTAGAATAAAGAAGTTTACAGTTGAATATCCCGAAAAAAAGTTGGTGTATGCAGATCGTTTTCGTGGAGAACATAGACTTAAGAAGGATGAGAAAGGTAGAATTAAATGTGTTGCATGTTATATGTGTGCTACAGCTTGTCCTGCTAAATGTATTACTATTGTAGCTTCTAAAACACCGACTGAATACGGTGAAGATAGAGATAAATATCCTAAAGAGTTTACTATAAACGAACTTAGATGTATTTTCTGTGGATATTGTGTTGAAGCTTGTCCTTGTGATGCAATTGAAATGACACAAAGACATCCACAGGTTTATGGAACAAGGGAAGAGTTTATTTATAATCGTGAAAAGCTTTTGAATAACTGATTACAAGAAACTATTTATAAATAATATTTTGTAATTATTTATATAATAATAAAAAAAAGCATTACTTTTTTTAAAAGGATCATGGAGACTTTTAGTGGTTGATATAATTTTTCTAATTTGTGCTATATTTGCAGTTATATTTAGCGTTTTAGTAGTTCTGATGAAAAATCCAATTTATAGCTCATTATTTTTGGTTGGCTCATTTTTGCCTATAGCAACTATTTATATATTAATGTATGCTCCATTTGTTGCTGTTATACAGATTTTGGTGTATGCTGGTGCCATTTTAGTCTTATTCACATTTGTTATTATGATGATTGACTTAAAAGAAAAAGAATTTAAAATTGATAAAAGCAATATATATAGGTTTTTAGCATTTGGTGTTGTTTCAATATTTTTAATAATAATGCTATCATATGTTGGATTTAAAACTTTTCCAGACAATAAAATACAGGTTTCTCATGCTAAAATTAGTGATTATTTGGACAAAAAAGGAAAGACCTTTGGGTCAACGAAAGCTGTTGGAGAATTAATTTTTGGTAAGCCTGATAAGAATCCTATTGAAGCAAACAAAAAAACTATGAGTAGTATGCAGATTGTTTCGTTTGAGTTAGCATCAATACTAATTATAGTAGCTCTTGTTGGAGCATTAGTACTTGGTAAAAGTAGGAGGGAAAAGATAAAATGAACTTTTTTACTTTAGAATCTTCTATAATCCTAGGTTTAATACTTTTTGCTATTGGTGCTTATGGTGTAATATCAAGACGGAACTTGCTTGTGGTTATGATGTCCCTTGAAATCATGTTTAATGCAGTAAATCTAATATTAATGGCATTTACATATTTTAATTTCTATGAAAAAGGTGATCAATTGGGTCACTATCTAGTTTTACTTATTATTACTGTTGCTGCTGCAGAAGCAGCTGTAGGACTTGCTATTTTGGTTACTATCTTTAGAAATAAAAAGAAAATTGATACTGATGATCTTAGCGAAATGAAAGGATAACAATAAGTTATGGCAGATTTAATTTTTATTATACCACTAGCTCCTTTAATTGGTTTTATCATTAATGGATTAATTGGCAAGAAATTAGGGGAAAATATAGTAGGTTTTATAGGGTGTTTTTCGATATTTATTTCATTCATAATTTCAATTTTGGCGTTGTGGAAGGTAGCTAGCACTGGGGAAGCAATCAATTTTTCTGCTGGACTTGGATCTTGGATATCATCTGGAGGAGTTGAAGTTTCGATTGGCTTTAAGATAGATCAATTATCCGCTGTAATGATAAACATAGTAAGTGGCATAGGCTTTCTAATTCATGTTTATTCAATAGGTTATATGAAAGGCGACGAAGGTGTTTATAAGTTCTTTGCCTATCTGAATTTATTTTGTTTTGCAATGCTTATTCTTGTGATGGGCGATAACATTCTTCTTCTATTCTTGGGTTGGGAGGGAGTAGGACTCTGTTCATATCTTCTGATTGGATTTTGGTATAAACGTGAAGATTATGCAGATGCAGGGAAGAAGGCTTTCATAGTTAATAGAGTAGGGGATTTTGGATTTTTATTGGGTATTTTCTTAATTATTATATATATGGGTACTTTGGATTTTGCTGGTATGCAGGGATGGATTGATAAACATCCTTCTGAAGTGAAAAATCTGGTTGGGAGTGGCGTTATAACCATTATAACATTGCTTTTATTTGTAGGTGCAACTGGAAAATCTGCTCAAATACCACTCTATACATGGTTACCTGATGCTATGGCAGGACCCACACCTGTTAGCGCATTAATTCATGCAGCAACAATGGTAACTGCTGGTGTATACATGATTGGCAGACTTCATTTTCTGTTTTCATTGTCTGATACTACAATGTTTATTATTTTAATTGTTGGTGCTGCTACTGCCCTTTATTCTGGGACAATTGGTATTACGCAGAAGGATATTAAAAAAGTTTTAGCCTATTCTACTGTAAGTCAGCTTGGATACATGTTTATGGCGATGGCAGTGGGTGCGTTCTCTGTTGGAATATTTCATTTAATGACACATGCATTCTTTAAAGCTTTACTGTTCTTATCTGCAGGCTCTGTAATTATTGCAACTCACCATGAGCAAGATATGGACAAGATGGGTGGATTATCTAAAAGATTACCAATTACTTACAGAGCAATGTTTATTGGTTGCCTTGCTCTTTCGGGAGTTGTACCATTTATTTCTGGCTTTCTCAGCAAGGATTTGATATTAGAGAAAGTGTTTTTTGGTAGCCTCCCTGCAGGAAAGCTGTTTTGGATTGTAGGAGTGATGGCTGCCATATTCACCGCATTCTATAGCTTTAGGCTTATGGGAATGACTTTCTGGGGTAAGACTAAAATGAGTCATGAAGACTATCATCATGTGAAAGAACCTCATAAAGCTATGACTGGAGTATTAATTGTCTTGGCTGTTCTCTCACTCTTTGGTGGGCTTATTGGTATTCCTGAGATTTTGGGTGGTGCAAATAATTTTCATCACTTTTTAACTGGAAAAAATAAAGTTTTCACAGAAATGGTTGGTGAAACGCATCACGGCGCCTTACCTTATATTTTAATGATCATTTCTACTTCTTTGGGAATTTTATTTGCCTTTATGGCAGCAAGATTATACAGTAAAGATTCGTCACTGCCTGATAAATTCAGCGAAAAAGGAGTAGGTAAACTTTTATATACCCTCTCATACAACAAATATTATGTTGATGAAATCTATGATATTATATTCGTTAGAACTATTGTTAATGGCTCACGCATCTTATGGAAGTATATTGATGTGTATATAATAGATGGTGCTGTTAATGGAATCGCTTATCTATTCAAAAGAGTAGGTAATCTTGGACGTAATTTGCAGACTGGTAATGTAAACAGCTATGCTTTGAGTTTTATCATTGGTACGATAGGAGTTATATCGTTTTTAATTTATTATTTAATTAAATCTAGCTAGTAGTTTTGTTTTGAACTAAGGGATTAAGAAAAAAAAGTGTTGTAAAATCAATGTGATTGGGATAAAGAAAAAATGAAATTTCCATTAATGACTTTAGTACTGTTTTTGCCAACTTTAGGCGCGATTATTTTAATGTTTATTCCCTCTGATAGGTTATTTAAGCCGTCAAATAGAGATAAAGTATTAAAAACCATAGCATTTATATTTTCATTGATTACTTTTTTATTGTCAATTCCTTTGCTAACAAAGTTTGGAGCGGACAGCTCTTTTTTTGATTTTGTTGAAGGACCATACGAGTGGATAAATCCAGAATATATTAATACATCTTATCACCTTAAAATTGATGGGATCAGCGTTTTGTTAGTTATACTTACAACTTTTCTCACTCCTATTATATTATTGGGGTCATGGAATTCAATAAATGTTAGGCTGAAAGAGTTTGTTGTGTGTATGTTATTAATGGAAACTGGTATGATAGGAGCATTTGTTGCATGGGATCTACTTCTGTTTTATGTATTTTGGGAATTAATGCTTATTCCAATGTATTTTATAATAGGCATTTGGGGAAGTGAGAAGAAAATTTATGCTGCTGTAAAATTCTTCATTTACACAATGGTAGGCAGTTTATTTATGTTTCTAGCCATCTTGTATATATACATACAGGTGGGATCTTTTGATCTGGACATAATTTACAGTAGTATTAATACGATTAATTTAAATATTTCAATATTTGGTATACATTTAAATGTTCAGCATATTTTATTTATTGCATTTGCCTTATCTTTTGCTATCAAAGTCCCAATGTTTCCGTTTCACACATGGTTACCAGATGCACACGTTCAGGCACCCACTGCTGGTAGTGTAATTTTAGCTGGTGTTCTTTTAAAAATGGGCACATACGGCTTTATAAGGTTTGCGATACCTTTTTTCCCTGATGCAGCAATAGATTTTGCACCTGCTATATCTATATTAGCAATAATAGGAATAATTTATGGTGCATTTATGGCTTTAGCACAATCTGATATTAAAAAGCTGATAGCCTATTCCTCTATAAGCCATTTGGGATTTGTTATGTTAGGTTTGTTTGCCTTTTCTGCTATTAACCCGGGGACTATTTCTTCTGTAATGTCTTATCAGGGCGTTCAAGGTGCTATATATCAGATGATAGGTCATGGACTAAGCACGGGAGCACTATTCCTTCTTGTGGGAATGATTTATGAAAGAAGACATACCAAAGAAATGAAGGAATTTGGTGGTATTGCAAAGGTAATGCCAATTTATGCTGTTATATTTATGATTACTACTTTGGCATCCATTGGTTTACCTGGTTTAAATGGCTTTGTAGGAGAGTTTCTTATATTATTTGGCACATTTAAGGCTAACTGGATTTTTGGTGCTTTTGCCGCTACTGGAGTGATTTTGGGTGCGGTTTATATGCTAATTCTCTATCAGAAAGTATTTTTTGGGGAGTGTAAAAACCCCAAAAACCTTTCACTAAAAGATTTATCTATTAGAGAAATTATTGTTGTGGGACCACTGGTAATTCTAATGATTATTATGGGCGTAGTGCCGAACTACTTTCTGGATAAAATAAAAATTACATTGGATAGCTTTTTAAGATAACGATTTCATAATTTGGATTATAAAAAATGACACTAACACACATTTTTACATCAATATTACCCATCGTAATACTAACAGGCTTTGCATTATTAGTATTAATTGTGGAAGCTGTTCTGAAAAAGGATGAAAATAAAATTGTTTCATTTATTCTTTCTCTAGTTGGAATATTAGCCTCTTTAATTATACTTTTCGTTAACCTATCAGATAAAATGAACATTACTATTTTTGGTGGCTCTCTGAGAATAGAAAAAATAGGATTAGCATTTTCAATAATTATATGCTTTGGAGCTCTGCTCGTAGTTTTAATTTCTCATTATTATATTAAACGTATCCACAGCAAACTTGGTGAGTTTTATAGTTTAATATTATTTGCTACAGTAGGAATGATTTCAATGGCATTCTCTAATGATATGATGACTTTTTTTATTAGCCTTGAAGTTATGTCCATTGCAATTTATGTTTTAGCAGGATTTAATGTTAGAAACTTAAGATCGAATGAATCTGCATTGAAATACTTTATAATGGGAGCCTTTTCTTCAGCCTTTTTATTACTTGGAATAGCCTTTATTTATGGTACTACAGGAGTATTGGGATTTAACGAAATTAAAGATGTTTTGTCAAACCCTAAAATAGCTAACTTTAACTTAAGTATCCTTGGTCTGGGCTTTATTCTGATTGGATTTCTTTTTAAAATTGGCGCTTTCCCTTTCCACCAATGGGTTCCAGATGTTTATGAAGGTGCACCAACCTCTGTAACAGCTTTTATGGCAACAGGTGTAAAAACTGCTGCATTTGCTATTATAATTAGAATTCTTTTTAATGTCTTTGAATTAGATAAATACAGTCATAATTGGGTTGTAATTTTGGCTGTTATAAGTGCTTTAACCATGATCATAGGTAATTTTATTGCTCTGGTGCAGACTAATATAAAACGTCTTTTGGCTTACTCAGGGATTGCTCATACTGGCTATATCCTTTTAGGTATTATTGCAGCGAAATTTGATAATACGAAAGGACAGGATGCTGTTATATTCTACCTTTTAGCTTATACCATAATGAATATTGGTGCATTTGCCGTGTTAATTAGCGCAAGCAAGGAAGGAAAGGGTATTGAAACCCTGGAAGACATTAGGGGACTTGGTTATAGAAATAAACTTATGGCGATGTGTATGGCATTTCTATTTTTCTCTCTTGCGGGAATACCTACCACAGCCGGTTTCATGGGTAAATTCTTCATATTTAAAGAGCTACTAATTGCTGCAAAGATATCAGCTAATTATTCCACTGGATTGTACATCCTTGCAATAATAGGCATTGGAACAGCTATTGTGTCAGTCTATTATTATCTTAAAGTTGTTGTATATCTTTATCTTAAAGAGGAATCTCTGGATTATGAAACGTACAAACCAAGATGGAATCATACTTTAGTGGTATTCATAACTTTCATTCTCACTCTCATACTTGGTATTTTCCCATATCTCGGATTTAATATTTTAAACATCTAAAATATTAAGAATTTGCAAGACGTTGTTGATAACCTTTGCTCTTAAGTATATAATTAATAAGAATTAAGTCAATAATAAAATTAATAAAATACATTATCATTGCTAATATTCCAACAAATTGCTTAGTATATAATTCTGACAAAATCAAACGTTCGTTTATTATAAAATGTATTACAATTAATATTAATGATACTGTAAAGAGATTAATACCATCTAACGTAATGCTTGAACCAGTCTTTTTTATGAGCATTTTTAAGCTTCCAATGAAAATTAAAATTATCCCAATAGTTACACCAATTAATAATATTATAGTTGTTATGGTTTCATGAAATAATTTACCTTTTGAAACAGCATTTATTATAGTTATTATAAATAATATTAAAAAGACTCCGCTTGGAACAACTAACATAAATGGTATCAATTTTGCTATTTTTGTTTTAGGCTTTAATCCTTGAATATTTAAATATTTAAGCATAGAATTTGATTTCATAGCAGAAAATATACCTATACAATAGAATATGAGAAGCCAAATTATTGTAAATAGTGTTAGGATAGTAAATAATTTATACCATTCAAAATCATTATTAACAGGTTGGATGATTATGACAATTCCAACTATTAATATTATAATTATTATTAAGGCAATAAATAATACATAAATTGTTACAAATACTCTTGCAAATCTATTAGCTATTAAAATTAATAATCCTCCAATTAGTGCAGCTATTCCAATACATAACAGAATGATTTTCATTATTATTCCAAAATAATTAGGTCCATCCTCAATGAATGAAATTATTGATGTCAATCCTCCAACTAGTAAGAAAACACCAAACAATTTATGCCAATTCATTGCTTGAAAATTTGTTTCGCATAATTTCTCAGCCATTTTTAGACTCCTTAATTTATTGAGATAAGTTTATTATAAAGTAATTCCATGTTTTGTCAACTAATTTTATATTTATAATAATTAAAACTTTTGCATTTCATACTATATAAGTGTTAATTTAATGGTGATATTTTAAGATTCAATAAGACAGGGAGACATTATGACTTACTTAATACTCGGTAGTGGCAGAATGGGAAAGGCAATAGCCTATGACTTAATTTATAATCAATCTGCTGATAAAGTTATTATGGGTGATATTAGCATGGATCACGTTGTGGATATAAAAAAATCACTTAATACTGATAGAATATTTCCTGTGGAAATTGATGTTACCAATATTAATAAAGTAGCCTCCATTATGGAAGGAGTAAATTGTGCAATTAGTTCAGTAGTTTATCAATATAATCACTATGTAGCACAGGCAGCAGTAAAAGCAGGGGTTAATTATTGCGATCTAGGACAGAATGTTGGTATTGTTGATAAAGAATTTAACTTATCTAAAGAAGCAATAAAGAAAAAAATTACTATGATACCTGATGGAGGCTTAGCACCTGGTATGGTTAACATAATAGCTTCTCATGGGATAAAGCATTTTGACAGAGTAGACGAGGTACTTCTTAGAGTGGGAGGGCTTCCACAATATCCGAGACCACCATTAAATTATAATATTACATGGTCGGTACATGGTTTAATAAATGAATATATTGAAAAAGCCCGTGTATTAAGAAATTATAAACTTATTGAAGTTGATTCCCTTACTGAACTTGAAACATTAACATTTAAACCGCCATTTAACACGATGGAAGCTTTTATAACTTCAGGCGGGACCTCTACACTCCCTTTGAGCTATGAAGGAAAAATTAGAGAGCTCAATTATAAGACTATAAGGTATCCTAATCATGCACAAATAATGAAAGCATTAATAGAACTTGGATTTACAGATGAAGACAAAATAGATGTTGATGGAAAGGAAGTTATACCTCGTGATCTATTAGAAGTATTGCTAAAAGCTAAGTTTGCACAGAGAGTTGATGATGTTGTTCTTCTAAGAGTGATAGTACAAGGAACTAAGAAAGGTGAAAAACGTGAAGAGGTTTATGAGCTTATAGATTACTATGATAAATTAAATAATATGACCGCTTTGATGCGTACAACAGGATTTTCTTTAGCTATTGTTGCGGGCTTAATAGCAGGGGGAAAGATCAATAAATTTGGTGTACTAACTCAGGAAGAGTCCATTCCATCAGATATTTATATAAGTGAATTGAAAAAAAGAAGTATAAATATAACTTTCAGTGAGTCAATA
>Ga0224495_10002502_pt1 | contig 11935 bp, 11 predicted proteins | sample SF_Jul11_sed_USG_FD_168128 | JGI IMG/M metagenome (GOLD analysis project Ga0224495, IMG submission 168128) | Sediment microbial communities from San Francisco Bay, California, United States - SF_Jul11_sed_USGS_4_1 | ecosystem: Environmental > Aquatic > Marine > Sediment | place: USA: California...
GAATGGCTTGTCCTTTTGTGCCAGATAGCGCAGCAACTGAACCTCAATGAAGTGTTTCAGCACATCGGCGTGATTGCCAGCATGGAAAGCATGACGGTAACTCAGCATGCAAAACGAGATATGAAACGTGATGGGAAGGGTGGGGCCATGCTAGTGGGCTGCCTTCGATTTTTGATACCAATCGACCGTTTCATGCAGTCCCTGATCCAGAGTGTATGGTGGCGTCCATGATAACTCGCGGTGTATCTTTTCGTCGTTCACGCGCAACGAGCCGAACAGTCGGTCAACTTGCGCAGAACGTCCCAGCATTATCGCAGCAAAACGTATCAGTCCCGGGGGAAAATAAAACGAGCGGCTTTTTCGCCCTAGTGCCTTTGCGATTTTTTCGACCAGCACCGCCGTAGAAACGGACTTCCCGTCACTGACGAGGTAAGTCTGTCCGCGCGCGGCAGGATGGGTAGCGCAGCAGATCAGCGCATTCACCAGATTGCCCACATACACCAGGCTGCGTGCATTGTTTGCACCCGCCAGCGGTAAAGGTATCTCTTTGTCCACAGCCGCCAACAGGCGGATAAAATTCCCTTTTACACCAGGGCCATACACCAACGGGGGTCGCACGACTACCACCTCCAGGCCAGTTTCCTGGGCGATAAGCTGCAATGCCCGTTCGGCCTCCCACTTGGATACGCCATAGGGATCTTGCGGTGCTGGCATATCCTGTTCGACATAGCTGCGCAATTCCTGAGTCTCTTCACCGTTCACTTTGACAGAGCTGACATAAACCAGACGCTTCACGCCGACGCGTGCTGCTTGCCTTGCCAGATTCACCGTACCATCAAGATTTACCTTGAGGAATTCTGCAAGAGGATCGCTTGCGACATCCTTCATCACATGTACCCTTGCCGCGAGATGAACCAGAGTATTGACCCCCTTCAATGCTGACGACCAATCCGTTGACGCATGAATATCACCCACCTCAATCTCCTGATATAAGCGTTCATGTCGCTCTGGGAGCAATGCTATTCGCCTGACTGTCGCCGTCACCTCGAATCCCTGCGCCAACAATGTTCGGCAGAGTATGTGGCCTACAAACCCAGATGCTCCGGTTACCAGTATCCGGCTCATTATTTCCAGTCCAGTTTCAAAAAAATGCTTTACCGCGGTCGATCCGGGCCGAAACCATGATCAGCGCTGTCATGCCCAATAAGGCCAGCATGGCAATCGCCAGCAACGGATAGACCGGTACCAGATTATCTTCCCGAAAAACCTGTGATGTGAACCAGAGGAAATTTGATACGACCAAGAGACTGAACAAACCTATCACTTTCGAAGGCAGGGAAAATAGTACAGTCCCTGTCGCAGCAACGAGCAGCAACATAAATCCAGAAGTTGCAGTGTTGTTCACGTTGCTGAATGAGATCATCAAAAACACCAACAACCCAGACATGGCAACATACAGGCAGTCGCCCGCAACTGCTCTTACCTGGTTCCATGGCTGCGGCAAACCCAATCGCGTATTTCCAATCAGCAGGAGTGGGACAAGGACTAGCCAGCCCAGATTGAAGAACTTGAGGCTGCCAGTAAACGGGCCGAGTTCAAATGATCGGCTTGACTTGAAACTCATGCCATCGCATTGCATTAGGCAGGGGGTATGGAATGCATACTTGAAGCTGGCAAGCCTGTTCTGGATGATTTCGTCCCATGTCAGGGTGGAATAGACCTTGCGTACGGCATCAAGTGGGGTCATTGCATTATATGCAGCCGCGGGCATAGTATGGATCAAGTTTCCGGTAAGTGCATACTTGGTTAGCGACGAAGGCCCTTCATGGAAAGATTTCAATGCCATATAGGGTGTCACTAAGGCAAGAAATACACATGCAGCGACAATAATACGTCCCGCGCCCAGCCAGTTCTTTAGTATGAGCAGCAAAGGGATCATTCCCAGCAAAATCATACCCACGCTAGCATGGGTGACAAAACTCAATCCGGCAAAGGCTGACCCCAGAATGATCGATTTCAAGGACACAGGTTCTGTTTCTTTCTCGCGATCGATAAATAGCAGATATATGGCTCCGACAAGCAAGGCTCCCGACAGCATTTTTGGCCATGCATAAATAGTCGAAAACCAAAAGTAATACACGAATGCGTGCGTAATAACCAAGGCGGCCGCGCGTACCAATGTAAGTCCCGCTAGCCGCGCCAGTCCCCAAATCGCCGGGATCCAAGCGAGTGATGCTGCCGAAGTCATCGCCATGAAATAGACAAACGAGTATTTTCCGGAAACCATGCTGTTGAATATAAGGACGATCCCGGCAAGTAGCGGCGCTCGGTCGGCTACCGTACTGCGAGAAACCGCAGGATCCAAAATCCAGTTCCAGGGCGGGGAGCCGCCCGATAATCCTCCTACCCAGTAAGTTTGTATCAGATAGTCTGGCGAACCCGACACAGCAAGCCGTTTGTTCACAAAGTTATAGTCTTCTGTTGGACAGACTGTCATACCCTCTGTCCCGGCATAAGTAATGGCTGTCAGAAACAGTCCGACTGTTAACATCAGCGCGAAAGGAATCCATATATCCGGAAGCCTGATGAGCACGAGCACTTTCTCTCTGCTTCGCGCCTCAATAAATTGGGCAAAAACAATCACCACCAGCGCCAAGGTCGCAAGCTTCCCGAAAACCGGACTGGCCAGATAAATCCAGACAAACACGTATCCAAGGGCACTGGCGCACCCTACAACCAGCAATGTCATTAGCGGGATCCTGACGCGCCAACCAGCGTGCCATAATGACGATGCCATGACGAGCCCGACAGCCAGAAAAGCTGCCAGACAGGCTGCCAAAGCGGTCGGCATTACAAGCAAGTCCGCCGCAGAACAAAGCCCACTGGAAGCCATTGGCCTTAACCGCCTGCGCTAGGTAGCCTAACTGAGGATTTTTCCTTTAACTCCTTTAAGCGTCCGGCATAGCGATCAATTACCACCTTACTGGCAGAGTGGAGTTCAAGCAAGCCGATAGCCAACTCTATCTCGGTAACCGCAAGGTCAAAGTTGCCTCTGCTCTCCTCGATCAGTGACATCCGCCAATGAACCGCAGGATTGTTGGTAACAATACCCGTAAGCCGGATACGTACCGCCTCATTCTGCAACGCCCTTTTCACCTCTCCCCGTAATATCTGTTTCAGCGATTGAAGATCCGGCAAAAATGCCGATATTGCCCCAACGATAACGATTGCCACTATAGTCGCCCGCATGGCGAACGGCACCAATCCGCTTGTCGGTGCTGTCCTATCCGGCGATTGCGCAGCGATTTTTTCTTGATTAGGAATGCTTGGCTGAGTCATCTATTACTCCTGAATTGTAAATAATTAATCCCGTTGTTCTGCAGCCCAAGTGGCTACTGAATTTATTCAGGGCAGGATTCCCTGCCCCAGCACATGAACAGAAATCCAAATAAAACCGACACTTACATAATATAAGCAATAATACTATTTTTTTGCGATCACTACCACGTTCCAGCAGAGTAGCCGCAACGGCGGTATGAGCATAAGCAGAATACGGTCAATTTTCTCCAAGGGTGAATAAAGCCAGCGCCAATTTTCCCCTTCCTGAACAACTACCTTCCAAAACCTTTCCTTGCCCGGATTACGGCGCTGTGCAAGTGCCATAATGACAAAGATAATCAGCGTAGTCAGCCAAAAATATCGAATTTCAACGGTTTCAAAATGCTTGTGGAATAAGCTGATGTCACGCCACTTCAACGGATGCTCATCTGGTGTTCGCACATCTGCCGCCATCAAACGGTAAACATTAATGGCGGGGTTATAGGCAATTGGATCCCAGGAAACAAACATTCCGTCAGCAGCCAGATGGGGCTTAACGCGGGATATTGTTTCTTCGATATCGACATGGTGCAGCAAATTTCCCGCGTAAATGATGTCAAATTCCGACTCTGGCGGTAGTCTCATATCCTCGGCTGAAGCAATGTGCTGTTTGACGCTGACACCATTCGCTTGGGCCAAACGCGTAGTTGCATCCAGCATCCCTTGGGATAGATCTGACGAAGTCACATCGGCACCCAGCATCGCGAAATAGACACTCGCCTCGCCAAGACCGCAGCCGACGTCCAGCAAACGCTTGCCTTTAATATTGCCAAGCCGCTTGGTGATGTAACGCATCTCCGGAGCCGTGCAAACCTCATTGGATGCAAGCACGTCGATTTTTTCAACAGCCTCGCTGTCAGCCCAGGCATCGTGGAACTCGCGCTCATTTTGTATTCGCTCGTCGTGCAGCTTTTTGGCGTTGTCATTTTTGCTGTAACCAGCGGCTTCGGCTATACGCATCACCATTTCCTCAAAGTAAGTGTCATTCATGAGCTTGATAGGATCCTCCTTTTCCATCAGGCCGGCTTCGCGCTGGCGTGCAGCGTCTTTTTCACTATCGCCACGAAAATAGAATCTGGGCTTGCTCAAAGGGACGGTCAAGCTGCCTGGACTGGGAACTTGCCAATCAATGCGGATATCACCCTTTTCATAACTGAATTCAATAGCCCGGATAAAATCCTTCCAGGATGGCTGGCTCACATTTCCCGAACTGTAAGACGAATGCTCTGCGGCGACAAGTAAACGGTATTTGTAACTTTCGAATTTGATCTTTTTAGCCATTTGCGATCTCGATTACTCTCTTGTTGGTGACTGGGCGTGAGTGTGGCCGATCGCGTGACTCACCGCGAATCCTCTCTGCCAGTTCCAGCAACTGCTCATAGGTCAACGGCCAGTTTTTTTCAGGTGGCGAGGTGAGGAAGGTGCCGATCCGCTGAAACTTGGCAGCCATATAACGCATGGAAATGGTCATCTCCGGATAACTGCCATACATGCATCCACCGCATGCCCGTGTTACCTGGGCAACTTCATCGCGCCATGCCTTGCTGCGATAAATCTTGGGAAAGCTGCTTTCATAGGCAGGATAGCTGTTGCCCAGCCGGTGATCACAGCAAGGCGCAAACTCGCCATTGGGCAGCAGCGCGAAATAGAGGTTGGGCGTATCGCAAACATTGTCGTTATGGCTGCGCCAGGTGACAGGCTCATCGCGCACGAACCGCATGATGTCGTCCAGATACTGATCGCTGTCAAATAACAGAAATCCATCCTTGCGCATAGCTCTAACGCGCTCGATGACGGCATCAACAACCGGAAATTCGTCTTTCCTGAAACGCAGGGTATGGTCAAAGCTACGAAATCCCCGCGGACGAGCGTAATCACTGACATGTACCGGTACCAGTGAGGTAAACCAGGATATCGCCGACCCGAATCTGACAACATCCTCAATGTCACTCATATTCTGCGGCTGCAAGACACAGCCCAATGACGCAAAACTCTCCTCCTTGGGCAGATATTTTGTAAACAGGGCCATGGCCTTCAGTGCCTGATGCCAGGATTCGCTGAATTCACCGTTGATTTTATCCTGCATCGCTGGCTGCAAAGAGTCCAGTGAGATCGAGATATCCTTGCCACCCGCCTCCACGGCCCGCGCAATCTGCTCCTCGGATGCGAAGCCGTTTGTCTGCATGCGCACATGCACACCCCGCGATTCAAAGGCATAGATGATTTCCGGTAGATCCTTGCGGGCAAAAGGCTCTCCCCCGGTCAGCAAAACGATGGCCACGCCCATCCCGGCAAAATTGTCCGCAATGCGCTTGATTTCATCAATGGTGCATTCGCGCACGTCCGAGTTCGCATAGATGATGTTGCACTGTTCACAGGTCAGATTGCAGCGCGCCGTGACATAGAACTGAACATACACCGGCGCATCCTGGAACAGTGCCGCCCTGGCTAAAGTCATTTTCGATAAACTTGAAAACATTTGTTTCTCTCTAAAAAAAAGCCGCACGTATCGCGTAATTTGCGACAAAAGTCGTTCCATTAGTCAGCAGTTTTGCTCCATATGGGTTCATCTCGACAAATCCAACCAGCAACCACAAAACTCCCATACCAATCAAAAACATCAAAGCATTTGATGCGAATGAAAGCTGCAAATCCCTGACGAGTCTGAATCTGCTATCCAGAAATACAAATTTCCGGATCAAGATGACATTGACAACCGAGCCTACACAAAAACCTACCGTATTAGCCCAGTATACGGACAAACCGAGCGCGACGAGTGCTGCATACATCGCAAAATCTATGCAGTAGCCACAAAGGACAGCTAAAAAATAGCGGAATGGCGTTTTATATGTTGATGGTTTCAGCAACAAGATAGAGTGGCCGCCCCTTGATCTCTTCAAATATGCGTGCGATGTATTCCCCGACCACTCCGATCAGCAGTATCTGGATGCCGCTAAACAGGATAATCGACAGCAGGATCGCTGTTAAGCCCGGGACCGGGATATCTGTAAACATCTTCAGATAAAACATGTATACCCCCCCCGCAAGACCCGCAAGGATCGTCATAAAACCAATACGTATTGCCATTGTTAGCGGCTTGCTTGAAAACGACAACATCGCGTTGACAGCAAAAGCCAGCATCTTCCTCAAAGGATACTTGGTGTCGCCCGCGAAACGTTCCGCACGGTCATATTCCAGCGGAGCGGACCTATATCCCAGCCATGGCACCATGCCCCGCACAAAACGATGGCGCTCGCGAAGCTGCTTGAACGCATCAACGACCTTGCGCGACATCAATCGGAAGTCTCCCGTGTCAGACGGGATGTCAATCTCGCAAAAATAGTTCAGTATGCGGTAAAAAGCGGCGGCTGTTGTCTTTTTAAATAGCGTTTCGCCCGCACGACTACGGCGTTTTCCATACACCACGTCAAAGCCTGTCAATGCCATCCTGTACATATCTGCAATTAGCTCCGGTGGATCCTGCAAATCAGCATCAATGACAGCCACATAGTCACCGGCAGCCATGTCTATCCCTGCCGTGATTGCTATCTGATGACCAAAATTCCGACTGAAAGACACCACTTTCATACCGTGATCCTGCGCAGCGACACTCCTCAGATGAGCCAATGATTTGTCCTTGGAGCCGTCATCAACAAAAACCAGTTCAACGCTGATCTCCTGCGCGAGACTGTGGCGTAATTTCTGCAGGCGCTCAACCGTTTCAGCGATTGACTCCTCTTCGTTGTATACAGGAACAACGATACTTAGCAGCTGTTTTTCCGGCACCATAAAAAATCCTAAACAAGTCGCAAATTAATGAGTCACGCGTTCAGCAATCAGGGCATATTTTAGCGCAACATATTTGCTCGAAATTCCAAGCATGGCGAATGATCGTTTCAAGGTCACCATATTGTGGCATCCAGCCCAGTACCGAGTGCGCAAGTGTCGCATCCGCGACAAGAATAGCCGAATCACCGATACGGCGCTCCGCATAATTTATCGTCAGCGATTTCCCGGTGACATTTTCGACTGTCCTGATCACCTGGGTGACAGAAAATCCGCTGCCGTTACCCAGATTGAAACGTCCTGAAAGCTTCTTGTCGCTCAAGTAGTCCAGCGCGGCAATATGCGCATCACACAAATCCACGACGTGGACGTAATCCCGGATGCACGTCCCGTCCGGTGTAGGATAATCAGTCCCAAAAATAGAAATGCTCTCACGCCTACCGGAAGCCACCTGCAGCAGGATAGGGATCAGGTGAGTCTCAGGCTCATGCCTCTCCCCGAGATCGCCATCCGGGTCGGCACCGGCAGCGTTGAAATAACGCAGGCAAACGGACTTCAATCCGTACGCATGATCATAATCCTCAAGTATCTGCTCAACCATCAACTTGCTGCGACCATACGGGTTTATTGGCAGCGTTGGATGGGCTTCATCAATGGGCGTGTAAGCGGGCTCACCGAATATTGCCGCTGTTGAAGAAAATATAAACTGCTTAACCCCTACCGAGATCATCGCATTCAGAAGTTTCAGGGTGTTGGAGAGGTTGTTCTGATAGTAGATATCGGGTTTTCTGACCGACTCACCAACCTGGATATAGGAGGCGAAATGAATGACAGCATCAAACTTGCGTTCACGGAACAAACAGTCCAGGAATGCTCGATCCCCAATATCACCCTGTATGAAATCTCCGCCGAGTACTGCATCCCGATATCCCATAGAGAGATTATCCAGCACCGTTAGTGCGTGTCCGGTTGCTAGCAGCCGCTTCACCATGTGTGATCCAATATAGCCCGCGCCGCCGATTATCAGTATATTCATAGGCACCAAAAATTTTCATGGACAGCCGCCATTGATTTATCCACAGTGTTGGGCTCCCTAGCCTGCCTTGACAAGAGGCGCCCCTGAATCTGCCAGACGCCTCCTTAGAAAAGCGGTGATTGGCTTCTCTATTCTCAGGTGGAATGCCACTGAACTCAGAAGGCACGAGGATAAAGTGACGAAATAAAAAAATATCGCACCTGAAATGCCGAACTTATCCAACGGTGTCAACAAGGATAGTTTGCACAAAAGACTCATTAACGGAAGGTGGATCAAATATAACGCGTAAGACGAATCACCCAATAATTGCATCCAGTTCCCCCCTAAAACGACCCTGCCCGCATCTTCCTCCTTAACGAGGCCAAAGATCATCAGGCAACTTGACAATCCGTACAGTATTGTTGACCACGCCTCAAGAGAATCAATATCTGCCACCGTATCCAGAGCAACACAAATGAACATCACAGCGCCTGTATAAACATATAGCAAAGGCCTGCTTACAATTATCCTCTTTGATGTGCAAGCCAACGAAACAAGCATTCCCATAGCAAACAGCAGAATGTAATCTTGCGATAAAAACGAGAAGGGAAACGTATGCGACTGGGCAGCGATGTAATTATACAATATTGCAACTGCAAAGATTATAGATAGCCATCTGTTTAAAATCATAAATGCAAAGAAGAGATAAAAGAACATCTCATACTGAAGTGTCCATGCAACAGCAAGAACTGGCGCGCCAGTACCGCCAACCACAGTCTTATCCTGGGGAACAAGGAGCAATGATTTGACTATGACAAAAATATCATGTGGAACCGTATGCTGCAATGAAGTCGAAGTGATCGCCAGTAAAAATACCGGGAGAAAGATTATCCAATATGTAGGATATATGCGGATGAGCCTTTTCTTTATGTAACCGCCCAGCTTGCGAGGCTGAAAGATATCGCTCCTGTGTGCACTCAGAATGATAAACCCGCTCAACACAAAGAAAAATTCGACGCCGGCACTACCGAACGCAAATGGAACAGAAAAGGCTTCAATGCCAAAGTAGTCCGTGTTTGCCATGTAAAGGCCAAGATGATAAAGAACCACGAGTGTTGCTGCGATCGCTCTGCCTGCCTGCAGTGCCCTGTACATACTGTGCTCCTTGCTATGCCTGAAAAAATTTATCTACCGCACCCTCAGCCAGGCTTAATACGAAAACAATCGGCGTGAGACAAACTTCATACGGTACTAGGCATGCAATCCCTCTTTCCACTATATATCCATTCTCAATTACCTGGCGGGTTACAAGTTCATGATGGTTGCACAAAATTTCCAAGAGTGAGCTTGAACTGACCACATTATCTTCACAACCAACAGATTACTCTAAATCAACCCGATATAGACCAGACAGTGCGGTTGATGTAATCAGTATAGCTAAGCACCACACGCAAAATCTGTTTTGAGACTGGGCCAGACTCATAGTCTTCCACAACATGCATCACTCTGGACTCTTTGTCGTACTGATCGAGAGTCACTCTCACCGCATCAAGCACACGCTCTTTTTTAAGGCCGCTCATGATGAGCGTACCAGCATCCATCCCTTCCGGACGCTCATGGGCATTTCGGATGGTGATCGCGGGCAGGTTCAGCAAGGAACATTCTTCCGTGATTGTGCCGCTATCCGACAATACGCATAACGCCTCCATCTGCAGCTTGATGTAATCGCAGAACCCGAATGGTTTGAGGAATTGGATATGCGGGTCAAGTTCTCCCAGCTCCAACTCATCCAGACGCTTTCGGGTGCGTGGGTGGGTAGAGACGATCACGGGAAAGCTGTAGATTTCTACCAGTGCATTGAGTGTCGCTACCAAATCCAGCAGATTCTGCGGTGTATCAACATTCTCCTCGCGGTGCACACTCACGATGAAGAACTTGCCGGGCTGCAGGTCCATGCGCTGCAACACGTCAGATTTCAGTATCTTCGGCATGTAATGATCCAGCACCTCACGCATATGCGAACCGGTCTTGATGATGGTCTCGGGACGAATTCCCTCGGCGATCAGGTAACGACGCGCATGCTCGGTCAACACCAGATTGATGTCACTCAGGTGATCCAACACCTTGCGGTTCAGCTCTTCCGGTACACGTTGATCAAAACAGCGGTTACCAGCCTCCATATGAAATACCGGTATCTTGCGCCGCTTGGCGGCGATGACAGCTAGGCAGGAATTCGTGTCGCCGTAAAGCATGACAGCATCAGGTTTTTCCTTTTCCATGACCTCATCGGATTTTTCGATCACACGACCTATAGTTTGTGCGGCGTTCTCGCCCACCGCTTCCAGAAAATGATCCGGCTTGCGTATCCCCAGATCCTCGAAGAAAACCTGGTTGAGCTCGTAGTCGTAATTCTGCCCGGTATGCACCAGAACATGCCGGGTATACCTGTCGAACTCAGGAATCACCCGGCTCATTTTGATCAGTTCGGGTCGCGTCCCGACGATGGTCATGACTTTAAGCATCGAGTTCTTCCTTGATAAAATCAAGCTTCAGCAGCAGCGCCTTTATCTGCTCAACATTTAAGCGTGCTGTGTTGTGCGAGGTATAATCCTCTTGGTGCGATATCTTCTCTTCGCCCTCGCTGAAATATTGCGCGTAATTCAGATCGCGGTTATCCGCCGGAATACGATAATAGTCGCCCATATCATTTGCTTTTGCCATTTCCTCGCGAGAGATCAGGGATTCATATAATTTCTCGCCATGGCGCGTACCTATAACGCGAACGGGATTATCTTTGGCAAATATCTCTTTCAGCGCCTGCGCCAGATCTGCGACTGTTGAGGCTGGAGCCTTTTGCACGAACAGGTCACCCTGCTTGCCGTGCTCAAAGGCATACAATACCAGGTCCACAGAATCTTCCAGTGACATCAGGAAACGCGTCATGTTCGGGTCGGTGACGGTAAGCGGCTTGCCCTCCTTAAGCTGGGATACGAACAAAGGGATGACTGAACCGCGCGATGCCATCACGTTGCCATAACGGGTTGCGCACAACACGGTCTCCCCCTCGCGCTGCATGCGCGCCTTGGCAACCATGAGTTTCTCCGCCATCGCTTTTGAAATACCCATCGCATTTATGGGGTACACAGCTTTGTCGGTGCTGAGCACCACCACGCGCTTCACGTCGTTGGCGGTTGCCGCATTCATCACATTCTCGGTGCCCATGACGTTGGTGCGCACCGCTTCCATCGGATAGAACTCGCACGACGGGACCTGCTTCAAGGCGGCCGCATGAAAGACATAATCCACGCCCTTCATCGCCTGGGCGATGCTGTTGTAATCACGGACATCGCCGATATAAAACTTCAGTTTCGGATTGTTCATTGCGATACGCATTTCTTCCTGCTTCTTTTCGTCGCGGCTGAAGATACGAATCTCACGCACCGAGGTCGACAGAAAGCGCTTCAAAACGGTATGACCAAAGGAGCCTGTGCCCCCGGTGATCATCAACACTTTGCCATTAAACATATACTCTAGCTCCCGATCTTATTGGTAGGAATGCATGACCTTGATAAGCTCAGACCACTCCGGTGAAACATAACCCGTTGCTTCGCGAAAGCGATCCGCGTTCAGGGAGCGGTCGATCACCAGCGAATCATCCGGAACGATCTGTATGGATTTCCCGTATATCCTGGCCACCAAGGCAAGCAAGTCGTATTTCGAGATCGGTCTGGAAGCAACATGGTACAACCCTGAAAG
>Ga0224495_10002503_pt1 | contig 11935 bp, 10 predicted proteins | sample SF_Jul11_sed_USG_FD_168128 | JGI IMG/M metagenome (GOLD analysis project Ga0224495, IMG submission 168128) | Sediment microbial communities from San Francisco Bay, California, United States - SF_Jul11_sed_USGS_4_1 | ecosystem: Environmental > Aquatic > Marine > Sediment | place: USA: California...
GACTGAAAAGATGAGCATAGAAAAAGAGGATATAGATGAGATCGGTGAAGCCATAGAAAGGCTGGGGGTCTCACTGGAAAACGAGTTAAAGGGATTGTCTTCTAAATTCTCCGAGGTTAAAAAGAGCCTGCAAAATCTGGAATCCTCAGGCAAGGTGGTGAAGGAAGAGTTCTTCGATTTGAAAAAGGAGATTCTCGAGCTGAAAGAGGTTCTGGAGAATTTCGATCAGAGGCTTTCCCGCCTGGAAAGTAAGCTTCTCAAAGTTCAGGAGCAGGAAGAGGAGTTGGATTTAAAAGAGGAGCTTGCCAGGATTAAACAGGAGCTGGAGTTCATGAGAAATCTGCTGACTATCTCTTTAGAGGAGAGGAAAGAATAATAGATTATTTAAAATTTGAGATATCGTAAGGGCGAGGTTTCCTCGCTCTTATTTTTATTTTGAGTTCAAACCTACGAACTTTCGTCTTAAACCCACCTTGAGGGCAAGGTGGGGTTACGGGTTTTCGGACAGAACGATGTTCTGTCCTTTTACTTATTTAAACTTTAAACTCTGCTATTCTATCCTTTACTCTTCTCTCCAGCGAGAAAGGATAACAGGTCCTGGAAAGTGGTGAGGTGGGAAAACTTCTGTCGAATTCGGTCTGAAGCTGTTTCCTCAACCTGCTGAGCATATCATAAGAGAGATTTTCATCCTGCAAACTCTTTTCAAGGGTATCTAGATTTGCACTTTCTCCTTTGAGTCGGGAGAGGGACAAAGCTAATCTCTTTATCTCCGTTTTATAATCTTCAAGGATTTTCTCTGAAGTCCTTTCTTTTTCCGAAAAGCTTTTCAGCATGTTTGAGGCAAGATTGAGATTTTCCTGTAACCGGTCAAAATCCAGCTCCTCGACTTTCTCCTGACCTATTTTCTCAGCATCCTGTTCTAAATGCTGGATTAACTCTAAGATTTCCATTTACACCTTCCTTTTTTAATTTTTTGCAAGGCTGAAGCCTTGCCCTACAATTTCCTTATAATAACTCGGGCAGAGGCAAGCTCCGCCCCTACGCGACCTTGGTAGAACAGGCATCCTGCCTGTTCTTTTTAGGATAGAACGATGCTCTGTCCCTACAATCCAGATATCAGGGTGGAGAGGTTCCACCCCTATAATTTTTATCTTCTATTCTCAGCTCGATTTTCAAGAGCCTCTGGTTTATCTGGTCTTTCAGTTCAAAGAATTCCTTTTTGGTCATAAAGTTCTCTTTAAGCAAAAGCTCTATATTGGAAAGCCTTTTATCCAGCTCGTTTACGATTTGCGATTCTGCTTTACGGGCTAAATCCAGCTTTATCCCTGCGATGGTGGTGTAGTAAGCAGTAAGAACCCCGAAGGTGGTAAGCAGGAAGGTGATAAAAAACTGGAAAAGCTGAGCTTTCGAGAAAAATTTCTGGTTGGAATTATTCATTTTTAGTAAGCCTTTAATAGTTCGTTTACTAAGGACTGAAAGATAATCTGTCTCTACTTTTTTTAAACCTACCCTTTATCCCCTTCCTGGAAAGGAGGGGATAATTTTCGTAGAGACGCATGGCTATGCGTCTCTACCGGGCTATTTATCAAGAACAGAACGATACTCTATTCCTTTCTTTTATAAAAAAGCCAGCGTTCTCTGCCTTTTAAGTGTATCTTTCTCAAAAGAAAACCGGCTTTCAGAATCTCCCCCTCGAATTCCAGACGGATAATGCTTTCTGATTCTTTTTGCATTTTACACTTTCCTCTATCCAGGGTCCTTGCTCTATCATCCAGCGGGTTTACGGACTCAACCTTCTCAGAAAAATCGCATAGAAATCTTTTTCCCTTATCCAGCAGGTCTAAATCAAATCGATAGAGGTGAAGAACTGACAGGTTCTTCCCATTTTCAAAACTTATCAGACAGTCTTTGGCATCATCCCGGATTTGATTCTGCAGGATAAAACTTGTGGGTATGAACCTGGTTTTTTTTCGGGTAAAAATAACCCGGTCTCTGAAAACACCCGGAAGCGAGCCCAGAATTTTCTGCTCTGAATTTTTCTCACAGGTTATCCGAATTTTATCTTCCGTATAACCCTCTTTCATTATCTCACCGCTTAAATCAGCTTCTTTTTCCAGTCCAGCCTTTTTCAGAGATTCCAGTATCGATTCCTTATATATCCTTTTGTATTTGCAGATGCCGTCCGCGCACTCGTGCTTCTGGAAGAGTTCGAGCTCATTGGTTATGGAGGTTCCAAACACCGCTCCCCGGTAGACTAAAGAGGTTTCATATACCCTGATTATGTTGCGGTAATTGTAATAGGCTCTTACTTTCTCACCGGACTCTTTTTCATAGGTGCGGAAGGGGATATGCGGGCATTTCCTCATATCCTGTCCGCATACCGAACATTCGGGAAATTCAAAGGAGAAGCCGATGGAGCATTCCTTGTAGATCCCATGGTCGATATTGTCTTTTAAGGAGTTTGCCTCGGGTGTGTTTTTCAGCCAGTAGAAATAAACTTTAATCCAGTTAGCCCCATCTTTTTTGACCAGGTCTGCTTTGAAGTTCCGGGCTATGGGAAGTTTCTCCCTGGAATGCCCTATTAAAACCGGTGAGTCGACTAACAGCTCTGCCAATATGGGATGTTCGCTTAGCGGGAAACACCCGCCAAAGGAGTTTACCTCATCCGAGACCAAATACATTGCCCGGATGTTGATATCTTCTTTTTTCACCCGGAGGGGAGGTTTTATTCGAGTATTGATTAAAAAGACAAGCTCATCCGAGACCTGGATTTCTTTTTCGGAAAGAACTGCCTCGATTTTTCCTAAAAGATTTTCCATCAAATCCTCTTTTTTTTATGACCTTGCAGGGATTTAAATCTCCTTTAGCAATTTAGAAATAACCTTAGCCGGAGATATGTTTGCCTTCAAATACCTTTGCCGATTTCTTTTTTTACATCAGAGATATAGGGATTCTGTTTTTAAAAGGGGATTTATGGATTGATTTTTTAGCTTCTCGAATTCTGTGAAAACCTTCCAATAAGATGTCAATGAGTAAAAATTAAGCAGATATTGTTCCCGGAGAATTGACTTGAACGCAAGCAGTTACAGTTAAATCGTAGATTTATTATTAAGGTCAGGTTACTGATTATCCTCTATCATTAAAATCCGAAATACATACAAAAAAAGCAAACTTCCAGGATCAGTATTTATTAGAATTTTGTGTTTACTCCGGTTTTCGGCCTTTAATCGCATAGAAGAAACCCGAGGTGAAAACGATATACTCGCCAGCTTCGAATTGATTTTTAAAAATAAGCTTCAGCCTATCGGATATCTCTCTAAAACGCCTGTATTCCTCAAGGTCTCCTCCTCCTGCCAGGAACTCCTCTTTAACTCGTTCCATCCAGAAATCGCTCTGGTCCAGTACCCTTTTCTTTATCATCTGCAGAATATTCTGCTGGCGTGAACCTTCATAAGGCGGATAGAGGAATTGAGCCTTGTCATTTAAACGGGCTTCGATATCAGTAAGACCAAACTTTTTCATCATTACTGGAACTTTGTTAGCGATGCTGTTGTCACCGCGTCCCAGATTGATAGCACCTTTATTGCAGATCAAATAGATTTTTCTGAGCAGCAGCTCCTCCTCTACTTCAAGTTCCGGCAGAGACCAGTAATGTTTTGCCAGCATCGTGGACAGGTTGTCCGGCTCGTTGCACAGGATAAGCCCTCCTGGTTTTGCCACACGTATCATCTCGGCTAATGCGCGCTCGGGATCTTTTAAATGTATCAGAAGCGTCTGGCACATAACCCAGTCGGCGAAATCATCGGGAAAAGGTAGTTTATAAGCATCACCCGTGATGAATCTGGCTTCCCCGCCTGTTGCCCAATCCTTGGCAGACTTCTCTGCCTGCTGGATTAACTCCATTGATTCATCCACTCCGAAATATCGACCGTTTTTGCCGAAGTAAGGCCAGTAAATATAACCCAGATTACCCAAGCCGCATCCCACGTCAACTGCAGTCATCCCCGGGACAAGCCCCAGCCAGCGGGCTAACTTATCAACTGTATCCTTATGCCAAATAAATTTACGCTGGTCTATGAGCATATCTTTCCAGTATCCCCCTGACCAGTCTATTTTCTTTTTATTCTGATTCATCGAGGTAACCTTTTATTTCAGTCGTGATTTTATGTTATCATATTCACTTTTCTTATAGGGTAAAGTCTCTGCTGGTTTTCCATATCCGCTAATCTGAGTCTCCACTTTTGCGACCCTCTCTTTCATTGGCGGGTGAGTGGCAACCAGTTTTTCGAAGAAGGAAGGCTCTTTGCTGCTCAGCTGATCGAATTTATTAAGCAGGTTTCTCATTCCAGCGGGATTGTAACCTGCTTCCATCAAATAGTAGGTGCCATACTGATCTGCCTCGTATTCATTGTCCCGGCTGTAGCCCTGAAGGACAAGTCCTATTCCGGTAGATATCACCTGCTTGTTGGTCTCACTGCTGGAGCCGAGGGCAATGGACAGGAGAACCTGCAAACCCAGAACCTGCTGTAATCTTTTGATCCCGTGCCGGGCTACCACATGGCTTATCTCATGAGATAAAACCCCGGCTAACTCAGCCTCGTCCTCTACGATTTTCAAAAGACCGGAGTAGACGTAGATATATCCCCCGGGACAGGCAAAAGCGTTGATCTGGTCTGACTCCAGCACTTTGAAATTATAGGGCAGCTCTTTTCTATCCGAAATCCCGGCAATTTTATGACCGATATTATTTACATATTGCTGAACCAGAGTATCCCCCAGAACTTTCTCTTCCTTTTCTACCTGGGCAGCCATTTGTTCCCCTATGGAGACCTCCTCGTTGCTGGAGATCAATATCAGGCTTTTTTTACCACCGGGTCCGGTGGTAGCACATCCGAGGAAAAGCAAAAATAAGAAAAGGATGGTAAGTTTTTTCATATCTATCCTCCGCGTTATATTCTCCCTTTAGCAACCCTTATCCATAAAATACGGATAAGAAAGAGAATTTAAAAAATATATTAATATAAATATATTTTAATATATTAAAAATATATAATATATATTAATATATGAATAATATAAAATGTAAAATCTTTAAGAAATTTTCGATACTAAAAAAGGAGAATTAAAATGTGTAAATTATTTAAACTCTTAACGGTCAGCTTATGCATAGCTTTGGTTTTTATTATCGATTGTAAGAAAAAGACTACAGAACCAGAAAATAGACTTCAGATTATTCTGGTAAATGAAGAGAAAGAAGCCGGGAGATGTGTGGTACTCTGGGAACAACTGGACGATGAAGGGGATCAGGTTACCGATGGCAGATACCGTGCACAAATAGTAGCTGATGGCTTTCAGGGTGTGGATGAATTTCAAATTCTGACAGGCAATGCTCAGGCACCAGCAGCTTGTGATTCAACATATTGTGAAGCAGATGGGGGTCAATTGCCTCAAAGCTTTTCTATATCGGTTGATAGGTACATCTACGCTCCACATGATACAGTATGTATATACTTTGACCTGCCAGCAGCATCCTCTGTTCAGATAAAAATCGAGAAAATCAGGTAAAACCGGAAATTTGATAAATCAGCAGGTTATTATATATTAAAAAAAAAGGAGTGCTGCCTTTGAAGATCATCTGGCGGGGGCACAAGCTTTATCTAATCCTTGAAAAAGGATAACTTGTACATTAATCCTCAAGAGAGCAGCGCTCCCGTATATTTTTACCCATTTTATACTAAGCAATTGTTGTGCCAGAATAAATGAAAATTATATAAGGTAACTTCCTATATTTCAAATAGTTAACATCTGGGCTTTTCCCTTTATATCCTTTAATCAGAAATATTGTTCAAATTTTGGACATCATAATCTGGTTATTCCATCTATGTTCTATACTATCTTAAAGTTACAGTGAGATTTTTTTGTCAATTATATTGACACAAATAATTAACTCTACGCACAGAGATGATTCTCTATGGATTTATATAGAATCGATTCAAAAAAGCTACTCTTAAGATGTGAATGATGACAGACTGATTAAATTTGAATAAAGAAGTGATTTTTTAAATCAATTTTCAAGGTGAAAATGGGAATTAAAACCATACTCAAGAATCTTAAACTGCGAAGAAGCTTTTCATCCGAAGAAAAACATCCGGGATTTCCAGGTGCTAAGTTTAGCTATCCTTCAAAACCTGTTTCTAAAAGTCCATTTATCACCGAAGAAAGTGGGCTGGTTGAATTCAGGGGATTTTTTGATTATTCTTTCAGAATCAGGTTGTACAGGTTTCTCCGGGATAACATTCCCGCACTAAACTCTGCTATCTGGACCTGGACCAGGCTCGGCTCTGCGCCTTCTTCTTACCGGTTAAAAGGATCGGACAACCGGGAAATCCTGAAGGTGGGTGAAAAGATAATCTCTGATTTAGACCGTAGATTGTATCAGCACTCTTTCCATAAATTCGGAGGGAAAGAAGCACTTCTTTCGCAATTCTTCTTTTCACTTTTCACGGATGGAGCAGTTTGCGGAGAAGTAGTTCTGGAACCCTCACAGAACAAGATTGGAAGATTTTATTTTATCGACCCCTCCAGCATAAGGTTCAAATTAAACCATTCCAACTGGGAACTCTATCAGGAGGCAGATGGTGAGCAAATACGCCTGAACCAGAACTCCACTTACTATTACGGTTTAGACCCGGATTCCGAGGATCCGAGAGGACGAAGTCTACTGTCTTCCATACCGTTTGTATCCAAAGTCGAGCAAAGGCTTCTTTCCGATATGCAAAAAAGCATGCACAATGCCGGTTATCATCGTCTACACGTCAAACTCAAACCTCCGGAGATATTACCCTCTGAATCTTATGAGGCATATACCAGAAGAGCAAACCAGTATTTTGAAGATACGATGGGAATGATGAAAAAACTCTCGGTAGAGGATAATCCCATTACCTGGAATGACGTGCAAATAGATTACATAGGACCATCCGGCACTTATGCTTCCACCACTTCCTGGTATATCAACCATAAGGCACTTATCGAGGAAATCAGCGCTGGCGTCCATCTGGATCCTTTCATCCTGGGTTATTCATATGGGGCTCCCTACTCCTGGGCTCAGATCAAGTATGAGTTGATTCAAAGGAATATAATCTCCATACAGTCATCTGCCAAGAACTTCATGGAATGGATTTATAATTTAGAACTGGCTCTGCAGGGTTTAAATCTGGAATATGAACATTGCTTTGATAACCGCAGGGCTTTTGGACTTCTGGAGAAGAGGAATGCAGAGAAGATAGCACTTGAGAATATAATTTCAAAGAAAGATTCAGGCTTGATATCAGAAGAGGAGGCAAAAAAGGAGCTGGAGAATCTATAGTTACTCGATTTACCGAGCATAAGTATGTAGTTTGACCTTTTCCGAGAGTCCTGAGAAAGTTTTAGGACATGGTCATTGCGGTCCCGCCAAAAGTGATAGATTCTTCTAAACGATAAAAAAAGTTTGTAGAGACGCATGGCTATGCGTCTCTATGTAGTAGCAATATTATAAAAGCCAGCAAGGGTGGGGTTATCCCACCCCTATATATATCTGGATATTCATTAACCGAGGTATATTGTTACATAAAACCTATTCCTGGAGAAAGGCACTTAAAGACCCAGTCTATTTTGCCAGGGAATTTCTGGAGATAGAGCCGCATCCTGGTCAAGCCAGCTGGTTAAGTAATTCCATCAAACCTGAAAACGCTTTACATACCGGAAACCGATGGGGTAAAAGCCTGTGCCAGGCAATAAAAATTATGCACCATTGTATTTTCAAAATCCGCAAGACCAAATACAATACTGCAGGTAAATATACTGCGGTGAACGTTTCCATAACTCTGGACCAGGCAAGGATCATCCTGGATAAAGCCACCGGTCTATTAAAAGGAAAAAGAATTTTAGAACCCCTGGTAACTGATATAAAACAAACACCTTTTCCCCATATTATTTTCTCCAATACAGCGGTTTTCTGGGCACGCTCCTCGCAGAGAAGAGGGGAGTATCTTTTAGGGCATGATTACGACTACTGTAATTTCGATGAAGTAGCTTTCGAGCCTCATCCCGAATATGTGGTAAATAACGTTATTATGATGAGGCTTTGCGACAGAGGAGGGATACTGGATTATACCTCAACTCCCAGGGGTAAAAACTGGTTTTATAGAAAGTGCCTGGAATTGAAATCTCATCCCGAATACGGGTATGTTCAATCCGGGGATACCCGGGAGAATCCTTATATCTCCACCGAATATATGCAGAGAAAATTAAAGACGCTTTCGCAATCGAAGATCGAGCAGAATATAATAGGGAATTTTATTGACGATCCGGATCAGGTCATCGAGGAAAAGTACATCAGCCAGTCGACATCTCTGTCTGGCGGACTTTCTCTTCCACGAGAAAATCACCAATACTCCACAGGCTGGGACCTGGCCAGGAAACGAGCTTATACCGTGGGTATAACTCTGGACGTAACCAGCAAGCCTTATCAGTTAGTCTGCATCGAAAGGTTTCAGAGGGACTGGAAAGAGACCTTTGAAGCTATCCGGAGGAGAAAAAAAGAATTCGGGGGAGAGGTTTTGATTGATTCCACAGGTTTGGGTGACGTGGTGGTGGAAGAGCTTAAGGATATAAATGCCCGAGGATTTAATTTTGGAGAAAAAGGTGGAAAAGCAAGGTCAGAGCTTATAGCTAATCTGCAGAAGGAGCATGCCCTGGGGAATATCGCCTACCCCTATATCGAGCTTCCGGAAGAAGACGGCTCTTTGTGGTCCCTGCAGGATGAGCTGAGGAATTTCACCTGGGATACCAGGGAAGGATGTGATGCGGTGATGGCTCTGGCTCTGGCTTTGTGGAATGTGAGAAGACCGGAACAGTTAGTTTTGGTTCTGGAGCCGAGGGTGGAGAGGATATAGATGCCGTATATTCTTCTGGTAGATTAATAATCTTGCTAAACGCTTTGAAAAATCACTTTAGATAATTTATGTTTTATCCGATAAAATAATAATGTAAAAAATTCAAACATTCTCTTGACAAATTTATTTACATTTCGTATAATATAACAGACGAGGAGGTAAGGATGAGCACAATTTATAAAAAACTTGGGGAAAGAATTAAAAAATTAAGGGAAGGAGCTGGAATTACTCAGGAGAGGGTGGCAAAATTGTTAGGAGTTTCTCGTCCAACTATTTCTCAAATAGAGTCAGGTGAAGGGAAAATTTCAGCTGAGGAATTATTAAAAATTGCTAATCTATTTAACCTCAGTGTACAGAGTTTGCTAGATTTGGAAAAAGAGCCAGAGATTGTATTAAAGAAGGATATGAGTGTTAGAGCTGTAAAACCTTCAATTAGAATCAATGTCCCTCAAAAGAATTTAGAGAAGTTCAAAGAGGTTCTGGTTTATATCCTGGATAAAGTTGGGTCAAAAGAAAATATTGGAGAGACTGTTATCTACAAACTTCTTTACTTCATTGATTTTGATTACTACGAAAGGTATGAGGAGCAGTTAATTGGCGCAACTTATATTAAAAATACGCATGGTCCCACCCCCTTGGAATTCAAGAAGATAATTGAAAAAATAATGGACAAGGAAATTATGAAAGTCAAAAGCAAATATTTCCAATATCCTCAAACCAAATATCTACCTTTAAGAAAACCAGACCTTTCTAAGTTGAAAGCTAATGAAATTAAGACAATTGATGATGTTTTGAATAAGCTTTCTGATTATAATGCTAAAGAAATAAGTGAATATTCCCATAATGATGTTCCCTGGATAACAACCGAGAGTGGGAAAATTATAGAATATGAATCTGTGTTTTATCGGACACTTCCTTATTCGGTTAGAGAATATAGAGATGACATTTAGTGAAATTGATAAACTACCTGAATTTGAAAAGGATTTGAAAAAACTTCTGAAAAGGTTTCCCACCCTTGAGGATGACCTGAAGGTCTTCATTAAAGTTCAACTAAATCTTTATCATAAGCAGAAAATTGATAATAAGGGAATATTTCGTGTTTCTGGATTACAAACTGAAAATCCAAAGATATATATAGCAAAGAAATTTACGTGTAAATCACTGAAGGGGACAGGAGCGTTATCGGGCATCAGAGTAGTTTATGCTTGTTTTGAAGAAAAGGATAAAATTGAATTAATTGAGATTTTTTATAAGGGTGATAAAGAAAAAGAAGACTGGGACAGGATATTTAAATACTATAAAAAATAAACATAGTATTTTTTGAAAAAAGTAGCTAAAACAGCAAGACAAGTGTAGCCTTGTTTAATGTAAAATGACCGGAACAGCTTATACTGGTTCTGGAGCCAAGGGTGGAGAGGATGTAGGTAGAAGTTAGATGTGAGAGGTAAGACGTGAGACGAAAATGCAGGGAGGTTCTCTGCGACCTCTGATTTTTTGGGATAAAACAATGCGTCTAATGTGGACAGATTGCTTCTTTACCCTCTGTTGTCAAGACTCCTTGCAATGACGTTGAGTAAAATGCAGGGGCACCCCGCAATTGGCGGGATGCCCCCGCAATGTCTCCCTGAGATGATTTGCCCTATATCTAATAAAAAATAATTATCTTAACAGAATCATCTTTTTTGTTTCAGAGTAATCAAGGGCTTTTAAGCGATAGAAATAGATTCCACTGGCTACCTCGTTTCCGGAGGTATCTTTACCATCCCAGATGATGCTGTAATCTCCAGCAAGTTTTTCCTCTTCAAATAAAGTCTTCACCAGCTGACCTTTGATATTATAGATTTTTAGAGAAGCAGGTATATATCCACTGGAGTTTAAATCCCGAGTCTTTAAGCTGAAGGGTATGGTAGTTACGGGATTAAAGGGATTAGGAAAGTTCTGGTTTAAACCATATGTCCCGGGAAGCGTACCAATTTCGGTATATTCATAGTTCTCTTCTGCATCCAGTGTGTTTCCAGAACCATCTCGCAGGTCGACCAGGCTAAAAGCTAAATTCGGGTTTACGTTTTTCACAAGCTTGAAGGTTATAACTGCGATTTCTCCCGAGCCGGTGATGGGAGTAGAGCCTCCTAAAACAGCCAGGCTAACGTCTACCTTATGTTCTACATCCTTACCGTAGAAGAATAGAGTGTAGGAGCTGTCTATCAACTCATAGCTTCTGCTTATGCTGACAAACTCAAGCTCTGAAGAATCATAAGGTACAACAAAATGGATGCTCTTCACTGTGTCCGGATTGTTTACCAGAGATATACTGACGTCAAAAGTACTTCCTAATTTTATTTTTTCTGCAGACAGGTTTAAGGACAAGCCCAGCTCACCAGAAGCTGTTCGGGCAAGCTCTCGTCCAACTATTTTCTGATTTCCCACTTCCATATAATTAAGCGCGAAGATAACCAGGTCCTCAAAATCTATGGAATTGTCAGTGGTGGGGATGCCAGCAGGGGTCATATCGTAAGTGGGACCGATATCGAATTCTGCTACATAATTGCTCTCTCCAGCAACTTCGCCAAAGGTTTCGGCGAAAATCACCAGGTCCTCAAAGTAGACCTGCCCGTCATATGTTACATCACCTAACCAGTAATTAAGTGCTCTGCCAGTGTCGGGTGAGGAGTAATTACCTGAGCTATCGTAAGAGAAGATGCTGTAATAATACACATTCCGAGGATTTATTATTGAATCGACAAAATTTTCTGCGTTTCCCCGATAAACCAGGGTTCCCTCGTTCTTGTTTGCTGGATATCCCAGTGGAACAGGGTATATATCATCGTATTCAGGATAGGCATCAGTATGCCAGGGATTCCTTCTGATCTCCACTCCCATAAAGGTTGGGTCCACCGCGGGGTTGTTCCAGCTCAGTCTGCATTTCTGGTTTCCGGCAAGAACAGTAAAATCAGAAGGAACAGGGGGCGGTAAAGTATCAACTGCTTTAATTCCAATCC
>Ga0224495_10002504_pt1 | contig 11934 bp, 14 predicted proteins | sample SF_Jul11_sed_USG_FD_168128 | JGI IMG/M metagenome (GOLD analysis project Ga0224495, IMG submission 168128) | Sediment microbial communities from San Francisco Bay, California, United States - SF_Jul11_sed_USGS_4_1 | ecosystem: Environmental > Aquatic > Marine > Sediment | place: USA: California...
ACCGCCTCGCGCTTGAATTCTGCACCGTACTGCTGGCGCTTCCTCTCTGGATTTACTTTGCTTTTCTTCTTGCCTTCCATCGAACACCTCCTTCATTATTGTCTCCTATTGAAGTGTCCGTTAAACCGGGTTAGCTCAGTCTGTCTACTATTATTCAAGTTATTCGAATAAGACGTTGCCTGAAAGCAATCCCATTTTGGCAGTTATCGACTCGGGAGGCATCTCAACAGGTCTTTGCCCATTTTCTATAAAATATATTTTATCGCCAATCGAATGGAAATGCTTTCTAAAAACCAAATAATCCATAACCCCCTGCTCTCCGAAAACCCATAGCTTCTGCTTTTCAGCTTGGGTAAATTCCCTCGATGTGTCCAGAGGATCCTCGTATCCATCTGGATAATCTTTAAATTGATAAATTACTGCAACAACACTTGCCGGCAACCAGTTACAGTCACCACGACTACCAATCGTCATATACGCATTCTCACCTACAGGTGAATCTTTGGAATAGCCAGCTCCGAAGAAAAAATCCAAGGGTAAAGAATTGCCATCAATTTTTAGCAAGTCACCAAAACGATGCCGCTGGTAATCATGCTCAGACTCAAAAATTATTCTGTGTGAGGGCAAGGTTATTTTCGACGCCAATATGCTTGATCTTGTTAATAATCGTGCCGCTGTAACCCACGATACTCTGTTAGTACTGACCTGATTTCCTCCATCACTCAATATGCGATAGGCCTTATCTATTAAATCTATCGCACTTGTGAGGTATGCCTGTGAGGAGTCAAGGCTATCCTTCTTGTTTTGGGAATGAAGGTAGTAGATTAAAGTTCCAGTAATGGCAAAGAAAATTAATGTTTGAATGTAGTCAGCAACGCCGATATTTTTCGAGAAAATTAAGAAGCCCGCTAAAAAAATAATTGCGCTAAATGAAACTATTGCAACCAGCAAACCAAGTGCTGCAGGGGCAAGTGACTTAAATTCTTCTTCGAATTCTGAATGTTTTTTCATATTATTGGCATTCATTTCCATTGACTAATTTAGAAATCTATCACTACAAAAGCTCTGCGCGTGGACTACCAAGAACAGTATAGCGCCCCAACTAGTAGCGTGAACAAAACGTGACAAACTACTGTTCACCACCTATATTTTTTGTCCATTTTAGTCACAATCACGAGAAGCCGGAGAGTGAGATAACAGGAGACAGATCACGATTTTTCCTACTGCCGCACCGACCGCGCTTACCAGCACGCTTGCAAGAAAATTCTGAGATCACAATACCCGGTTTATCGGCGGCCCGATTTGTCTTTTCCTATGGCCCAGATGGCAAAGAACTGGAGCAGGCCACAGAGGACAAAAAGGCTTCCGTATCCGTATTTCTGAAAGAGGCTGTCCAGAATCACCTCGCCGCGCGAGGCGGGATCGAAATACAACGTCACCGTATCACCGATCTCGAAGCCATGCCAGGCCGAGCTCATCTGCGCGGGGATCTGGAGCGATTTCCCCTGGTATTCAAATTCCACGATGGGTGCGTCGGTGCTCCCGCGAATCCCCCTGTTGGGGACAGATTGCGACCGGCTTTCGTAGCCAACGATACGGCCTTGGTGCTTTTCGCCATGCCAGATCACCTGCAGGTTGAGGTAAAGCATCGCGGTGCCGAAGGTTATGAAGATCGCCCCCAGGGTCAGGATGAATATCGCGCCCTTCCTGCTCATGCAAAAGCCCGTTTGTCCAATCGCGCAAAGATACTCACTGTCTGGCCTTTACATATGCCCGGCCTTGCATCCCGCGCCATCGGCAATCAGCCTTTTTTGGGTAGCGTCATCCGCTTCAACAAATTGTCTTTCAGGATGAACTGGTGCTTGAGTGCGCCCAGGATATGCACCGCCAGCACTACGAGCAGGACTGTGAACAGGAAATCGTGTGCCGCGCGCGTAACAACTCCCGGACCGGTATATTCCACGGGAAGCATGCTTGCGTCGCCCGCCAGCAGGGCCCAGCCCACACTGCTCGTCATGGCAACAATCATCCCGCTTGCCGGCAACGCCATCAGCAGCGCATAGATAAACATGTGTACGCCCTTGGCCACGATGTCCATCAATGACTGGCTCACCAGCGGTGGGGTTCCGTCAACGCCACGGAATGTCAAACGCAATATCGTCAGAAACAGCACCGAGATCCCTGCCGCCATATGTGCCACATGGCCGATCAGCGTCGAGCTTTTTGCAAGCCGGTCAGTTTCCAGCATATCGCCCAGATACCAGGTGACCAGTAACAATAACAAAGTCAGCCAATGGATGATTACCATGCGTTTGCTGTACTGCTGCTTCATAGCCTGCTCCCGAATTAACGATTAAGACGACTTCCCAAGGCCGGACCCCGCGTATTGGCAGGGAAATCTGACCGCCTGATTTTCAAGCCTTATTCTACAGCCTGATCCAGTATTCATAGTAGGGCACCTCCGGAGATTTTCGGTCAAAATGAGCTGAAACGGAAGCGGCACTGCGATTCCCTTTATTGGCGCGCCCCACCTGGAATCGCATGCCCCATAAATCAGCCCGATAACGCCTCGACGCTCAGCATGATGATCTCGATCTCCTCGATGATCTCTTCCTGGCGCAACGCATTGCTGCGCTGCCGCAGTTTGGCCTCATCTTTTTCCAGGCGGCGGATGGCGCTTTCCATGTGCTCCAGCCGCTTGCGGTTCTCCGCCATCAGCGAAGCATAAAATACCTCGTGCAAGGCAGCGTAAAAATACTGGTCGGTCAGCTGGGATAAAAACTGCGAAGGCTCCAGATTGAGCATGGGTGCATGCGGATAGGCCGGTTTTTCTACAGGCGTTGCGAGAGGCAACAACTGGCGGGTGCGCACTGTGCCGCTCTTGTCGTCGTGATAAAGCACACTCAGCCGCCATGCCGCTTCCGGGTGTTTCTGCAACTCGCTCAGGATTCCGGCTACCCGTACCAGTGCAGCCTGTATCTCTTCCGCGACGCTGGGGCCCTCGACAAAAGCTGCAATTTTGCTGGCGCTGCCCGGCTTCGAAAAAGGCTGGCTGCCCCCCGTATCATCAAGAACCTCAGGATATCTGCCGTCCTGCAATTTGGCTGCCAGCCTGCGACCCACCGCAACCAGCAGCGTCCCGTTATCTTTCAGCGCAAGGTCGATCGGCTCAAGCAGCGCTTCATTGAAATCGCCGCAAAAACCGCGCTCCGAGCCGATCGCCAGCAACAGTTGCTGCGCTCCCCCCTCTGCGCGGGCTGTGGTCTGCGGGTAAAAACCGAGGAAATCCTGCGCGGCCTTTTCGATGCTTGCGACTGCACGGCGTTGCGTGGCAAGGAAAGCCTCTAGTTTGTGTACTTCGAGCAAGGCGAGGTTTTTCATCGCAACCATGATGCCGTCGATCTCGTGCAGCATGGACAGGCGCTTCTGTACCTCGCGCCGTTTGCTCATCTAGCGCGCCTCCGTTGCTGCGGTTTCGTTAAACCAGGCATGAACCAGCATCTTCCACTGGTCGCGCCCCTCTTCTATGCTTAACCTTGATTGTTCGACATGCCGCTGCAGTAGTTCTAAACGATGTTTCACCTGCCCCAACTCGACGTTGTCGAACAATCCTTCGTTGTAGGCCACCATCCATGCCATTTGAAACTCGATGGATAGCGGTGAAAGCAGATCCTGTTTGAGCATTTCGCGCAGCAGCTGGCCGCGCCGGATGCGCGCTTCCATGCTGGCTTCCAGCCTTGAGCCAAAGCGGGTGAAGACCTCCAGCTCGAGAAACTGCAGATAGTCCAGCTTCATCCGCCCGGCCTCTTTCTTGATGTTGGGATGCTGTGCATTGCCGCCGATGCGCGATACCGAACGTGTGACATCGATCGCCGGCAAGAAACCGCGCGCGAACAGATCATGATCCAGGTATATCTGGCCATCCGTGATCGAAATAAGGTTGGTAGGGATGTAGGAAGCGATCTCGCCCTGCTCTGTCTCGATGACGGGCAGTGCGGTCATGCTTCCGCCGCCCTGCTTCGCCGCAAGGCGCGTGGAACGCTCCAGCAGGCGTGCGTGCAGATAGAAGATGTCCCCCGGGTAGGCCTCGCGGCCGGGCGGCCGGCGCAACAGCAGCGAAAGCTCGCGGTAGCTGCGCGCATGGGTGGTCAGGTCATCGTAAATCACCAGCGTGTCCCGCCCTTCCCATGTCCATGCGTCGGCCACGGTGCAACCCGAGAACGGCGCAAGATATTTCAACCCCGGCATGGCGGTCGCTTCCGCAACCACCAGGGTGGTGTAGTCCAGCGCGCCGGCACGCCGCAGGGTCTCGATGGTGCTCACTACGGTGGAACGTTTCTGCCCAATCAGGACGTAGACGCAATAGACGTTCTTTCCGCGCTGGTTGATCACCGTATCGATGGCAAGGGCGCTTTTGCCGGTGCCGTTGTCGCCAATGATCAATTGCCGCTGGCCCTTGCCGATGGGGATCAGCGTATCGACGATCTTGTTGCCGGTGTACATCGGCTGTTCGACAAAATCGCGCGCGATGATCGGCGGGGAGCGCACATCGAGCAAACGGCGCACACCCGAATCGAGCAGACTGCCTCCATCCAGCGGCGAACCGAGCGGGTCGATCACTCTTCCCAGCAGTCCGTCGCCAACAGCGATGCTCAAGCGCCTTCCGGTCAGTGAAACCGTCGTGCCTGCCGTCAGACGTTCGGTCTGGCGCAGCAGGATCGCCCCCATCCGGTTACGCGCGAGATGAAAAACCAGCGCGCTGCTGCCATCCTCCATCTGCACGATCTCATCCATGCGCGCCGAAGGCAGCCCGGTGATCCAGGCGATACCGTCACCCACGTTCGCCACCGTGCCCCGCTCCGACAGGCGCAGGCCAAAACGGTACTTTGCAAGCCATTCCGCCTGTGCTGCAAGCGGCGAATCGGCAGTAGTCAGATCCCTATCCTGCATGACGCAACGCACCGCTGAAAAAACTCAGCTCATCGCGCAGGTTGGCATGCAAGACCCACGGGCCGATACTGACCAGGAACCCGGCCAGCAATTCAGGATCCTCGCGGTATTCGATGGGCAGCGCCTTTCCCGTGACTTCCGAAAGGGCGCTGGCCAGCCCGGCCTGCCCGGCCTCATCAAGCGCAAATGCGCTTTGCACCTTGATCTGCAGGCCCGGTGTCGCAGCAGCTTCTGCTACTGCACGTTTATCTTCCGCGCGCAGATCGCGCAGGTCTTCCAGCAACAGGGTGTACAGGCGCGCTTCCAGTTCAGGCGTGGCTGCACGGCCAAGCAATTTCGCGGAGAAGGCCGCACCCTGCTCGATCGCCTGCTTCTCGGTGGCACGCTTGAAGTCGAGCCGGTGGCGTTCGTCAAGCAGGCGGCGGCGTTCGCGCTCCTCTGCAATGGAAGTTTCTATCTCCGCCATCAGGCGCTCGCGTTCTGCTGCCAGCTCCTCGCGCAAACGTGCCTGGGCGGATTCCCGTTCCTCTTCCCATTGCGCCAGTTGGCGCTCATGTACCAGCTTGAGCTCACCCGCCTCGGTTTCGATGCGCTTGGCATCGGCCATCGCCTTTTCGATGCCGTCGCGGCGTTTGGCAATGACTTCAAGGATGGGACGATACAGAAAACGCTTCAGGATCCAGACCAGGATCAGGAAGTTGATTATTTCGAGAACAAATGTCGACCAGTCGAAATCCACGATACCCGCCTGCAGACTGTCAGAGGATGTATTGCAGCAACGGATTGCGGAACATGATGATCAGCACGATCACCAGCACGTAGATCGCCAGGGACTCGATCATCGCCAGGCCGATGAAAAGGGTACGCATGATGGATTTTTCCGCTTCAGGCTGGCGCGCCAGCGCATCGAGTGCCTGGCTGATGGCTCTCCCCATCGCAAGGGCGGGGCCAAGAACGCCAATGGCAATGGCTAGCGCCGCACCCGCTGTTGAAAAAATCGTGAACCAGATCATGTCATTCATACTTCACTCCCTTCATCGTCCGTTTCAAGGTTTTGTTGCGATTGCATGGCGCCCGCAACATAGATCAGCGCCAGCATGCCGAAGATGTAAGCCTGCACCATGGCTTCGACGATATGCAGCATCAACAGCGGCACCGGCACCAGCAGTCCCGCCACCAGCAATACCAGCAGTGCAGCCATCTCCAGGCTCATGATGTTTCCAAACAGGCGCACTGCCAGGGCGACGGTGCGCGTCACTTCGCTGATCAGGTGGAACGGCAGCATGATCGGGTTCGGGCTGAGATAGTGTTTGATGTAGCCGCGCAACCCTTCGCTGCGCACGCCGAACCAGTGCACCGACAGGAACACCAGCAGCGCGAGGCCCGCCGTCACCGACAGGAAGCCCGTGGGCCCGTGCAGGTGCGGGATCAGGCCGACCAGGTTGGCGCATAGAATATATATCCATAACGTGCCGATGAACGGCAACAACGGTTGCGCACGCCCGGGCAGCACATTGTCGATCGTTGCCTCGATTGCCGACACCACGCCTTCCAGCACCGTTTGCAGCGGCCCGGGGTCGAGCGCCAGGTTGCGCGTGGCGAGCCAGCTGAACAGGCCAAGCGCCAGCATGATCCCCCAGGTCGTTACCACGACGGAGGTGATCACAATCGGACCCAGTTGAAACAGCACCACTGCCTCTTCCATCAGTTGCGCTCCCTGATAAACAGATAGACATTCAGCATCCCGATACACAAACCCAGAAAGATCAGCCCCAGCGTCCAGTGCGTTGAATAGCCTTGTACCTTGTTGTCCAGCCAGTTGCCAAGGTATGCACCGACAATGACCGGCAACACGAACAGCAATGTCAGCGTCCCCAAGTATACCGACTGCGCCATCAGGGAGGGGCGTTCCCTGTCCGCACGCCTCATGCGCTTGACCTGCTTCTCCACCGACTGGCGCAACTTCTCGTCGTTCATGTCGCTGCCCCGTGCCGGCCCATCTGCCACAGACGCCGGAACATCTCCTGTTCCAGGCGATGCAGGCTTTCCTTGATCGATCGCAGTTCTTCTTCTTCCCGGAGCAATTGTTCCATCAGGCCTGCGCTGATGCGTTCGTATTCCGCGTCATGCAAAAAACGCCGCGTGCTGATGTAAAGCTCGTTATTGACAAAGTAAAGGATGCCCCCGGGGAACGCAAGGTATCGCCAGATGCCGCGCTGCAACTGGTATCGTGCCAGGCCATAACTCAGCGCGGTCGTCATGCGCTCATGGTGGGCGCGGATCCCGAAGCTGCCGGACTCGTCCTCGCCGACGAAACTGGTCACCCCGTCGATCCGTTCGTACTGTGTCGCGCTTTGCACATGCATGGCGAAGGTTTTCATGCGGACGCCTCCTGCATCGAGCCGCGCATGTAGCACTGGTCTTCGGTAAACGCATCGTAACCGCCGCTGAGAAAAGCGTCGCAGTCGGCAAGTGTCTGCTCCAGCGTCACCGACGCACCCTTGATGCCGGTATGCGATGTCACCACGTGGAACGGCTGGGATAAATAGCGTTGCAACTTGCGCGCGCGCAGCACGATGCGCTGGTCTTTTTCAGACAGCGCCTCCAGCCCGAGCATCGCGATGATGTCCTCCAGCTCCTTGTAGCGTGCCAGATGCTCGCGCACACCCTCGGCGATCGTGTAATGCCGGTCGCCGAGAAAACTGCGGTCCATCATCTTGCTGGATGACTGCAACGGATCGACCGCGGGGTAGATTCCCTTGGCCGCCTGGCTGCGCGAAAGGATGACCATGGTGTCGAGATGCGTGAGGATCGTGCTTACCGCCGGGTCGGTCATGTCGTCCGCAGGGACATATACCGCCTGCACCGCCGTGATATCCCCGCTGCGCGTCGATATGATGCGTTCCTGCAGTTCCGCGACTTCACTCATCAGCGTCGGCTGATAACCTACTGTGGCCGGCATGCGGCCGAGCAGGCCGGAAATCTCGCTGCCCGCCTGCACGAAGCGGAACACGTTGTCCATCAGCAGCAGCACCTCCTTGCCCAGCGTATCCCGCAGATATTCCGCATAGGCTACGGCAGACAGGCCGACACGGAAGCGCACGCCCGGCGATTCATCCATCTGGCCAAAGACCATGAGCGTGTTCGGCATCACGCCGGCATCCTGCATCTCGTGCCACAGCTCATGCCCTTCGCGGATGCGCTCGCCGACGCCGGCAAAGACAGATACCCCCTGGTGCAGACTGACGATGGCGTTCATGAACTCCATGATCAGCACGGTCTTGCCCACGCCCGCGCCGCCGAAGAGGCCGGTCTTGCCACCCTTGACGAACGGGCACAGCAGGTCGATCACCTTGATGCCGGATTCGAGGATGCCTTCGGCGGGGACAGTTTCCGCCAGTGGCGACGGACGCGCGATGATGTTGCGCATCTCCTTCGGCTTGATCGGTGCGCCACCGTCGAGCGGTGCGCCGAACACGTCAAGCAGCCGATTCAGGCAATCCGGTGTGGCAGGGACTCGCAGAGGACCGCCGCTGTCGAACACGGCCAGGCCGCGCTTGAGGCCGCTGGTGCGGTGCAGCGCGATCGCACGCACACGGTGTTCGTCGATGTGGCGGTAGACCTCGAGGGTATAGTGCTCATTGTCGAGCGCACAGAAGAGGGCTTGATGCAAAGGCGGCAGGCGGGTGCACGCAATGTCCACCACCGGGCCATGCACGCCTTCAATGGTGCCGATCGGATCGTCTTCGGGTTGCATCGGTTGCGTACTCTGTTCCAAGCGATTGGATCCCATGAATTCGGATAATCAATATTGCAGCCGGAGCCCCCGGATCAAACTGAAAACCTTGGATACTAACTTCCGGGGGTGCCCGGCAAGCCCTTCAGGTAATCGTCCTTGAGCCTGATGTAATGCTCGGCGGAATATCTCAGGCCGGCGATCTCTTCGGGTGTCAGCGCACGAACAGCTTTAACTGGCCGACCCACATAAAGCATCCCGCTTTCCAGTTTCTTTCCCGGTGGAACCAGGCTGCCTGCGCCGATCATGACATGATCCGGAATGACTGCATCATCCAGGATGATCGTGCCCATGCCGATCAGGCATTCGTTCCCGATCGTGCAGCCGTGCAAAACCACCGAATGCCCGACCGTCACGTAGTCGCCGACGATCAGGGGCGAACCCTCGGGCTTGTCCGAGGTCTTGTGGGAGACATGCCCCATCGTGAAGTCCTGAACATTGGTGCCCTGCCCGATCACAATATGATTCACGTCGCCCCGCAAAACTGCGTTGCACCAGATCGAAGCATCATCCCCGAGGGTCACGTTCCCGATGATCTGCGAGGAGGAATGCGCAAACACCCGTGCGCCGAGAACGGGGGATTCATCAAGATAGGATGATAGGGGCATGACAACTCCGGTCAGATGTTCCATCCCGCAAGCGGGCATGTGTTCGAGTAGCAAGCTTGCGCGCTGCCTCATTGGATTTACTCCCCGAATGAAGCATTTGCATAACAACTGCAGCAACTCCCCGCATTCTGCACCGAACCCTTCAGTGTTTCAACCGGTTAAGACGGCATGCGGACTAAATTCGTTGCACAGATGCCCCTGATGCATGTTAGGTTTTCCTGATCAGGCATGACATTCATAAAAATAATTGTCAACGTTTAGCCTGTGCGTGCGTTGATAAAAGTCAGTTAGCAAGGTTTCCGGTCGGAGTTAATGATCGAGCGACTTTGCCTGACGGTTACTCTGGCAACACAGGTGACGGAGGAGTAACACAACCTTCGCCTGCTTTGATCCTTTTGAATCTTAATTACGGAGGAAACATGAAAACCATCACGACTATGATACTGGCTGCAGGGTTAATGGTTTCGGGCAGCGCACTGGCGGAAGACATGCCGGCAACAGCGAAGAAAAACAACTGCACGGCCTGTCACGCCATCGATAAAAAAGTAGTCGGGCCGGCCTGGGCGGAAGTCGCCAAGAAATACAAGGGCGATGCCGGTGCGGCAGACAGGCTGAGCGCAAAGATAGCCAAGGGTGGCAGTGGCGTATGGGGCTCAATGGCGATGCCGCCCAACCCCAAAGTTAGCGACGCCGACATGAAGGAGCTTGTGGGTTTCATCCTGGGGTTGGCGAAATAAGCCTTTCTGGGTGACGGCGCAGGCAGGCTACCAAAGCTAAGCATTACAGATCGGCCAGCCATCTGCGCAGCCTTTGCCCTGTAGCAAAGGCACGGCAATCAGGCCTGCTTGAGATGCCTCTTGCGTATGTGCTGCAGCAATCCCTCGGCCGCGTCTTCTACCATATCCAGCACACGCTCGAAGCCATCCGCGCCGCCGTAGTAGGGATCCGGGACTTCCCGCTCGGCATGATGCCGCGCGTATTCGAGGAACAACCCAACATGCGCATCGCTTGAAGGTGGTGTCATGCGATGCAGGATGGCAAGGTTGGCGCTATCCATCGCCAGCACATAATCTGAACGCATGAAGTCGCTCTTCTCCACCTGCCGCCCACGCAGACCGCTCATGTCATAGCCGCGTTGCTGTGCTGCCTGCATCGCGCGCGAATCGGGCGGGTGCCCGATGTGATAGTCATGCGTGCCCGCCGAATCGATCAGGATATATTCCGCAAGGCCGGCACTCTCGACGTAATGGCGAAAAACCGCTTCCGCAGTGGGGGAACGGCAGATGTTGCCCATGCATACAAATAGAACCGAGACATTTTTTTCCATCGGGATATCTTACTGTGTTGCCGCGTCCCTGTCTAAAAACGGTGACATATAATTTGCCGCGACACCCATCTGCATAAAATGTAAAAATACAGCCCGTTTCCATCAGCACCCAAGTCATGCCCATCGAAAATAATGACCCGGCACCGGTAGCACGGCGCTTGTCCCCCCTGCGCAACCTGTGGCCTTTCCTGCGCCCTCATCGTGCCCGCATCGCGCTGGCTTTTGCGTTACTGTGCTTCAGCTCGGCCGCGATCCTGCTGGTGCCGCTGGCGTTTCGTGATCTGATCGATTTTGGCTTCGGTCAAAGGGAAAATACCGGCACCGGCCTGTTTGGCACTTCGACCCTGAACAGCCATTTCGTATTGCTGTTCTGGCTGGCGGCGCTATGGGCTGTGGCTGTGGCGGCACGCTACTACACGGTGTCCTGGGTGGGTGAACGCGTGACCGCAGATCTGCGTAGCGCCGTCTACGCACGCATGCTGATGCAGTCACCGCAGTTCTTCGAAACGCTGCAGACCGGAGAGGTGCTTTCACGACTGACGGGCGACACCACGCTGATCCAGACAGTAGTAGGAAGCGCGATCTCGATGGGTTTGCGCAGCCTGTTCCAGTTCATCGGCGGCATGATCATGCTGGCAGTGACCAGCTTCTACCTGTTCTCCCTGAACCTCGGGCTGATGGCGTTGCTGGCGCTGCCGATCTTTGCCATCGGCCACAAGGTGAAAAAACTTTCACGTGAGTCACAGGACAGGATCGCCGATGCTTCGGCGCTGGCCGGGGAGATCCTCAATGCGATTCCGACCGTGCAGTCCTATACGCAGGAACAGCGCGAAACCATGCGTTTTGCCGAGCGCGCCGAGACGAGCTTTGTCACCGCGATCCGCAGGACCCGAGTGCGTTCGGCGATGACCGTATTGATCATCACCGCAGTGATGGGCACCATCATTTTCGTGCTGTGGATCGGCGCGAACCAGGTCAATGCTGGCAGCATGACCGGCGGCCAGCTCGCCTCGTTCGTTCTCTATGCGATGCTGGTCGCTGGCGGCGTGGGGACGATGTCTGAAGTTTGGGGAGACGTGATGCGTGCAGCGGGCGCGACCGAGCGCCTGCTGGAGCTGCTGCATGCGCAACCTGACATTGTCGAGGCTAACGCGCCGAAGCCGCTGCCGCACCCCGAGCAAGCCGCGATCCGCTTCGAACATGCGACCTTCCATTATCCTTCGCGCCCGCAGACGGCAGCACTCGACAACATC
>Ga0224495_10002505_pt1 | contig 11931 bp, 8 predicted proteins | sample SF_Jul11_sed_USG_FD_168128 | JGI IMG/M metagenome (GOLD analysis project Ga0224495, IMG submission 168128) | Sediment microbial communities from San Francisco Bay, California, United States - SF_Jul11_sed_USGS_4_1 | ecosystem: Environmental > Aquatic > Marine > Sediment | place: USA: California...
CTGCCTTCTTAGCTGCTGGCTTCTTCTTGGCTACGGCCTTCTTAGCTGCTGGCTTCTTCTTGGCTACGGCCTTCTTAGCTGCTGGCTTTTTAGCTGCTGCCTTCTTAGCTGCTGGCTTTTTAGCTGCTGCCTTCTTAGCTGCTGGCTTCTTGGCAGCCGCCTTTTTTGCTGCAGGTTTAGCTTTTTTCTTTGTTGCTACCATTTTGTTTCTCCTTCAGTAATGAAAGTTAAAAAACAACACTTGCTTCTACTGCACCTCCAGCCCGCGCTCAGCTTCAAGCGAAAGCCAAAGCTTTTACCTTAAGTCCCGCCAGCCAGCGACTCTTGTCACCATGTTTTGGTGAGCCCTTCGAATCGCCATGCATCGCTGACTAGCTGCCAAGCTAGTCCCAGGACAACGCGCCACCGGTCTGATATTCGGTGACACGGGTTTCAAAAAAGTTCTTCTCCTTCTTGAGATCGATCATTTCAGCCATCCATGGGAACGGGTTGCTTGCCCCAGGGTATAGCACATCCACACCGATTTGCTGGCAGCGGCGGTTGGCAATAAAACGCAGGTATTCCTTAAACATCGTGGCATTCAGGCCCAGCACTCCGCGCGGCATGGTGTCTTCCGCATAGGCATATTCCAGCTCCACGCCTTTTCTGATCAAACCGCGAACTTCCTCACGAAATTCAGCCGTCCACAGGTGCGGATTTTCCATCTTGATCTGATTAATCACATCCACCCCGAAATTCAGGTGCATCGACTCATCACGCAAAATGTATTGATACTGCTCGGCCGCACCGGTCATCTTGTTCTGGCGACCCAGTGCAAGTATCTGGACGAAACCCACATAGAAGAACAACCCCTCCATGATGCAGGCAAACACGATCAAGCTGCGCAACAGCTGGCGATCAGCTTCCGGCGTGCCGGTCTTGAATGCGGGATTAGTCAGGGTATCGATGAACGGCAACAGGAATTCATCCTTGGCACGTATGCTGGGCACTTCGTGATACATATTGAATATCTCGCCTTCGTCCAGGCCCAGACTTTCAACGATGTATTGATAAGCATGCGTATGGATCGCCTCCTCGAAGGCCTGACGCAGCAGGTATTGGCGGCACTCCGGATTGCTGATGTGGCGATAGGTGCCTAGCACGATGTTGTTCGCAGCCAGACTATCCGCCGTGGTGAAGAAACCCAGATTGCGTTTGACCAGCAAGCGCTCGTCCGCGCTCAGCTTGTCGCTTTTCCACAACGCGATGTCTGCAGTCATATTCACTTCCTGCGGCATCCAGTGATTGGCGCAGGCTGCCAGGTATTTTTCCCAAGCCCATTTGTATTTGAACGGCACCAGCTGGTTCACATCAGCATTGCAATTGATGATGCGCTTGTCTTCCACGCGGATACGGCCGGGGGAAGCCCGTTCCGAATCCTGTCGAATGATTGGTGCGATCTGAATCTCGGGATCCGCCTGCCTGGCATACTGTCTTTGTGAAACAGCCACGCTTTCATCGAGCGTGGCTGTGCGCAGCATTGTCAATGGCATTCCGGTCGGCCTTATATCGTCTTCAAATGTCAGCATGTGCTAATTCCTTTTCAATCTCTTCCCGCACGTTGACAGGATAAACCATGTTGCTCTGGCTCCAACATGGTTCGACATAACCTGAAGGTTAGTCTTCACCGCAACCCTGACTGCGAGTTTGCCTATTGGCAAGCCTCTCCAGAACTGGTTGTGGTTCCGACATAACCTGAAGGTTATGTCTTCACCGCAACCCTGACTGCGAGCTTGCCTATTGGCAAGCCTCTCTAGAACTGGTTGTGGTTCCGACATAACCTGAAGGTTAGTCTTCACCGCAACCCTGACTGCGAGGCATGTCACTGACATGCCTCGCAGTCAGGGTTGTCAATCGAGCAAAACTTGGCTTCCTCAACGGCACCGCCATTGGTTGGCACCGCGTTCAAGGCCCCGGCCCGGCCGGTGGATTTCTCCGCCGAAGTCGCCCCCATGGTGCGCAAGTAATAAGTGGTCTTCAATCCGCGCAACCATGCCAGCTTGTATGTTTCATCCAGCTTGCGGCCCGACACGCCCGCCATATAGATATTCAGTGATTGCGCCTGGTCAATCCATTTCTGGCGGCGTGAAGCAGCCTCTATCAGCCATCCGGGTTCAACCTCGAACGCTGTTGCATACAAACTGCGAAGCTCTGCCGGTATGCGGTCGATTTTTGCCAGACTACCATCAAAATATTTCAGATCGGCGATCATCACTTCATCCCACAGACCGAGTTGCTTCAAGTCGGCCACCAGATGCTCATTGATCACGGTGAACTCGCCGGACAGGTTCGATTTCACAAAGATATTCTGGTAAGTCGGTTCAATGCATGCCGACACGCCGATGATGTTGGAGATAGTTGCAGTAGGCGCGATAGCGATGCAATTTGAATTGCGCATTCCATGCTGCTTGATGCGCGTACGCAACGCATCCCAATCCATACTGGACGACGTATCCACCTCGACATAGCCGCCGCGCTCCCGGCGCAACATCTCCAGCGTATCCTGCGGAAGAATGCCGCGATCCCACAGGCTGCCACGGTACGAAGCATAGCGACCGCGCTCCTCTGCCAGCTCGGTCGATGCCCAATAAGCGTAGTAGCACACCGCCTCCATCGAACGGTCGGCGAACTCGACCGCCGCGTCGGACGAATAGGCGATGCGCAGGTCATGCAGGCAATCCTGGAATCCCATGATGCCCAGACCCACCGGGCGGTGCTTGAGATTGGAATTACGTGCCTTATCCACCGCGTAGTAATTAATGTCGATTACGTTATCCAGCATGCGCATTGCGGTGGTGACGGTACGGCGCAGCTTGTCATGGTCGATCCGACCGGCCTTATCGTGCCCTTTGGGATAGAGATGCGCAGCCAGATTGATCGAACCGAGGTTGCACACGGCGATCTCGTTGTCGCTGGTGTTTAGCGTAATTTCGGTGCAGAGGTTTGAGCTGTGCACCACGCCAACGTGCTGCTGTGGCGAACGGATGTTGCACGGATCCTTGAAAGTAATCCACGGATGGCCGGTCTCGAACAGCATGGTCAGTATCTTGCGCCACAAGCTGGCCGCAGGCACTTTCTTGAACAGCTTGAGCTCGCCGCTGGCAGCTTTCGCCTCATAAGCGGTATAAGCGCGCTCGAAATCAGCCCCGAACTTGTCATGCAGATCCGGCACATTGGATGGCGAGAACAAGGTCCAATCACCACCCTCCATAACGCGCTTCATGAACAGGTCAGGAATCCAGTTCGCGGTATTCATGTCGTGGGTGCGACGGCGGTCATCGCCAGTATTCTTGCGCAAATCCAGAAACTCCTCGACATCAAGATGCCAGGTTTCCAGATAGGCGCACACCGCGCCCTTGCGCTTGCCGCCCTGATTTACTGCCACAGCAGTATCGTTCACCACCTTAAGAAACGGCACCACGCCTTGCGACTGACCATTGGTTCCCTTGATGTGCGCACCGAGCGCGCGCACCGGCGTCCAATCGTTACCCAAGCCGCCCGCGTATTTGGCGAGCAGCGCGTTTTCCTTGATAGCCTCGTAGATACCGTCCAAGTCATCCGCCACCGTGGTCAGATAGCAGGAAGATAATTGCGAACGAAGCGAGCCGGAATTAAACAGAGTCGGCGTTGAGCTCATGAAATCGAAGCTGGACAACAGGCGATAAAATTCCACCGCGCGCGCCTCGCGGTCGATCTCATTCAGCGCCAAGCCCATCGCCACACGCATGAAGAAAGCTTGCGGCAATTCAATGCGCTTGCCTTCTATATGAAGGAAATAACGGTCATACAAGGTTTGCAGTCCCAGATAGCCGAACTGAAAATCGCGCTTCGCATCCAGCTCCTTGGCCAGGCGCTTCAGGTCGAACTGCCCCAGGCGCGGATCCAGCAGCTCTGCCGAAATACCCTGCTTAATGAACTTCGGAAAATAAGTCGCATAACGCGCTGCCATATCTCCCGGCGCAATCTCTTCACCCAAAGTCTCGCTGCAAATCGTATTCAGCAACAGCCGCGCCGTGACGAAATTATAGGCTGGCTCTTTCTCTATCAATGAACGCGCGGAAAGCACCAGGCACTTGCGCACCTCCTGCAGTGCCACGCCATCATACAAATCCTTGAGTGTCATCTTGATAACCGCTTCTGCGGAAACCACCTCGCCCAGACCCGCGCAGGCATCCTGCACCAAGGCCGACAGACGATCCAGATCGAGCGGATGCGCCGCCCCATCCTCGTCAACAACGTTAATGACCTTGACCGGCTCCTTGCTCTTGGCCTTGGCACGGGATCGCGCCCGCTCTTCGCGATACAGCACATAGGTTCGCGCAACATCGTGCTCACCGGAACGCATCAACCCGAGCTCCACCTGATCTTGGATATCCTCGATGTGCAATGTCCCGCCATGCGGCTGGCGGCGCATCAACGCAGAGACGACCCCATTGGTTAGCTGCTCGACGATCTCACGAACGCGGGCCGAAGCCGCCCCCTGACCCCCATTCACCGCGATGAACGCCTTGGTCAAGGCAATCGAAATCTTTGCAGGCTCAAAAACAACCACCGTGCCATTGCGGCGGATGACTTTATATTGATCGAAAGGATTGAAAGATGATGGAGGCGAAACAGAATCAGAAACATCGCTGGCAGGCATTGGAGAAATTGGAGCGCTATCGGTAGCGGCATGCAGCATGTATTAACTCCCTTTAAACCCTGTTAATCCGAGAAATCCAAAACTACTATATCTAGTATTTTTTTTCTGTAGCGGAGCTAATTGTAGTAGGTAACAAAAATATTGCAAGCAAAAAATGTGTGATCTTTGTTTCTGGTTTCGTTGTGAGCAACGAAACCAGAAATTTCACTTCAAGGCCGGTCAATACGCCGGACAAGAACCGTGAATCGGCCACTTTTTCATCCCCGCCCGGACGAATAACAAATCTGGCACCATGGTTTTGCTCGCACACCTTGCGGCGCAAGCCTTTGCCAGCCTTATTCCAGACACAAGCTCGCAAGATAGCGCATCCAGTCGAAACAAGGGCCGGGGTCGGTCTTGCGCTGCGGAGCAATATCACTGTGGCCGGCTATACCGCATATCGGGTAAGCCTCACGTAACGCCTTGGTCAACCGAATGAGCGCAGTATATTGCGCATCGGCAAAAGGTACGGCATCACTGCCCTCCAGTTCGATACCAATCGAAAAATCATTGCAGCGCAACCTGCCCTGCCAGCTGGACTCTCCGGCATGCCAGGCCCGTTTCGCGCAAGAAACGAACTGGATGATCTGCCCATCGCGGCGCACCAGAAAATGAGCCGACACCCTGATCCCGGCAATGGACTGGTAATAGGGATGAGCCGACGCATCCAGCGTATTGGTGAACAACTGCAGCACCCCATCGCCGCCAAACTCACCGGGCGGCAGGCTGATGTTGTGTAACACCAGCAATTCAATTGCCCCAGCAGGGCGGTCATCGCTGTTTGGCGACGGGATATGCTCGCACCCGGCCAGCATCCCCTGCGCGTCAATCCTCACCATCGCCTCCCTGCGGGGCCTTGATATCGAGCCGTTCCATGCGGTAGCGCATGGTGCGGAACGTCAGCCCCAGCAGCTTGGCGGCCGCAGTGCGATTGAAGCCGGTCTGTTGCAGCGCTTCCAGCAATGCCTGCCTCTCCACCTGATCGAGATATTTCGTCAGCGGATATTTGCTGCCGGGAAGCGTATTTTCTGGCTGGCTCTGCTCCACCGGCATCAGCAACAGGTCATGGGCATCAATCACACCTTCCGTACACAGCGCCAACGCCCTTTCAATGATGTTTTCCAGCTCACGCACGTTACCCGGAAAGCTGTAATTCTGCAGAGCCCGCAATGCCCCATCGGAGAAATGCACTTTCGCATCGCCGCGTATGCGCTCCAGGATCTGCTGCGCGATTTCCGGAATATCTTCACTCAGCTCACGCAGCGAGGGCATCTGGATCGGGATCACATTCAGCCGGTAATAGAGATCCTGGCGAAATGCGCCCTGCCTCACCAATTCCGCCAAATCCTGGTGTGTAGCACTGATGATACGCACATCCACCGGCTCCTCGCTGGTGGAGCCAATCTTGCGCACCAGCTTCTCCTGTATCGCACGCAGCAGTTTGACCTGCATCGCCAGAGGCAGATCAGCAACCTCATCCAGAAACAATGTCCCGCCATGCGCCGCCTGAAAGAATCCATCCCGGTCCCTGTCCGCCCCGGTAAACGCACCCTTTTTGTAGCCAAAAAATTCGTTCTCCATCAGGTTGGCCGGGATCGCCCCGCAATTCACCGCGATGAAGGGTTGATCATGCCGCGCGCCGCTTTGCACGATCAGCCGCGCCGCCAGCTCCTTGCCGCTGCCAGACTCACCGCTGATATGCACAGGGGCCTGGCTACGTGCCACACGGGCAATCAGGTCGCGCGCCCTCTGCATGACCGAACCTCGGCCGAGCAACCGCCTGTCTCCCGCCGCCACCACCTGCGGCAGATTCAGCGCGGACTTCACCACAGCCCGCAGCTGCTCAAGAGATACCGGTTTAGCCAGATAATCGAAAGCTCCAGCCTTGAGTGCAGTGATGGCATTTTCCATGTTGCCATGCGCGGTAATCACCGCCACCGGCACATCCAGATTATGCTGTGCAATATGCTGCACCACCTGCAAACCACTACCATCTGGCAGGCGCATATCGGTAAGACACAGGTCGAAACGACGCGACGCAAGCTTGGCCAGCGCTTCGCTCACATTGCCGGCATTTTCCACCTCCATCCCCATTTTCCGCAGCGCCAGCTCGAGCAACTCCAGGATATCCGGCTCATCGTCTACCAGCAGTACCCATGGACTCTTCCCCCTAAAGCTATCCGCCATGCTCCTGCCTCCCGCCATCTCCATGCACCTCTCCAAAGGTAATACGGAAGCAGGCACCCGGCTGCCTCCTGCCCGCATGATATTCCAGCAATGCGCCATTCGCCTCGCATAATTCCCTGGCAATATACAAACCCAGGCCAGTGCCTTCCGCTGCGGTAGTAAAAAAAGGCTCGAACAGTTTACCCAAATGCTCCTCTGAAATGCCTGTGCCATCATCCTCCACGTCCAGCACCACCCGTCCATCCAACAAGCTCACTCCCAAGACCATGCTGCCGGGCAATTTGCGCCCATAACGCAGCGCGTTGCGGCACAGATTCCACAATACCTGGCGCAAGTGGCCGCGATCAAAGGAAGCCACCACCCCCGGCATCCCCTCGAGCACCATCACACCCTGCTCGAGCCGTTCCGCCAGGCAGAACTCTTCCATGAAAGTACGCAGCATCAGGTTCAGGTCCAGCACCTCAGACAGCGCGCGATCGCGCCGGTTTAACTGCATCACGTCTTGCACGATCTGATTAATTCGCCGGGTGTTGTCCAGCACAATTTGCAACAGGCGTTGCTGCTTGTCATCGCCCCGATCTTCTTGCATCAGCTCCGCTGCATAGCTGATTGCCGACAGCGGATTGCGCACTTCATGGGCGATATTCGCGGTCAAACGCCCCAGTGCGGCCAGCTTGATCTGTTGCGCCTCGGAACGCACGTGCTGCATATCCTCCAGAAAGATCACCACACCCTGCGCGGCATCGCGTTCGATCGGCACGAAGCGCAGCCTGGCCTGAAGCCCCACGTCCAACTGCAGGATATCGCGGCTTGCGCTGCCGATCTGCTTCCACATCTCATACTCCCCGAACAGGATAGGAAAGGTTTCTGACAGCGAACTTTCCTGGCTGATGCTCTTGCGCAGCAATCGTTCGGCACTCAGATTCATCTGCATGATCATGCCCTGCCCGTCCACCACCAGCACGCCGTCCTGCATGTCGCGCATCACCAGCCGATTCGCCTCGGACAGGCTGACCAGATCGCGACCGCGCCTTTGTGCCAACTTCTGGCTTTCCACAGCATATTTCGCCAGCGTATGCGCCAGCCAGGCCACCGCAAAATAGGACATGCACAGCAATCCGACCTGGACATACTGCGATACATCCGCATCGCCCTGCAGCACGGCATAGGTATGCTCCAGCAGAGCTGCGATACTTGCCAGTGCAGCAAAGAACAAAGGTATCCTGCCACGGCTGACCATCCCCGCCGCCGCCAGCGAAACCAGCAACAGCTGCCCGAAATTGCTTTGTATCCCTCCGCTGGCATAGGAAAGCAAGGTCAGCCCGGCAATGTCCCCTCCTATCTGTCCAGCCAGTTGCAAGGTGAAACGCGGCCAACGCATAGTCCACGACACGAAGGACAAGATCACTGCCGCGAGATACGCCACGCTGGCAACAAAGAACAGCATCAAATAATGCGGGCTCAGCGATAAAGAAGCACCGAACACCCCGGAGAGCAACACGAAAAAACCGGCCAGGGCCAGACGGTACAGATTGAAATAGAACAAAGGCCGCCATAAATCGGCGAGAGGGAATTCAGCGGCTGGCTTGTCAGTCATTACGCCCAATGCCGGAATACGGCAACACTAATTACGCTGCGCATCGCGATGCTCCGCACTACAATAATCCCGGCCCTCCGCCCGGACGCTCTCGCCCCTGGGCAAATGCACGCCACAATGCGCGCAACGCACCATATCCTCCGCGTCGATCCGCTCTTGTGCGGAGACATGCTTGCGATAAGACCTGAACAACAGATAAACCACCGCCACAATGGCGAGCAGAAACAGCAAACGGCCCATGCTTACAACCTCCGCATCAAATCACGTAGGCAGCAACTATACCTAAAATACATGGCTAATGGCCAAGGACCAAGGTCTGGGGACAAAAGTGGCTACGAAAAACTTTTGATGGAACCTCTGATATAACTGCCTTGCACCCGCATGGCTTGCCTGCATTCCTGCTGCTTCCAGTGCGAACTGGAATACTCAGCCCCAAGTCCTGCTTCGGCCTTTGCACAGCCCAGTCTCCCTGGCTTTGCATAGCCAATCCACCAAGCCACCCAAAGACGGTGGCCAAGTGGCTGGTTAGCCTTGCATAGCCAATCCACCAAGCCACCCAAAGACGGTGGCCAAGTGGCTGGTTAGCCTTGCATAGCCAATCCACTAAGCCACCCAAAGACGGTGGCCAAGTGGCTGGTTAGCCTTGCATAGCCAATCCACTAAGCCACCCAAAGACGGTGGCCAAGTGGCTGGTTAGAACTTATGCCGCATCCCGAACGAAAATGCGGAAGGAGACGCACCGCCGACACCGGTGGCATTCACCGAATGGGCTCCGCTAGTGGCCGCATTTGACAGGCCGTAGCGCACCAAACTGTCGTTCTTCAACACAGTATACAAAACGTACACCGAGGTGCGCTCATTGATGACATGGTCAAAACCCATGCTGAACTGGTGCGCGCTGGTACCGTTGCTGGCCGTCCCTGCCTGACCCGTTTTACTCTTTGCCAATTTAAACGCATCGGCCACGGTGATGTCGAATTTTGCGGAAAAATACAGCGTGTCGTGACCGGAACAATTTGCGCCATCCGACAAGCCGCCGCAGGGATTGTAACTAACATTACCGGGATTCCCGTCATAAGGATTGGCATTGCCATGGTCATCGCTGCTCTTTTCATAAATAAAACCCAGGTCGAGGATACCCATTTTGTAACCGATACCCAGTTTACCCGCCTTTACCGCTATGGACTTCTTGGTCTGACTGAGCGGCATGTCGGTGGTATGAACTTCATAAGCTAAGGTGGTGTAGACCGCGTCTTGCTTATACATGGCGGCCAGCGACAAGGCGCTCACGCTGTCCTGGGACTTATTCATATTGTTTTCCGCAAGGTTGGAATAGGCTATCGCGACGCTGATGCCGCCCAGTTCCGGGCTGAAGTACGCGACCAGGTTGGACTGGCGGGTATCGAAAGTTTCCGTGACCACGCCCCCGTTTATCGCCGCCCCGGGTAACGTGGTGCCCAGCATTGAACGATTATCGGCGATGCCATCGGCGAACAAGTCCAGCCTGCGCGTGGACATCTTGTACGGAGTGTCGTGGCGGCCCAACAACAGCTTGCCCCAGCTCTCGTTTGACAGGCCGAGGTAGGTGTTGCGGTCGAGCAGCCGCGCAGAGCTCACCGAGGCGCCGGCTACAGTACCGCCGGTCGTGCCGGTATCGGTGCCGACCGTGCCTTCCATTTGCCACTCTGCCGACCAGCCTTTGCCCAGCTCACTCGAACCCCTCAGGCCGAGGAACGAAGAATTGCTCGATACCCGGTTGGAGGAAATCCCCGCCGCTGTGCCGACGCCGGCCGGTTCACCGGTGTTAAGCATGTCGTAAGACACATTGGCCTGGCCGTACACGTTGACATTTTCGCTATCGGCGCGCGCCGGGGCGGACAGCGCCAGCGCGGCGGCAAGCACCGGCAGGATAAAACTCTGTTGCATGCAATACTCCTCGATATGGTTTCCGCGCCGGCTGTCAGGCCAGTGCCTGACAGCCGCCATCAATCCGGAAAACCCTGATTTAGCCATTTAATAAATACGGGCTTCATTATCCACATCAAGCAAATCAGCGCAACAAAAACTGCGCCGGGTGCGCGAAATTATCTCGACGCATCTGCGCTGCCGCGCTGAACGGCAGGCGATAAAAAACGGGCACCCCCGATAAGCCGGGGATGCCCGTTGTGTATTCCAACCGGGTGCAATCCGGGTTGGGCGATGCAGCCGCCTACCCGGAGTGCACGTCTATCAGAACGCGTGCTTCATACCGAACGACAGTGCGGAAGGATTTGCGCCTACCAGCGTGTTGTTGGTTACCTTGGTGTACAAAGCATACACCGTGGTGGTCTTGCTCATGCCGTGGTCATAACCGACAGTGATTTGCGATGCATCGTCACCGTTGGCAACGCCGCCTGTCTTGGTCTCACCGAGCTTGGCGTAAGCCAGCTTGGCCGCATCGGTGGCACTGAGGGCGAACTTGCCGGAGAAATACAGGTTGGTACCCTTGGTTTCACCGCCGGCTACAGGAGCCCATTTAGTTTGCTCGAAAACCGCATTCGCCGTGATCGCGTCCATGCTGTAGCTGCCGCCCACCTTGAAGGCTGTACCTTTGTCGTCTGCTGCTGAGCCAGCACCAAAATTAGCGGCATCCAGATCACCGGTACCAGCACTACCCAACTTGATAGTTTGATAGGCTACAGTTGCGTAGATCGGGCCTTGCTCGTACATACCGGCCAGCGACAGGGCCGAACCCTTTTTAATGGGAGCCGCAGCGCCATTGAGCTCCGCGCCAAACACGGTAGCTGCCGAGACCGACAGGCCGCTCATGGACGGGCTGGAATAAGCCAGCACGTTGCTCAGGCGCGCGTCGTTACCGTCACCCATGCCGCGGTTTATAGCGCCAGCACCAGAGGTGTTAAATACCGCACCGCCGGTCGATTGATTGCCACGGTTGTCGGCGATGCCGTCACCGAACAAATCCATCCTGCGGGTGGCCGATTTGTAAGGCGTATCCAGCTTGCCCACCAGCACGGTGCCCATGTCGGCGCTCTTCAGGCCAAGGGAGTTGTTGCGGTCGAAGCTGAAGCCTGCGCCGGTATCCGGAGTAAGCTTGCCTTCTATGCCCCAGACCACGGACAAGCCGCCGCCCAGGTCTTCACTGCCCTTCAGGCCGAGGCGCGAAGTGTTGCTGTTCAGTTGGTTGGCAGAAGTGCTGGTGCCTGTAACACCGTCATTCACCATGTCGACAGACATGTTCATCTGGCCGTACACAGTGGCTTCGGCAAAAGCCAGAGCTGGAACGGTCAGGGCAGAGGCGATAGCCAGAGCGATAATTTTCTTTTGCATGTAAAACTCCTTATTAAGTTTTATGGATATACCGGCACAGCAAACGGCCGGCCCATTGAAAACCCCCAAAGTTCGGAGAATTCAGGCGCCATTATGCATA
>Ga0224495_10002506_pt1 | contig 11927 bp, 13 predicted proteins | sample SF_Jul11_sed_USG_FD_168128 | JGI IMG/M metagenome (GOLD analysis project Ga0224495, IMG submission 168128) | Sediment microbial communities from San Francisco Bay, California, United States - SF_Jul11_sed_USGS_4_1 | ecosystem: Environmental > Aquatic > Marine > Sediment | place: USA: California...
AGACGATCCCAAGCTGGCAAGAATTGCGCTGGCGGTTGCTGGACTTGGCCCTGCAACAAGCCGAAGTAAGCGTCGAAACTTTGAGTGCCAGCGGAACCACAATGACTCATACGCTGGATTTGAGCAGTCTGGAAGCTAAAGATCTGGATGGCGAGTTCCTCGACAGGCTCGGCCTGCATCTTTATAGACCCGTAGTTTTGCCTGTAATTGGCCAGCTTGCCGAAGGCAGTGTGGCGCAACGTGCCGGCCTGAAGCAGGGTGATCGGATTTTACGAGTGGATGGTGCGGAGCTGCAACTTTGGAGCGAGTTTGTGGAAAAGGTGCGCGCAAGACCTGGCCAGACCATGTTGCTGGAGATTTTTCGCGAGGATGGGCAGCGTGGCGAAATGACATTGAATATCGAGTTGATGCCGCAGGCCGAAGTCGAATCGGGCAAGACAGTAGGCAAAATAGGTGCGGCTCCGCAAGTTGACAGGAAAGAATGGCAGGCGCTTCTTGTTGACGTTAATTATCCGCCTGGTGAGGCGCTCGGCTGGTCATTGCGTAAGACTTGGGAAACTTCAATCATCAGCCTGAAGATGATGGGCAAGATGGTGCTGGGCGAAGTGTCCATGAAAAATATCAGCGGCCCGATCACGATAGCCGACTACGCAGGACAGTCTGCTGCAATGGGTGTAGCTGCCTATCTGGGATTTCTGGCATTGATCAGTGTCAGTCTCGGGGTGCTGAATCTGTTGCCTATTCCCTTATTGGACGGGGGACACTTGCTGTATTATGTCGCCGAATTGGTAAAGGGTAGCCCGGTCTCCGAACAAACATGGGAGATTGGTCAGAATATCGGCATTGCACTGCTTGGCACGCTGATGGTCTTCGCCATCTATAACGATATTAATCGCCTTGTTTCAGGTTAAATAATGAATTTAATTAAACTGGCGGGATTGCTCACCCTGCTTTGCATGACTTCTGCTTGGGCGATCGAGCCGTTCACAGTCAAGGATATTCGCGTCGAAGGCATACAGCGCACTGAAGCCGGCACGGTATTCAGTTATCTGCCAATCAAGGTTGGCGACATGATTGATGATAAGCAGGCTGCTACCGCGATTCGCGCGTTGTATGCCACCGGATTTTTCAAGGATGTGATCCTGAAAGTCGAGCGGGGCGTGCTGATCGTGCAAGTACGCGAGCGTCCTTCGATTGCGAGTATCGAAGTCAATGGCGTCAAGGATTTCCCCAAGGATCAACTCAAGGAAAACATGAAATATGCGGGGCTGGCCGAAGCACGCATCTTCGACAAGGGTGCGCTGGATAAAGCCACCCAGGAATTGAAGCGCCAGTACATCGCAAAAGGAAAATATGGCGTTTCCGTGACGACGACAGTCACTGAACTGGAGCGCAATCGGGTCAATATCGTATTCAATGTGGTGGAAGGCGAAGTTTCCAAAATCAAACAGATCAATCTGGTTGGCAATCAGGCATATTCAGAGGACGACCTGCTAGATTTGATGAACCTCAGCACGCCCGGCTGGTTCAGTTGGTTCAGCAGCAGCGACCAGTATTCCAAGCAAAAACTGGCAGCGGATCTGGAAGCTTTGCGTTCCTTTTACATGGATAATGGATATCTGGAATTCAACATCGACTCAACGCAAGTTTCGATCACGCCGGACAAGAAGGATATATATATCACCATCAATTTCAGCGAGGGGGGGAAATACACCGTCGCCAAAGTGAACGTGTCTGGAGATACCCTGGTTCCCAAAACGGAAATCGAAAATCTTGTTCAGGTAAAGCCCGGAGATACCTTTTCACGCAAGGCACTGACCGATACCAGCAAAAAGATTGCTGAACGCTTGGGGCAGGAAGGTTATGCTTTTGCCAATGTGAATGCAATTCCCGAGATTGACAGGGAAAAGCATCAGGTATCGTTCGATTTTATGGTGGATCCTGGTCAGCGCGTGTATATTCGCCGCATCAGCATCGCGGGCAATGACAAAACCCGAGATGAGGTGATACGTCGAGAATTCCGCCAGGTCGAGGGAGAATGGTTTGATGTTGAAAAGATCAAAAAATCCAAGCAGCGCGTCGACAAACTGGATTTTTTCTCAGAAGTGAATATTGAAACACCCCCGGTGCAAGGGACATCCGACCAGCTGGATGTAAACATGTCGGTACATGAGAAATCTACCGGTAATATCTCGGTGGGTGCGGGTTACTCTAGCGGTGAGGGTTTTGTGCTGAGCGGTGGCGTGACTCAGGCCAATCTGTTTGGTACCGGGAATTATCTTTCCACTCAGATCAACACCGGAAAAGTCAATCAGGTGTATTCTCTTTCCTACACCAACCCCTATTACACAGATGATGGCGTGAGCCGCGGGTTTGACATATACAAACGCAACACTGATTCACGCAGCACTGCCGTCAGCCAGTATTCGTCTCATACCATGGGCGGAGGCCTGCGTTTTGGCGTGCCTATAGGCGAAGACACGAGTATCAGTTACGGCTTGGCAGTCGAAACCACTGAGTTGGGTCTGGCTGCATCCAGTCCGGTTCGATTGACACAATATGTCGACACCTTTGGAGCAAAAAATACCAATTTGATGGGAACCATCGGATGGGTAAGGGACAGCCGCGACAGTGCGATTTATACCACCGAGGGTACGGTGCAGCGTGCTTTTGCAGAAGTGGCTTTGCCAGCATACGACATGCGCTACTACAAATTGAATTACCAGCATCAAATATTTTATCCGATCAACAGCGATCTCACGCTATTGATGAATGCCGAGGCTGGTGTTGCAGCTGGATATGCCGGCAAGCCGCTGCCATTCTTCAAGAACTTCTATGCGGGTGGCCCGGGGTCGGTGCGCGGTTATGATGCCAATTCCTTGGGGCCGCGCGATGCCAACGATTCAGTATTGGGCGGCCCGCGCCGGGTGGTTGGGGGGGTGGAACTGTTGATGCCTTTCCCTGGAATGGGCAAGGAGAAATCCGTGCGCTTGAGCACATTCATTGATGCGGGTGCGGTGTATGGCCCAGGCGATCTACCTGGCAGCGCGGGAATGCGCTATTCTGCGGGTGGAGCGTTTACTTGGATGTCACCAGTTGGGCCGCTTAAATTTAGCTACGCTTGGCCGCTTAACAAGCAATTTGAGGACAGGGAACAAAGATTTCAGTTTACTTTGGGTTCGATATTCTGATAAAACTACTACTAATTCAGGCTGCTGATGGAAGAACTGGTAAAACTACTAGCCATCTGACTAGGCAGTGAAAAAACAACATGGTTATGATTGAAGCAGGCTGGCTATGAAGCGGGAGGAGTTGATAATGAAGACGATGATCAAGGCAGGGATGCTGGCCATTTTTCTGGGTATGGGATTGACTCAGGCTTCAGATTTCAAGGTGGGTGTGGTTGATACTGAGCGCGTATTGCGTGAATCCGTTCCGGCAATGAATGCAGAAAAGAAGATTGAAAAAGAATTTTCCGCTCGTGACCAGGAAATCAAGAAGCTGATGAAGCAAGCGAAAGAACTGCAGTTAGTTCTTGAAAAGGAAGGTGCCACTCTGTCCGAAGCCGATCATCGCAACAAGGAACGGGAATTGACCGCCGTGAACGTGGATTTGCAGCGCATGCAACGCGAGTTTCGTGAGGATCTGAATCTGCGCAAAAACGAAGAACTGGCCATTGTGCTGGAGCGCGCCAATAAGGCGATTCAGACGATCGCCGAAGATGAGAGATTTGATTTGATCCTGCAGGAGGCTGTGTATCGCAATCCCAAGATAGACATCACCGAAAAGGTAATCAAGAAACTCGCCAGCGATAAAATCGATGGCAAGGCCGACAGCAAGTAAGCAGCTTTGTGCGCATGACAGTTTCATACCGATTATCCGAGATCGCTGCGCAATTGGGCGGGCGTGTGCTGGGTGATGCCGAAGTGCGCATTACCCAGATCGCCGCACTGGAAGCAGCGCAGCCTGATCAGATCAGTTTCCTTACCAACAACAAATATCGCGCTCAGCTTGCAGGTACTCGGGCGGGTGCGGTTATTCTTGCTGAGGCTGATGCAGACTTGACAGGTTTGCCGCGCATTGTTTCGGATAATCCCTATGCGTATTTCGCCAAGGTTTCTGCCTTGTTCAATCCTTTGCCTGAGGCCATACCCGGGATCCACCCAAGTGCGGTCATTGGGGCAAGTGCAAAAGTGGACAAGTCAGCCAGCATCGCAGCAACCGCCGTGATAGGAGAGGGAGCGAAGATAGGAGCGCATGCGGTGATCGGTGAGGGTTGCAGCATTGGGGCGAATGTGGTGATCGGCTGTCGCGCCCGGCTTTATCCGCGCGTAGTGATATACCACGACTGCGTGATAGGCGATGATCTGATCGCGCATTCCGGAGCAGTGATCGGTGCAGATGGATTCGGCATCGCGATGGATCAGGGTCGCTGGATCAAGATTCCGCAAATTGGCAGGGTAGTGATCGGAAATGATGTCGAGATTGGCGCGAATACCACCATTGATCGTGGAGCCTTGGAAGATACTGTGATTGAGGATGGGGTCAAGCTGGACAACCAGATACAGGTTGCGCATAACGTACGTATCGGGGCGCATACTGCTATTGCCGGATGCGTCGGCATCGCGGGCAGTACCACAATAGGACGTTACTGCCGGATCGGCGGAAGCGCAGGTATTCTGGGGCATCTCAAAATCGCTGATCATGTGGAAATCGCTGCATTCACGCTGATCGGGAAATCTATACGCGAGGCTGGTTCATATGCTGCTATTTTCCCGTTTTCTAGGAGTGAAGACTGGCGCAAGAATACCGTGCACCTGCGTCATTTGGACGAGTTGGTGAGGCGGGTAAAGACATTGGAACAAGAACTGAGCGCCTTAAGTTCAAAGCAATAATTCGGACTGCGTCAAAGCAACCGCTAATACAAGGAACAATAGATGAGTATGCAGATGGATATCCACGAAATTCTCGAGCATTTGCCGCACCGCTACCCTTTCTTGCTGGTTGATCGCGTTTTGTCGATTGATCCGAACAAGGAGATCGTCGCGTTGAAGAACGTCACCATCAACGAGCCGTTCTTTCCCGGACATTATCCGCATCATCCGGTGATGCCAGGCGTGTTGATCATTGAGGCCATGGCGCAGGTTGCGGCGCTGCTGACATTCAAATCCTCCGGCAGCAAGCCGGATGATAAGTCTGTGTATTACTTTGCCGGCATTGATGCTGCGCGGTTCAAACGGCCGGTCAGCCCCGGCGATCAATTGATCATCAAGGTGACGCTGGTACGCAGCATGCGCGGTGTTTCAAAATTCAGTGCCACAGCAGAAGTGGATGGGCAGCTGGCTGCAGAGGCGGAATTGATGTGCACAGTCAAGACGGTGGCTTGATGCGACATCCAACAGCGCTGATTCATCCAGATGCCAAACTTGCTGATGATGTCGAGGTTGGAGCCTATAGCATCATCGGAGAACATGTCGAGATCGGTGCGGGTACGGTTGTTGGCCCGCATGTGGTGATCAGCGGACACACGCGCATCGGTCAGCATAACCGCATATTCCAGTTCAGTTCTCTGGGCGAGATCCCGCAGGACAAGAAATATGCAAACGAGCCTACGCGTCTCGAGATCGGCGATCACAACACGATACGCGAGTTCTGCACTTTCAATCTTGGTACAGCGCAGGATGCAGGGGTGACTCGGGTTGGAAGTCACAACTGGATCATGGCCTATGTGCATCTTGCGCATGATTGCCAAGTTGGCAATCACACTATTTTTGCCAATAACGCACAATTGGCCGGGCATGTTGAGGTTGGCGACTACGCGATATTGGGCGGCTTTACCGTGGTGCATCAGTTCGTCAAGATCGGTGCGCATATCATTACCGGCATGGGCACAATCCTGCTGCAGGATGTGCCGCCCTTTGTGCTGGCATCAGGCAATCCTAGCGCACCGCATGGCATCAATTCCGAGGGCCTGAAGCGGCGCGGATTTTCCAGTGCAACAATCATGGCGATCAAGCGCGCTTACAAGATTCTGTACAAATCGGGTTTGAGTCTGGATGAGGCAAAAGCTGCGATTCAGGCTCAGCTCGATGAACACGAAGAGTTAAGGCCTCTGTGTGATTTTCTTGCAACATCCGAACGCGGCATTATCCGATAATAAATTTTATCCATGGGTCAAACCCGAACGAAGGAAAATTCATTATGGAGTGTACGCATTCCCGGCTGTTTCCATACTCCCGTAGTTCCTTTTAATATTGGTTTAAAGGTTTTTATATGCAGCAGAGAAAGTATGTAATAGGTATAGTCGCGGGCGAAGCATCCGGGGATCTGCTTGGCAGTTTATTGATGGCCGCATTGAAAGAGGCCCGCCCTGAAGTAAGATTCGTCGGTATCGGCGGCCCCAAGATGCAAGCTGAAGGAATGGAAGCATTGTTTGCGATGGAAAAGCTGGCAGTGCGGGGATATGTGGAGGTGCTGCGGCATTATCGCGAAATCGTCGGCATCCGCAGCAGATTGCGCAAACATCTTTTGGCTATCCGCCCGGACCTTTTCATAGCGGTTGATGCACCAGACTTCAACCTCGATCTGGAACTCTCCCTCAAGCAGCATGGCATTCCCACCATCCACTATGTCAGCCCGTCTATATGGGCATGGCGCGGTGAGCGCATCAATAAGATTAAACGCGCGGTATCGCACATGCTTGCGCTGTTTCCGCATGAATCCCCACTCTATCAGCAGGCTGGTGTAAAGGTGGATTATGTCGGTCATCCGCTCGCAGATATGCTGCCGGAGCAGCCGAAACGCGCCGAGATGCGCGAGACGATGCGTATTCCGATGCATACCAAGGTGTTTGCATTTCTTCCCGGAAGCCGCCAGAGCGAAGTAAAGTTTCTTGCACGCACCTTGATCGAAACCGCGAAGCTGATATTGCAAAAACTGCCGGATGCGCGTTTTCTGGTTCCGTTGGTCAGCCGGGAAACACGTGGTATTTTCGAGCAGGCACTATACGATTGCAACGCGCAAGCGTTGCCGATCACGATGCTGTTCGGTCATGCGCAGGATGCGATGATCGTTGCCGATGGGGTGCTGGTCGCATCGGGCACGGCCACTCTGGAAGCCGCTTTGCTCAAACGCCCGATGGTGATCACCTACCGCATGACTGCACTGTCATGGTGGCTATTGAGGCGTAAAAAATATCTGCCCTATTTTGGTTTGCCCAACATCTTGTGTGGTCGGTTTGTGGTTCCTGAGTTGATGCAGGAAGATGCTACACCGGAAAACCTTGCCCAGGCCTTGCTCAATTTGCTCAACAACAAGGATGCCGTGGATCAACTCGAGCAGATTTTCGGTGATTTGCATAGGTCATTGCGTCAGAACACAACACGGAAAGCTGCTGAGGTTATTTTGTCTTACCTCCCGAATGCATGAAAAATTTCTAATTTGTGGCGTGGATGAAGCGGGGCGGGGGCCGCTGGCCGGGCCAGTAAGCGCCGCAGCGGTGATACTCGATCCAGACTACCCTATAGCAGGCTTGGCTGATTCAAAAAAACTTTCCGAGCGGCAACGCGACCAATTGGCCCCCATTATCCGCGAGCGTGCTATGGCATGGGCGGTTGCCTATGCAGAAGTTGACGAGATAGACGATCTCAACATTCTGCAAGCCACGCTGCTGGCGATGCGTCGTGCCGTGCTGGCACTCAATATCCAACCGCAGCAGGTGCTGGTGGACGGGCTGTATTGTCCCCAAATTTGTATTCCCAGTCAGGCGATTGTGAAAGGCGACAGCAAGGTCGCGGCGATTTCCGCCGCTTCTATCCTGGCAAAAACTGCGCGCGATGCGCTGATGCTGGAATTGCATGAGCGCTACCCGCACTATGGTTTCGCAAGCCACAAAGGCTATCCGACCGCAGCACATCTCGCCGCATTGCGTGAATACGGCGCATCGATAGTACATCGCAAGAGCTTTAGACCGGTGCGCGAACTGTTACCTCCTCTCGCGCTTGAGGGAGAGGGGTTTTCTTGATTGAATATCATATTTATAAGCCGTTTAACCTGCATGTCGCCTATCAGCGATGCAAAGAAGCGGGTGGATTTCCGGGGATGATATCCAAACTCATCGCAGTGGTTCTTGCGCTTGGCCTGTTTATCGTGTGTGGGGCAGTGAACGTTTTGGCATTGACGCAGCCAGTGCAGAGGTTATGAGGGTCGGAGAATCTGCATCGACATGATATACTGCGCAGCCATTTCCGGAAATATTCCGGAACATGGGAGCAAATTGTATGCAATTTTCAAGTTAGGGAAAGAATCATGGAAGAAAAAATCAACATTGGCCTGCTCAAAGAGCGCCTAAACAAGGACATCAACGACATTGACGCCGCGTTATCTTTGGGTAATGTGTATTACGACATGAACGATGCGCCACGCTCTATTGTCTACTACCGCCGCGTTCTTGACATAGATCCTTCTTTATCCAATGCGCGCACGGATCTTGGTGCAATGTATTGGCGTAATGAGGATGTCGGACTGGCCGAGCAGGCTTTTCGTGAAACCATAGCCCATGACCCCAGCTTTGGCCAAGCCTATGTGAATCTTGGCCTGTTATTGCGCCATGCCAAGGGTAATATCACTGAAGCCCGAGCCATATGGCAACAGATGCTTGACGCTAACCCCGAGCACGCTTTGGCAGAAAAGGCGCGTGAACTGTTGCAGGAAACAGCCTCTTTGGCTCACTGAGACTTCAACTGGCGTGCGGTTCAGCAGATTTTCCATTTGCTGAAAACCATCCACATTGTTTCCACTTTTGGGCCGGCTAGCGGTATAGCTGGTCGGTGCATCAGTACCGCGCGTATCCAGTGTGCGATGGGAAAACCGGAATTACCGTTTTTCCCCCAGGTTGAATTTCCTCACGTAATGGCAGGTGTAGCCATGCGGATGTTTGAGCAGGTATTCCTGATGATATTCCTCGGCGCGGTAAAAGCTTTTGTATGGCGCCAGCTCGGTAACGACCTTGGCTTGCCACTCTCCCGAAGCATCCACAGTCATAATGACTTCCTCGGCTGCATGTTTCTGCACATCATCAAGGTAAAAGATCGCTGAGCGATATTGCGTGCCGAAGTCGTTGCCTTGCCGGTTGGGCGTGGTCGGATCGTGCATGCGGAAGAATTCGAACAGCAGGTGCCGGTAGCTGAGCAGTTGCGGGTCGAACACGACTTTCAGCGATTCGGCATGACCGGTATTGCCGGTTTTGACTTGTTCATAGCGTGCATCCGGGGTGTTTCCGCCGGTGTAGCCGACTTCGGTCTCCAGCACACCGGGAATCACGCGCACCAATTCTTCCATGCCCCAGAAGCAGCCACCGGCAAGATAGGCTGTTTGTGGTTCGGCGCAGTCATTGCTAATCATGGCTATTCTCGCCGTAACTTTTTCATTGCCTGTTGTGCCTCGCGTTTTCCTTCGCGTTCCTTTTCTGTCGCCCTTTTATCGTGCTGTTTCTTGCCTTTGGCCAAACCAATCTCCAGTTTGACGCGTCCGGCCTTGTAGTGCATGTCCAGCGGCATCAGCGTGTAGCCTGCACGTTGCACTTTGCCGATAATCCGGTCGATCTCCAGTTTATGCAGAAGCAGTTTTCGGGTACGTGTCGGATCGGGATGGATATGCGTGGATGCATTGGACAACGGGCTGATGTGTGAGCCGAACAGGAATAACTCACCATCCTTTACGGTGACATAAGCTTCTTTGAGTTGTGCCCGTCCTGCGCGGATTGCCTTGACCTCCCAGCCTTCCAGCATGATGCCTGCTTCATATTTATCCTCTATGAAGTATTCGTGATAGGCTTTTTTGTTCTGGATGATGCTCATGAGAGGTGAGTTTTGCGGTGTGTTCGGCTATTCTACCAGTCTTTGGAATGGCATCCATTTGGAATAATATCCCTTTGAAGTAACATCCTGGGCAGGCGATGGCGATAGTGGAAAAAACGGTACTGGTTGCATACACAGCGGAGCAGATGTTTGATCTGGTCGATTGTGTGGATGAGTACCCGCAGTTCTTGCCCTGGTGCGGCGGTACCAGCGTCGTCAAGATCGATGAAACCATGGTGCATGCTACGGTACATATCAATTACCATCATATCAAGCAAAGCTTTACCACTGAAAATGTGCGCACGCCACCGCAGCGGATAGATATCACTTTGCTGCAAGGCCCGTTCCGGCAGCTGGACGGCAGTTGGAGATTCATCCCTTTGAGCCCATCTGCCTGTAAAATAGAATTCCATCTGCACTACGACTTCTCCAGCAAGCTGCTGGAAAAGCTGGTTGGGCCGGTATTCCATTACATTGCTAACAGCTTCGTGGATGCTTTTATCCACCGTGCTGAAAAGGTTTATTCAAAAGTATGAATGACAACTTCAATATTGAGGTGGTGTATGCCTTGCCAAACGAGCAAATCCTGCTCAAACGTTCTGTGCCGGCAGGGACGACTGTAGCTGTTGCCATTCAAACCAGCGGTATGCTCGACAAGTATCCTGAGATCGATCTGGCAGTTAACAAGCTGGGTATATTCGGAAAATTGACCAAGGCGGATGCTGTGGTGCGCGACAAGGATCGCATTGAGGTTTATCGCCCGCTGATCGCCGACCCCAAGGAGGTGCGCCGCCAGCGCGCTGAACAGGGGAAGGTTATGAAAAAGGGCGGCGGCGACCTCTGATGCTTGATTACGACCTGCATTGCCATTCCAACATCTCCGATGGCACGCTATCTCCTACCGAACTGGTGAATCGCGCTGCAGAGCGTGGCGTTAAGGTAATGGCGCTGACCGATCACGACGATGTTGCCGGGCTGGATGAAGCGAGGGCCGCAGCGGCAAAGCATGGCATGATCTTCATTAACGGAGTGGAAATATCCGTGTCATGGCGCACCCATACCTTGCATATCGTAGGTCTGGGTATTACTCCTGACCATCCTCAATTGGCCGATGGTTTGCGCAGCGTGCGCAGCGGACGCGCGCTACGCGCACAGAAAATGTCCGATGAATTGGCCAAGGCTGGTATCGGCGGTGTACTGGAAGGTGCATACAATTATGCTGGGAATGCAAACATGATAGGCCGCACCCATTTTGCGCGTTATCTGGTCGAAGCAGGGCATTGCAAGGACGTGAAGAGCGTGTTTAACCGCTATCTGGTGAAAGGAAAGCCGGGCTATGTGCCGCACCAGTGGGCAGTTTTGGAGGATGCGATAGGCTGGATACGCGGTAGTGGTGGAGTGGCGGTGCTGGCGCATCCCGGGCGATATATGAGCGGGCGCGTCGGCATGGGTAAGAAGACCATGCACGAATTGCTCGGTGAGTTCGTTGATTGTGGCGGGAAGGCGATCGAGGTGGTGACAGGCAGCCATACGCCAGAACAGTACGCCGAATTTGCCCGTTATTCCAAGGAATTCGATTTACTGTGCTCGTGCGGTTCGGACTTTCACGGTCCGGGCGAAAGTTATCGCGACATGGGCAGGTTACCCGACTTTCCGCTCGGTTGTCGCCCCGTTTGGGAAAGCTGGGAGCAAACCGCTTCCCTGAAAGTGGCCTGATGTCGCAGTTTTTTACGATTCATCCGGTCAATCCCAATTCGCGACTGATCCGCCAGGCGGCTGAAGTACTGCGAAACGGCGGTGTCGTGGTTTACCCCACTGATTCCTGTTATGCGCTGGGCTGTCATCTGGACGACAAGGATGCTGTGGCGCGCATCCGCCAGATACGCAAACTGGATGAGCATCATCACCTGACCTTGATGTGCCGCGACTTGTCCGAGATTTCACGCTATGCGCGGATGGACAATGCAAAGTTCCGCATGTTGAAAAGTAATACGCCGGGCAGCTACACCTTTATTCTTGAAGCGACCAAGGAAGTGCCGAAGCGATTGCAGCATCCGAAGCGCAGCACGA
>Ga0224495_10002508_pt1 | contig 11925 bp, 9 predicted proteins | sample SF_Jul11_sed_USG_FD_168128 | JGI IMG/M metagenome (GOLD analysis project Ga0224495, IMG submission 168128) | Sediment microbial communities from San Francisco Bay, California, United States - SF_Jul11_sed_USGS_4_1 | ecosystem: Environmental > Aquatic > Marine > Sediment | place: USA: California...
ACTCGCTGGTACGCAAGATCATCAGCACCCACAAAATCGATCTGGCACAAAAGCTCGACGGAAAGCCGTTATCCGATCTGATCATGGCACCCACGCGCATCTATGTGAAACCGCTGCTGGCACTGATGAAAACCCTTACCGTAAAAGGTATGGCGCACATCACCGGCGGCGGCCTGCTGGAAAATGTGCCGCGCGTGCTGCCGGAAAACGTCATAGCGCAACTTGACGGCAAAGCCTGGCACACTCCAGCATTGTTTGATTGGCTACGCGAAATGGGCAATGTCGCTCAGCAGGAAATGTACCGCACCTTCAACTGCGGGATCGGCATGGTTGTAATCGTAGCCAATAGTGACGCAGAAGCGACACTGGCTCAATTAAGCGCTGCCGGAGAATATGCAACAATCATCGGCGAGATCCGTACCCGCCAAGGTGCCGAGCCACAGACGCAAGTCACCTGATGAAATCCATCGTAATACTGATCTCTGGCCGTGGCAGCAACATGCAGGCACTGCTTGGAGCGAAGCTGCCCTGCCGTATCGCTGCGGTTATCAGCAATCGCGCAGATGCCGAAGGGCTCAGCATCGCCAAGACCCTAGGCATTCCCACGGCAGTCGTGGATCATCGCGACCATCCAGATCGCGCCAGCTTTGATGCTGAGCTTGCCCGGACCATAGACAGATTTCATGCGGACATTGTGGCTCTCGCGGGATTCATGCGCATACTCACCCCTGATTTCGTGGCGCACTATAACGGCAAGCTTGTCAACATACACCCCTCGCTGTTGCCGGCTTACGGCGGGCTGGATACCCATGCCCGTGCCTTGCGCGACGGGGTGAAGATCCATGGTTGTACTGTCCACTTCGTCACTCCAGATCTTGATTATGGACCGATAATCATTCAGGCAGCCGTGCCGGTGATGGATGACGACACCGAGCAGACACTTGCAGCTCGTGTCTTGCGCGAAGAGCATCGTATTTATCCGCAAGCCATACGCTGGCTATGTACTGGACACATCGAGCTGACCGCTCAGGGTAAGGTATTGCTCAAACACCTAAAACAAGTAGGCCCGGCATTGATATCGCCCGATCTGGAGTAACCATGATATCTCCATATCCTTTTATCGTTTGGCTGGCATTAGGCATTTCCAGCACCGCCATGGCCGAGCAACCGATCGATATCCAGGCAACTTACGATGTTTACAATGGGCGGCTCAAAATCGGCCGGATCGAGGAACGATTTGTTCGCAACAAGGATAGCTATACGCTGATCAGTACCACTCGTGCGATTGGTTGGCTGGCGATATTCAATCCGGGAAAGATCGTGATCAGCAGCAGCGGTATGGTGACGTCACACGGGTTGCTACCGTTGCACTTCAGCGATAAGCGCGAGCACTACGAACATAAGAATCGCGGCGCCGAACTCGACTGGGAATCCAAAAGGCTCACGCTGGTACAGCAGAGACAGCGCAACTCGGTCTCCCTGCCCGATGGTACACAGGATCGTTTGAGCGCGATGTATCAATTCATGTTTCTGTCACTGAAGGACGACTCTACGCTGGATTTTCCGATGACCAATGGCAGCAAGCTGGACTACTACCATTACGCCATCACGCCAGGAGGAATCCTTAAAACACCTGCCGGCGATTTCAGAACGCTGTATCTTGACAGCCAGGCAAGAAAAGGGGAAAGCCGAACCGAGATATGGCTGGCATCAGAGCGCTTTAACCTGCCCTGCAAAATGATCATCACTGAGGCCGATGGCGACCAACTCACACAGATATTGAGCAAGCTCGAAATCAGGTAAATCCGAACATGTTCCACATCAGCATGGCAGGGCATGCTGTTTGCCGGAACCATTGCATGATCACCCAGACAAACATGACCATATCAACTTTTTTATTCCATCCATGCTGATAACCGAATACCGACTTGAACTCGTCATACTGGCATTACGTTCCATCTTGCCGCTGGCACACCCCGCCGACACCACGCTGCGTTACTTTTTCAAGAACGAACGCATCGGCTCGAACGAGCGTGAACTGATCGCTGAGACCGTGTTTGGCGTGCTGCGGCACCGTCTGCTGCTAGAGCACGCCTGCACCGTCACCACATCCGGCGATACTGCAACGCCACGCCGAATGGCTCTCGCATACCTGATCCGGTTTGGCGGCTATAACCTGCGCCAGATTGAACCAGTGTTGAAACACAATGAAAATGAGTGGCTCGCCACGGTAAAGGGCATCAAGACCGAGACGCTGCCATTGTCCGTGCAGGCTGAACTACCCGAGTGGCTCGTGGAAAAAATGCACGCATCCTATTCTCTTGAAGACATACTCGCGATCGGAAAATCGATGCAACAACCGGCCCCGCTGGACATCCGGGTCAATACACTGCTCGCCAAGCGTGACAATGTATTGCGACAGCTGCATGACAAAAATATCGAAGCGTCAATAACGCCATACTCCCCGATAGGCATACGTCTCAGGGAGAAAATACCGCTAAACAAGGATGTCCTGTTCACCGAAGGCAAAATCGAGGTGCAGGACGAAGGGAGCCAGTTGCTCGGATTTCTGTTGGCACCGAAACGAAACGACATGGTGGTTGATTTTTGTGCCGGAGCGGGCGGCAAGACACTTATGTTGGCTGCGATGATGAACTCGCAAGGCCGATTATATGCGATGGATGTTTCTGAAAAACGCCTCGCCAATCTCAAGCCTCGGCTGAAGCGCTCCGGAGCCAGCAACATCCAGCCCATGCTGATTTCGCACGAGAATGACCTGAAGGTGAAGCGCCTTGCAGGTAAAATAGACCGCGTGCTGGTGGACGCGCCGTGCAGCGGCTTGGGTACACTCCGCCGCAATCCCGATCTGAAATTCCGCCAGTCCCCCGGCAGCATCGCCGAACTCACCGTAAAACAGGCGGCCATCCTCGCCTCAGCCAGTCGTCTGCTGAAAAAAACCGGCCGTCTGGTTTATGCAACGTGCAGCATACTTCCGGAGGAGAATCAGCTCATCGTGCAATCCTTTATTGAAAAACATCCTGATTTCGTGTTGATGCCTGCGGGGGATGTTATGCGGCAACAAAAGATCGCGCTGGAATGCGGTGACTACCTCGAACTGCGCCCTCATTTACATAACACAGACGGATTCTTTGCGGCCGTATTGGAACGAATTTAAAGGGCAGGGGCACTTTGGCTTCTGTAGAATGTCTCTGCAAGCGTTATTGATTTGCTTTAGAAGTATCCCAAGGAGGTTGCATGTTTTCTGATCTACCTGTCATTTTTTCTTCCGGTTTGCTGAACCTGCCTTGGTGGGGCCATGTGATTTCCGTACTGGCGCTCACACATGTCACGATCGCATCTGTGACCATATACCTGCACCGCCACCAAGCACACCACTCCTTGGAATTACATCCAATTGCCAGTCATTTTTTCCGTTTCTGGTTGTGGCTGACTACCGGCATAGTGACCAAGGAATGGGCATCCATACACCGCAAACATCACGCCAAATGCGAAACCGTGGATGACCCGCACAGCCCGCAAATATTAGGCATCAAGAAAGTGTTGCTTGAGGGCTATGAGCTTTATCGCAATGAGGCAACGAACAATGAAACACTGGAAAAATACGGTCGCCACACACCTGATGACTGGCTGGAGCATAACCTTTATTCCAGGCACAGCATGCTGGGCATCATGTTGATGCTGGTTATCGATATACTGCTGTTCGGAGCAATCGGCCTTACCATTTGGGCGGTGCAAATGGCATGGATACCTGTCACTGCGGCCGGAATCATCAATGGGGCGGGGCATTACTGGGGTTATCGCAACTTCCAGCCCGCCGATGCCTCCACCAACATCGTGCCGTGGGGCATCCTGATCGGCGGCGAGGAGCTGCACAACAACCACCACACCTATATCGGATCAGCCAAGCTTTCTTGCAAATGGTATGAGTTCGATATCGGCTGGCTATACATCCGCAGCCTGGCCGTTCTGGGATTGGCCCATGTAAAAAAAGTTGCTCCGAAAGTGCGCCTGGATATCGCCAAGACTGAATGCGATGTCGATACAGTAAGTGCGGTACTGGCCAACCGCTATGAAGTACTGGCAAAATATGCCAAGTTGCTACAGCAAACTTATCATGAGGAAATCGCCCAGTTAAAGCAGCGGATGCCCGACCTAGGCAAACTCGACATCAAGCGCGTCAAACACTGGCTGCACATCGAAGTGGACAAACTGAGCGATCGTGAAAAATTGAAGTTGGGTCTGATCATACAGACATGCCAGAAACTGAACATCGCCTACAACCTGCGCCAGGATCTCGTTGCGATCTGGCATCGCTCCACCGCGACCAAGGAACAAATGGTGAAAGACCTTGAGAACTGGTGCCATCGTGCCGAAGCCAGTGGAATCGAGGCGTTGCAAGAGTTTTCAAGGCGATTACGCAGCTACGCGTAAGTTCTGCATGATTCATAATAAAAGGCCTGTTGCTCTTGCAACATGCCTTATTCTTTTTCCTGCAGAGAAGTCGGATTACATCTTCCGCTTGATTCAGTTTGGGTTACTTTGGAAATATTTAATGATAGCTTCGCTTTCTTCTTGTGTTGGCACTCTTCTCTTGTTCGCCCGCATATGGTTTTCCATGCGCGCTATGACGCCTGGCCAAGCTGCTGATACGTGCTGGTCCTGAAATGGCAACCTATGGCACTGAGTACAGATGAGCTTTGCCTCTCGATAGCCCGGTATCTGCATTAGCCTTTTCTGCTCTTCACGCGGATCTGCACTTTTACCGCAGCCACTGGCAATCACGGCTAGAAAAATCAATACGATTGTTGCCTTCATTTCTTTTCACCAACAGTATTATTCAAGCACTGTTGGATTGTAACATCCTGCATTGGTTCAAGAATTCTCACTAAAGGCAAGTAAAGTGCTGGCCTATACGGCTATTGTGCCTTTGCAATACCAGTCAACATCTGTGTGTACAAATCTGCGGATCGTGCACCCTGGATCAGCTGGCGCTCGTTGATGATGACCGACGGAACGGCATTGATACCCCGATCAAGATAGTAGCGCTCACGCTCGCGAACTTCCTTGGCATATTCATCGGACGACATGATATCCCTGGCACGGGTCAAATTCAGGCCGGACTTTTCTGCCGCTTTAACCAAAATCTCATGGGAAGACGGGTCTTCCCCGTCAGTAAAATAAGCCTTGAACAGTGCATGTTTAAGTGCCGGCTGGCGCCCTTCCAAACCCGCCCAATACAGAAGCCTGTGCGCATCGAAAGTATTGTAGATGCGGCTGCGCTTGCCAATACCGAATGTAAAGCCGACCTGTTCCCCACGCACCCGCATAGCCTCGGTATTCTGTTCGTATTGTTCACGCGTCAGGCCGTATTTTTCCATCAGGTGGGCGCTGATTTCTTGCCCCTCGGTCGGCATGGTTGGATTGAGCTCGAAAGGCTGAAAATGCACGTCAGCCGCTATTTGCCCTTCCAATCGGGCCAGCGCAGCTTCAAGGGATTTCAGACCGACCGCGCACCAAGGACACGAAACATCGGAAACAAAATCAATCCTGATACGGGTATTCAGATTGTTCCTCTTTTCTCTTGAACTGGAAACCGATTCATCTTTACCTGTGAAGGGCGATCAGCCGGCCCGCATTTCAAGCATCAACTGGTTGACCCGCTTGACGAATCCCGCCGGATCGTCCAACTGCCCGCCCTCGGACAGCAAGGCTTGATCAAACAACACCGCAGCCCAATCGTCAAAATATTTCTGCTCCTCCTTCAACCTGGAAACGACCGGGTGATTCGGATTAATCTCCAGGATAGGCTTTGTTTGGGGAATCTTTTGCCCAGCCGCCTTGAGCATACGCGCCATATTTCCGCCGATATCATGCTCATCCGCCACAAGACATGCAGGTGAATCGGTCAGGCGGTGTGTCACCCGAACCTCCTTGACGCGCTCAGCCAGACTCGCCTTGATCTTCTCGGTCAATTCTTTGAGGTCACCTACCTGCTTCTCCTGTTCCTGTTTCTCGGCCTCGTCCTCAAGCTTGCCCAAATCAAGCCCGCCCTTGGCCACCGAAACCAGTTGCTTGCCCTCAAATTCTGGCAATGAGCCCACCACCCACTCGTCGACGCGCGCCGAAAGCAGCAACACCTCGATTCCCTTTTTGCGGAAAACTTCAAGATGCGGGCTGTTCTTTGCGGAATTGAATGTATCGGCAGTGATATAGTAGATTTTGTCCTGCCCATCCTTCATACGACCAATGTAGTCCGCAAGCGATACGGTTTCATCGGAAGTATCAGTTTGAGTAGAAGCGAATCGCAACAACCCGGCGATCTTGCCTTGATTGGCAAAGTCCTGCCCGGTTCCCTCTTTCAGTACAAGGCCGAACTCTGCCCAGAACCTTGCGTATTTTTCCTTTTCATTGCCCGCCATGTCTTCAAGCAGGCCAAGTATCTTCTTGGTGCAGCCAGAGCGTATCGCTTCGATATCTTTCGATTCCTGGAGGATCTCACGCGACACGTTCAAAGGCAGGTCATTGGTATCAACGATGCCGCGAACAAAACGCAGATAGGAAGGAAGCAACTGTTCGGCATCATCCATAATGAACACACGGCGCACATAAAGTTTTACGCCATGACGTGCTTTCTGGTCCCACAGATCGAAAGGCGCACGTGAGGGAATATAGAGCAGTTGTGTATATTCCTGGCGCCCCTCCACCCGGGCATGCACCCATGCCAGCGGGTCTTCATAATCGTGTCCGACATGTTTGTAGAAAGCGTTGTACTCTTCATCAGAGATCTCACTCTTAGGCCTTGCCCATAGTGCCGAAGCCTGATTGACCGTTTCATCCTCGTCCGTGATCACCTGTTTGCCGTCTTTCCATTCCTCTTTCTTCATCAGGATAGGCTGGACGATGTGATCCGAATATTTGTGGATGATGGAACGCAGTTGATGGCCTGACAGCAAATCGTCCTGATCGGGGCGCAGATGCAGCTTCACCTCCGTACCGCGATCGGATTTCTCGATCATCTCGATAGTGAACTCGCCGCCACCGTCGGACTCCCAGCGCACCCCTTGGTCAGCACTTTCCCCGGCACGCCTGGTCACAACAGTGACCTTATCGGACACGATGAAGGCAGAATAGAATCCGACGCCAAACTGGCCGATCAGGCTCGCGTCTTTTTGCTGGTCGCCGCTTAGCTGGGAGAAAAATTCCCGTGTTCCCGATTTGGCGATCGTTCCCAGATTGTTGATAACCTCGTCGCGGCTCATGCCGATGCCGTTATCTGTAATCGTCAGGGTTCGGGCTTCCTTGTCATAGCTGACGCGGATCTTCAAATCTGAATCTGCCTCGAACAGCGACGCGTTATGCAAAGCTTCGAAACGCAACTTATCGCAGGCATCTGAAGCATTGGAAACCAGCTCGCGCAGGAATATCTCACGGTTGGAGTACAAGGAATGGATCATCAGTTGCAGGAGTTGTTTGACTTCGGTTTGAAACCCCAAAGTTTCGCGGTTTAAGGTGGCGTTTTCTGTCATGCTGTTCCCCTTCGGACATTTATAAATAGCAGATGGGTAAATGGTGGCTGTTTTGCGGATTTCAAGTGGTGCTTAAGGCGGGGATTTCCGGCCTTCACACAACGACTTTCCCACGATAGCTTGAAGCGAAAGCTCCTGTAAACTCAACAACGGTAACTGATAATTCTGATTTGTCGCCCAAAGTAATTAGCCCCGCCATTCGACCTGATAGGTCGGATGACGGGGCTGCCACAAAGTCAATTATATTTCGGGTTCGATCAGCGGGTTTTCAGGATGGATTCCATATTGTTCTCAAGGTCGTTTACCATCACCCACTCGGTGGCCCCAGCCTTGCGCACCCTGGTTTCCCAGCGAGCCAACCGATCGATGTAAATCCGTGGATCTGCATTGTCGGTATGCAGTTTGGTTACGTTCAACGCCACTATACGGATACCATCAAGCTTGATCGGGAAATCGCGTACTGTACCCTTGCCTAGTTCTTCCTGCATATCTGAGAAGATAACGATAGTCTTGATACCTGCCTTGGTTTCATTCAGATATTCTGCGCCCTGAATCAAGCCCCCGGTAATATCGGTATACGCACTACCTTTGATCCCCTTGGCAAACTCCTCGATTTTTGCTTTGAACACGCGCTTCTGCTGGGTTGCCTGGGATGGCCTTTTGTCGAAGGTAACCTTGGCAATGATATCCTTTTCCGTGAAACTGCGCGTCTCGACCTTGGCCACTGCCAGCGAATCGCCCGGGTTCAGGGTAGCCAGCAGATAATTGATGATCTTGCTAGCCTTGCTCATCTCCTGAGCATAGGTGCCGGAGGTATCCACCAGCATATACACGCCCTGGCTGTGAATACGGCTGTCTCCGCAGGCACTGACGAATAATGATCCGAGAACCATAATCATGAAAAGCAGGTATCTTTTCATGATATGGCCCTTTGCTTGGCCTGTCCTTGAACGGGCGGGGGGTTCCGCAACGCCTTCACCCAGCTTTCTATCATCAGTGGAATGACGATCGGGATGTCATAGGCCAGTTCGAACACCTTGGCAAAACGCCTGAATACCACGCCGATGAACCTTAGTGCGAAACCGAGCCCGCGCATGGCCTGAACCAGCAGCACGCCGATGACAGTTCGCAGCGAATGAACGACGCTTTCCAGCGGGATCGCCACGAACGCCAGAGCGAATGGCAATACGAAGCCCATGATCATCTGTCCGGCCATCGGTATGTTCGTGATCCAGCCCTCCGATATCGGCGGCACGGAAGAAGCCAGATCCCGCATCAGCGAAGCTTTGTCGGCGATCAAGATGTCACGCATTAGCGCAAGCGAGGATTCGATGGCTGCCAAGATCACCAAAAAGATCAGCGAAGCCAACATCAAGCGGTGGCGCATGCGATCGTCCATGCTGGCGATCTTTGGAAATAGCTGTGTGATGCGTAGCGATTCCAACAGGAACAGCCCCATCGACGCTTCCATCAGTATGATAACCAAGGCAGCCACATCCGAGGTCTTCAGGTTGTCAGTGATGTAATCGCTGGCGCCGACCATTTCCGACATCGGAAGTGCGATCAGCTTGTAGTTGATGAATGCACCGCCCATCGCGATCACCATCACCAATGCCGAAATCGCCAACTGGACAAAAGCGGACGTCGTCAGTGCATGTTCGGTCTTGCTGTCCTTGGCTCGTATCCCTTCGAATTTCGCCATATGACCGTCGATCTGTTTGGCGTTGGTGTTAAGGGAGACCATCTTCTTGTCCATCTCCCCGATCAGTTTCTCCACCGAACGCCAAGATGGCTGCGCTCCCTTCAGGATCTTGTGGCGCTCCTCATACGAGCGCCTGAACTCCGCTACAGTCTTGTCATGGATCTTCTGGATCGACTTGTTGATGTCTTCCAGCAGTTTGCGCGGAATATCGCCCCCTGATTTTATTTGCGAAACTGATTCGAGAGCACTAACCCATTCTGGCGGTGGCGCAGGAACCTCGCCGCATTTGCGATAGTCATCCTCTATGCGTGTTACTTCCTCCATAAGTTTACGCTGCAATGCCGGAAATTCCTGCATGTCTTTTCGGATGATGTTGGTTACACGTTCAAATTCCCGGTCGATCAAGGTGGCTGCGCTTTCTTGACTATGTGCCAGCAATACCGACTGGTTGCGCAGGCGTAGGTTATCCGCGCTCAGGAACAACCAGCGGGAAATAAAACGGGTGGACTGGGTAACCAGATTACATACCGAGTGGATCACTCCATGCATCGGATTGCGTGCTGCATACATGAATAAAATTACCAGTATTGCCAGTGCCAATACGGACAGCGCAACGCTGTCGGGCCAAAACAACCACGAATGCCAGTCGCTCATTACTTATCCCTCCCTTGTGATGTCCGCAAACTCAGCACCTATGTCGATGCGCCTCACTTGATACCAAGGGATGAAGTACGCCCTTGAATCAGCACACTCTGCACTTTCTGCCACCCGCCTGCAATACCGTTCATCTTTCCTGAGATACCGCTTATCCTGATCTAATCGATCTGAAATCACCAATTTCATTGTTAAAGTGATAGAAATAACAAAGCCCCTACTTTCAGGGGCTATGTTAAATTATCTTAATTAGTCTGGAATTAGTATTCCCTAGAAAGGAATATCGTCGTCAAAATTGTCGAAGTTTCCCTTGGTTGTCGACACAGACTTGGCGGGTACCGTTTTGCTACCGGATGAAACCGCAGCAGGTTTGTTTTCCACGACCTCAAAGCTATCTGCACCTGATGATTTCCCGCCCAGCAGAGTCATTTCTTTTGCCACGATTTCGGTGGTGTATCGGTCTTGACCTTCCTTGTCTTGCCACTTGCGTGTTTGCAGCTTTCCTTCGACATAAACTTGCCTGCCTTTTTTCAAGTATTCGCCGGCTATTTCTGCAAGCTTGCCAAAAAATACAACACGATGCCACTCAGTTTTTTCCTGCTTTTCGCCACTTTTATCCTTCCAGTTTTCTGAAGTTGCCAGCGTAATGGTTGTAATAGCCTCACCACTGGTCATATAGCGCACTTCTGGATCTTTACCCAAGTTGCCTAACAGGATTACCTTGTTCACCGACATGTCATGCTCCTTTCGTCACGAGTTGCTCGACTGCATCCTGATCAAATCCATGCATGTCCACTTTTAGGCATGCGATGTTTTCTGCCGCCACGACCATCACTTCGCGAACGCCTCGCAGTTTCGCCAGTTGCTGCTCCAATAATACACCCTGTGCACCGGTCATTTCATCAAGATGATACATCTTGGTACTCACAACTGCAGGAGGATTCATTCCGGATGCGATTATCAGCCACAGCAGTAGCAGCGCTATGGCGAACAGAAACACTGCATTGCCTCCGACGTATTGCATCAACCCACCTCCCACCGTCGCACCTGTGAATGCGCCAAAAAATTGAACACTGCTGTAAACGCCCATCGCGGTGCCCTTGGCGGCCAAGGGTGCAATTTTGCTTATCATCGAAGGCAACGTAGCTTCAAGTATGTTGAACGAAGTAAAGAACACAAGCAATGCCGCGGCTACGCCCCACAGGCTGTCTTGGGCAAACAACAGCAGCGCTTGCGCGCACATCGCAAGAAATACCGCCAGCAGGAATATTTGTTTCATCTTGGCTTTCTTCTCTGCAATAACGATGGGTGGCACCATCAGTACAAATGCTGTCAGCATCACCGGCAGGTAGATGTACCAATGATGTGCCACAGCAAGACCGTCCCGCTCTAGCACAAATGGAACTTGCATAAATACTGACATCAGGATTGCATGCAGCGAGAAAATGCCAAAGTCGAGACGCAGCAGGTCCTTGTTGCGCAACACTTCGCCGAAGCGCTTGCTGCTGGCACCTGAATCGCTGTGAAAGCGGGTGATAGCCGGGTTGGGTATAACCCATTTCACCACCCCCAATGCAAGCAATGCCAGCACACCTGTCAGCGCGAAGATACCGGGAACCCCGATAACGCTATTAAGCAGCGGAGATAGAACCATTGAGATCGAAAACGTGATGCCGATGGTGATGCCAATCATCGCCATTGCCTTGGTGCGATGTTCCTCGCGGGTAAGGTCAGCAGTTAACGCCATTACAGCCGCGTTTAACGCCCCCGCTCCCTGCACGATACGTCCGACAATTACCCAGTAGATATTGCCGGCATAAGCGGCGATGAAACTTCCCAGCGCGAACAGGATCAGGCTGATATAGATTACAGGTTTGCGCCCATAGCGGTCGGACATCCATCCAGCCGGTATCTGCAGGGCCGCTTGGGTCAGGCCATAAGCCCCCAGTGCAATACCCATCAACAAATGGCTCTCTCCGCCGGGAAGATGCTCCGCATAAAGCGCGAACACCGGAAGTATGA
>Ga0224495_10002509_pt1 | contig 11925 bp, 15 predicted proteins | sample SF_Jul11_sed_USG_FD_168128 | JGI IMG/M metagenome (GOLD analysis project Ga0224495, IMG submission 168128) | Sediment microbial communities from San Francisco Bay, California, United States - SF_Jul11_sed_USGS_4_1 | ecosystem: Environmental > Aquatic > Marine > Sediment | place: USA: California...
GGCCTGAGCCACACCGGCACAGCAGAACGACGGAGCATTTATCAACCCAACCGAGTCAGCACAGAAAGCAGAGACTCAGATTCGCCGACCGTCGTTCAGACTCATTTCCGGATTGGAAAATACTGGGGGCGCACACCGTCCACTATGCATCCGTCACCAGTGCGTCAAATCCAGAAATAATTGGCGAGACGATCCGAGATGGGTAGCATAGGAAGTCATGAAGATCTTGTATCTCCTTCTCGGCACAATGCTTATTTTGCCAAGCCAGGCAGTCGCAGGCGCTGAGTTCGTTGCACGGGTCATTGCGGTTCACGAGGGAGATCGTCTGACCATTCATCATCAGGGCCGGAAGGATATGGTGTATCTCCGCGATGTGGACTGTCCCGAGCTGAAACAGCCCTATGGAAAACAGGCGAAGCATGCGACGGCTGCCTATATCGCAAATCGTGAAGTCGTTGTGCGGGAACTGCATCAGGACCGGAAGGGGCGGATGATTGCTGATATCCTGCTTCGAGATGGGCGTCAGGTTGCCCTGGAGCTGGTCAAGGAAGGGTTGGCCTGGGTGCAACCCGGAGCATCTCCCGATCAGAGCCTCAAAGACATGGAAGAACTGGCTCGAGCTTCAAAGAAAGGGCTATGGTCGGATCCTAATCCCGTTCCACCATGGAAGTGGAAACCGACGAAGCCTACTCTCCACGGTCGTTGAGCGGGCACCTTCTCAAGTCTTCTGAGTCTTCTCGCGTCAGACGCGTCACTCCTTGGCATTCAACAACTCTGGGCGCAGTTCCAATCCTTTAGGAAGTGAAGAACCCCAAAACGTGGAGCACAGTCATGCCTTTTACAGAATGATTGGCTTGAAAATATTACTCCCCATCTTCTGTGGATAACCCTGTGTGCAAATCTCGTTTTTAAAAAAATACGGCGCGAATGGCGCGTATATTTATCAAAGTGCCTATTTATTAGGCATCTGCCTCGTCGAGGTAGACCCACAAGTAATTGTGATACAAGCCTGACTTCCTTGCATTCTTGCATATTCCTAGAAATAAACTCTTGACATGATCGGTAGCATTCACTGTGGTTCATGCTATTGCCACCATATCCAACGGTTATCCACAGGTTTCAAGACTTTCTGGGGATGGTGTTCTCTGCACCTGGAGCGAGTTCCGTATCTGTCAAGGGGGATAACGAAGAAATAACGGCTCCATCGCGTTGAGAAAAAGACCACGGACCACCGTCTCAAGGCCGGATCCAAATGGCCGACGTGAGCTACAAGTGTTGAGATCCCGGATGGGAATTTCACCCGTCCGGGATCTCGGGGAGTAGGAAGAGGAGTATCAGCTCCCGCTGACCGGCTCCAACAGAGTCGTCGAATCGGACGAGGTCGGAGCAGGACCCTCAAGCATCGATTCGCTATCTTCCGAGGTCGGCGACGAGTCGAGCGAGGAGTCTGATGACTCGGAGATGGTCACAGGGGCGGGAGGAAGTATCATGTGCTCCTCGCCGATCCTGCGGATCTCTAAATGGACCCGACGATTCATGTGCCGGCAGACATCACTGCCATCGACACAGAGTACCCCTTCTTCGCCGAAGCTGACGGCCTTGATCCGGTGTTCCGCGATACCGGCAGTGACCAATTCGGCCTTCACCACTTCCGCGCGCTTCATGCCCAGTTCCTTGTTGTAGCTGGCAGATCCCTGCTGGTCGGTATGACCCTGGATCAGCACGCCGTAATCTTCATGCTGGTTCAGCATAACGGCTTGAGCTGATAGCTGGACCTTCCCCGCATCCGTCAGCCCCTTACGACCGACTTCGAAATAGATATCGGTATGCAGAATGTCTGGTGTGGAGCCGGCCGGAGTTGCAATTTGTGTGGAGGATGTGGTCGATGCTTCGGCCAGGTTCACAGCCGCGGTTTTCTTGAGCAGATCCGTCACCTCCGCATGTTGGATCTTGCTCGTGGTGGGAGAGGCCTTCACTGGGGTATTGGCTTGGCCATAGAGCCAGAATGCGGCGAGTAGCCCTCCGATGATCAGAACGACTCCCGCCAGGGCCATTGTCTCTTTCATCTCTCTCTGCGGTCCCATTACCTTCGGGGCGATAGGTCCTGATGATAGCTGTGATGAACTCTGTGACATGATGAAGTCTCCTTTGTGCGTTAAAGGTAAAAGGTGAAACGTGAGACGCAAGCAAGCACTGTGCGGCCTTTGAACTGGATCACCTCCTTTCCGGCCATCTGCGTGACACGCGCCGATGGAGGATTGCTTGAGCAATAGGAATGCCGAAAAAGAATCGTAGGAGAATTCTGAAAAGTTCGAGGAAAGTTATGAGGTTAGGTATTTAGATGAAACCGATCCGAGATGCGGGGACGCGAGGGCCCATCACGCCATGCGGGGATAGCCCCGCATTACGCTGTATGGATCGGGCTAACCAACATCTGGGGTACATCGGATACGATTGACTCGAAGCGGTTTGAGGCTGAGGAGCAAGCATTTAAGCTTCTCATTCCGGAACTAGAGAAGACCTGGGTAGGCATTGCGAAACAGTATAATGGGAGAGATTAAGAAAGTAGATCCCGCTCTGCGGGGGATGCCGTCATGCGGCTGCCAATGAATCAGTTTGATTCGAGGATCTGAATCGCGGTTGCCTGAACTCTGACGTCCCGCGGAGGGTCACTCTTCAGCACCTGCACGAACCCAGTTATTCTCACCCAATATCCATCCTTCGGTAACGCCTCAGCCGCAGCTGGGTTGCAGCTACCCAAAACCACAACAGGCAGCGAGTCAGTCTCATCTTTCTGAGTAAATGAAGCGATGTTGTAGTCTGTGAGAGCCACAACTGTGTCGGCTGGCCTCCTTGTTTGACAAGTGTTACCTTATAGGGTAACACTTGTCCATGGGAAAGGTTCGCCGTGGTGGGTATGTGTTTATCACCTGGAAGGGCGATCATTCTCCTCGTCATGTGCATGTCTATCGGGACGGCGTACTCGTCGTGAAATGGGACTTGGATAACAACCACCCGATGGTTGGGAAGGCGACGAGACGAGTTCGTGCGTTGATACAGGAATTGGACGATGAGGGAGCGCTATGAAGATTCGATCGGTGATGTGCAATAATCGTAAAAAGGCATTTCAGGTGAAGTCCTCGAAAGGTACCTTACTGCTTCCCTACTCGAAGGTCGATATTCGTCCGAGCACCAGCGATCCGGTCGCCAGAGTTTTTGTCGACAAGGAGTTAGGAGGAGAGGGGTTCACCTATGTCTTGGCATCCGGGAAGGAAGGGACGGTTCATGGTGAGCAAGTGCTGGAATATAACCAAGACCCGACTTTTCTGAGAGATGCGTTGCTCTATAAGCTGACGATTGAAGCGCAGAGGCGAATCGAAAAGAGTCCACTCTCCAAACGGGAAATTATTAGGCGACTGCGGACATCGGCGACGCAATTGTACCGGTTGCTCGATCAAACCAACTACCGTAAATCGGTCGATCAGCTTCTCTCACTACTCCATGTCCTAGATTGTGATGTCGATCTGCTCGTCAGGAGCCGAAGTTCGTCGGGAAAGGCGGCCTAACGTGGGAAGTGACTGCATGAGTAGTGGCTGCAGCGGTCTCGATTGAACAGGTCGGATCTCCTTGGGGGATTGCATGATGAGAACTGAGAAGACTTTCTTTAATGGATAATGTAACCGACAAGTGGTGCCAGATCGTCTTGCTTGGATTGCTGTATGCCATCTCAGGCTGCACTCAGGTGGCATTCATGGCCGCCAATTTTCCCACACACTTCACAGACATGACAGTCGTGCACGATCAGGCCTATGGATCAGACCATTCGCAGAAACTTGACCTCTATTTTCCCTCTGACTCCAAGGGGAAGCCTTTCGAGGTGATCGTCTTCTTATATGGTGGGCGGTGGACCCATGGATCCAAGGAGGCGTATCGGTTTGTCGGCGTTACTTTGGCAGAGCGAGGGTTTCTTGTGGTGATCCCTGACTACCGAAAGTATCCGCAGGTACGCTTCCCGGCTTTTGTGAAAGATGGTGCTAAAGCGCTCGTTTGGGTTGCTGATCACATCGCGGAATTTCATGGTAATCCCGGAAGGATCCACCTGGTAGGACATTCTGCTGGAGCTCATATCGGGGCATTACTGGCTGCGGATCAACGCTATCTTGCCGATGAAGGAAACGATCGCTCGCGCACCATTATGGACTTTACGGGCCTTGCCGGCCCCTATGCCTTTACCCCTGATGAACCAGATTTGGAAGATATGTTCGGACCACCATCGAATTATCCAAACATGCAGGTCCCCACCTTCATTGATGGGTCGCAGCCCCCAATGCTGTTGCTATACGGTGATCGAGACCGCACCGTGAAATACGCCAACCTTGAAAAGCTGATCCGGCGCATCACCGAACGAGGTGGGTGTGTCCAGTCACGTATTTATCAGGGGCCGATCATACAGACCTGATCGGCGCGCTGTCTTGGTGGAATCCCCAGCAGGTTTCAGTCATTCACGATATGATTACATTCTTTGAAGGTAGTCGGTGGGTAGCATCACCGTAGAATGTCCGCTTCCGACGTCAGGAACGCTAAGTGGGAGGACGGCTACTGTTTCTTGTTCAATAAACTGGACTAGCTCCTTCCGACCCTATCCGCGGCAGGGCCTGCTCTATGGACAACGTTTCCATCAGCAGACCAGGTCGATCAGTTCATGGTGTTTATTTGAGGGAGCAAGTTCCGGCTGATCGCGATGATTCACTATAATCGAAAGAAAGGTTACGTGCGGTGTCCTTGCCATCTCCAACCCGTACTGGCTATCGGTCAGGAGAGCAGAGTAGGCTTTCCTGTGTGTCAAAACATCGAAAGAGTGAAAAAAGCGCCAGACGGGAGAAGGGGGATGATAACGACGAGAGGGGTAAGCTAGGGAATTTGAGAAAGAGAGTGTCTAGGGGGCAGCTCTTTTCTCCTGCATCCCGAATCAGTGGTTGGCTTCAAACGACAGGTCTAGTGAGATTGTCTCGTTGGGAGCTACTGTGAGTTCCTGCTCTTTGGTGCCGAGAATAGGATGCCAGGCCTTGAGTCGATAGGTTCCAGGCGGGAGATCCTCGATAGAGAAGGAGCCAGTCGCATCTGTCACTGCATAATAGGGATTATCGACGGCATAGCCCCAGTTCTGCATGTAGGGGTGCATGCTGCACTGCATGGTAAAGACGTGGTGCCCTTTAGCTAGCCGCACAAGGTCGGTGGTTCCCTTTGCCCGTAAAGACGGCCGAGAGAAGACCTTCTCGTTTCCCGAGTGATCCGGTGCGAGCCCTTGGATGTCATGGGGGACTGGGTCGTGATTGAACACTGTGACTCGCCGTGTGTTGCCGACCACGGTGACAAACGGCAGAAACTGACAGAGTTTCGCTTCCACCTTCGCATTGGTGACAGGGAAGGGTTTCCCGCGTTCGACTCCCTCCACGACCACGACGACATCTTTAAGGCCCCCGTCCGGTCGGGCTGTCACTTCTCTTAGGAGACGATACCCGTTTCCATCAGAAAGCTTGCTGCAATATTCGTGGTCGGGGAAGCGACGTAACTCGAATTCTTGCGGTGCCTGGGTGGTTTCGGTGACGGTTACAATTCCTTGTACGGTGGCCCCATCCTTCACGAGCGTTGACGTATAGGCCAAAGCCTCGGTTTCCAGCCAGGACGTCAGCACGGCAAGCACGCTTGCGGTCAGCTGGATTCCGGTTCGGATGTGTCGCTTCACCGGCGGTCCTCCTGCCAGCATTGATCGTTCGACGTCTGTTGCAGGATGCCGAAATCATTGGCCCAGCTCAATCGCTGCGGGAGTTCAGACGAAACAGCGACTTCCTGAGTGGACATGACCTACCGCCACGCTTGAGATTGCCTGTTCTGCTCGCTACCTCTCTCGGAAGGAACTGTCCAATCGTGGTTATCCTCTAGAAAGTATGGCTAAGTCCACCTATTCTCTGCAACTGGGGAGTTTACGAGAACGGTGCTAGTAACCGTGGCGTCGTGATGGCGAGGCGAGGATCAAATGGCAGTGGGCTTGAATGTTTCGACGACTAGTTATATCGTCGTTTCGCAGCTAACGGTTGACGCATGAAGCAAGAGTTGATGCCCATATCGACGTAAGGTGTTCTTAACCGACCAAAGAAAGAATCCTCAACATGAAAGTGCTGATGCTCAGTAACGAATACCCGCCCTACACGTATGGTGGAGCGGGGGTTCATGTGGAATACCTGAGTAAGGAATTGGCGAAGCTGGTTCCGGTGGAAGTTCGGTGTTTTGGTGATCAGTATATGGCTCATCATAACCTTCACGTCCGAGGGTTCAAACTCGAAAAGATCGATTACGGGTGTCCGAAATATTTGGAGTCTGTCTTTGGTGCCGTTCAGAGAGGCTTGAACTTCAACTCCTATGGCATTGAGGCCGATCTCGTTCATTGTCATACCTGGTATACCCATCTTGGTGGAATCTTAGCGAAGTTGAATTACGGGATCCCGCTCATTATCACGACACATTCCTTGGAGCCGCTGCGCCCTTGGAAACGGGAACAACTCAAGGGGGGATACGATTTCTCCTCCTGGGTGGAACGGGCGGCTCTGGAGATGGCGGATGCCGTGATCGCGGTCTCTTATGGAACCAAACAGGATATCCTGCACCATTTTCGCATTGCTGAAGAGAAGATCAAGGTCATCCACAATGGCATTGATCCAAAGGAATATCAGAAACAACCATCGGCCGATGCGCTTCGACGCTACGGAGTAGATCCGTCCAAGCCGTTTGTGTTGTTTGTCGGACGAATTACCCGTCAGAAAGGCATCATCCATCTGGTTCGAGCCATCAAGTATTTCGATGCTGATTTCCAGGTGGTTCTCTGTGCCGGGGCTCCCGATACCGCAGAAATCGCCGCTGAAATGGAGGCTGCGGTCAAGGAAGTCTCTGCTGACAGACCCGGCGTGATCTGGATTCCCGAGATGCTGGACAAGCAAAGCGTGATCGAATTCTATTCACACGCTGCAGTGTTTTGTTGTCCCTCTATCTATGAACCGTTTGGAATTATCAATCTTGAAGCGATGGCCTGCGAGACAGCCGTGGTCGCATCTGCCGTTGGGGGGATTCCAGAGGTTGTTGAAGATGGAGAAACCGGCATCCTGGTCCCTGTCCAGCAGATGCCAGAATCTCCCTTTACTCCACTCAGCCCCAAAAAATTCGAGCGGGATTTGGCGGCCGCCGTCAATCGTCTGATGGCAGATAGGGGCATGCGTGAACAGTTTGCTCAAGCCGGTCGCCGACGAGCAGAACAACTTTTTAGCTGGGCTGCCATTGCCAAGGAAACCAGAGCTCTATATCAGCAACTGGTGTCCTCGCGTTAACTGCCAAGCCGTCTCTTTTGTAGGAGCTCTAAAAAGCTTGAGGCTGGATACCTTTCCCAGGACTTCAGGATCGAAACGGTTCCTGTCAGAAGTTGGCCTTAAACCATAGTTCCACTGAGATCGTCTCATTGGCGGCCACCGTGAGTTCCTGTTCGTGCGTGCCGAGTATGGGATGCCAGGCCTTGAGGCGATACGTCCCTGGTGGGAGATCTTCGATGGAAAACGCGCCAGACGCATCCGTGACTGCATAATAGGGATTGTCAACAGCGTAACCCCAGTTCTGCATATAGGGGTGGAGACTGCAGCGCATCGTAAATATGTGTTGCCCTTTCGCAAGCTGTACGTTGGCGGTAGTCCCACTGGCTTCTACCGAGGGCCGGTAGAAGACCATATCACTTTCAGGCTGATCGATCGCCAACCCTTGGATGTCGTGAGGGACTGGGTCTCGGTTGAACACCGTGACTTGCCGCGTATCATTGATCACGGTGATGAACGGGAGAAACCGACAGAGATCCGCTTCGATCTCCGCATCGGTGAAGGAGAAGGGCTTGCCGTGCTCCACCCCTTCTATCGCCACCACGACATCTTTGAGGCCTCCATCCGGTCTGAAGGTGACTTCCCTCACGCGCCGATACCCTCGCTTATCGGACAGTTCGCTGCAAAACTCGTGGTCGGGATAGCGACGCAACTCGAATTCTTTTGGCGCCGGGACAGTCCCGGTGACGGTCACTGATCCATGTATGGTGGCTCCGTTCTTTACGGGTCCTGGTTGATAGGCCCGGGTCTCGGTGTTTAGGCAGGTTGTCAGCACTAGAAGTGCTCCTGCTGTGAGCCAGAATCTCAGTCTGTTATGTCGTGTCATTGTCGTCTCTCTTGCCGTCAATCATGTACGGTCGGTTGCAGGATTCTTGAACTCTTCTGTTCGGTCCACGGTCTTGAGTGAAAAGTGCTCAATCATGGTTACTCTCTGATAGTATCGCCGAGTTTGGTGCCCTCTGCAACTGTGACTTTACGAGGGCTGTGCCTGTAGACTTAGGAACTGACCCTGATCAAGTAAGGGTTCCCTGGGTAAGGGGGGCTAGTTCTGTGAAATTCGACAGGATAGAATAGGCGCCGGGTTCTAATCGCACGGCATTGAATTTCAAAGAGCACCTAACCTCACCATGGCGGGCAGACTATAGGAGAAGATACGTTTACGTCCAACAAAGGAGCACATCGTATGTCAGATGTTAAAGAACAGATGACGAAAGCGCTGGATCATCTCAAGCAACAGCGTGATGAACTTCAGGTTCAGCTTCACCTCGCAAAGGCGGATGCCAAAGACGAATGGGCTCGTCTGGAAACCCAGTGGGATGAAATTAAGCCTAAGTTGGAGGCGGCGCGGGAAGAGGTTGGGAAGACGGCGGAATCCGTGGGTGCCGCATTGGGTATGGCGATCGAAGAACTAAAGAAGGGCTATGAGCGGCTGCGGAGCCGGCTATGAGAGAGGCCCCGTAGCAACCGCATCAGTCGGCGAAAGGATATCGATACGGTTGGCTTAGGGTTCCTCTTTGGGGGGCTCCTCACTCTGTTTTAACCAGAGTTCAAGCAGTCTTGTTTCCCGTTCAGACTGGGAAATACGCTCCAATGCGAATGCACCAGTCAAACGGTCTTCATAAAACGCGCGTTGCTTCGCGTAAGTTTTCTTAAACGCTTCGGTCTTTAGGGCCTTCCAATCCGCATCAGAGATTCCAGCACGAGCACGCAGGAGGTCGATCTCGATGGCCTGGAAAGCGAACACCTTCGCTAACGCCTTAATGACGGTCGCGTTGGTCATGAACCGGGGCATCTTTTCAGCCATGATGCATCGTTTCACTTATGTCAGGAAGGTAAAACAGAGCCGTACCGCCGAGATTGGATTAATCTCAAACGGTACGGATTCTCGCAGAAAACCTTCTCAGTTCCGTACGCCGCTCCAGACTTTTGCCGGATCGATTGGCTTGTCCGGGTTGAGTTGCTTCGCCTTTTCCAGCAAGACGTCAGACGCCTCAGGGTAGGCTGGATCTGAAATACAGCAATCATCGACAGGACAGACTGCTGCACATTGCGGTTCGTCATAATGGCCGACACACTCAGTGCAGCGATCGTGGGCAATCACGTAGATATTGTCTCCCACCCCTTGACCGTCGCCCACGTGATTCCCCTTCGATTCCGCGTCGCTGCGGGTTTCGAAGATGGCCTCGTTCGGGCATTCCGGCAGACAAGCTCCACAGTTGATGCATTCGTCGGTAATCAGCAATGCCATGATTCTGGCCTCCTTATTCTGGAAGATTTAATTCTGTGCTATTTACCATGGCCTCGTTCGGTCTTCTTCTCGCATGTGCCGCAACGTGCCACAATGGAAAATTTTTCTCCACTTCCTCGACATAAAGGCGACTATCAATCAACGATAGGGGCATGTTGCACTTTGGCCAGTGTCCATGTCAATGCGGTCATTCGAATAGAGAGCTTTACCGGTTGTAGATCGGAGGCAGATTCTTGATCTCCAGAGGGGGTTGCCCGTATGATCGCGCGCGCAATCCACCAGTGTCATCATTGCTGCTACGAAAGCGAGGTTGCCGATGCGACTTCTTTTTCTTGGCCTTTTGCCCATCATGTTGAGTGGGTGTCCGACGACGACGGCGTTGGTGGTTGGAGCCCCCGCACTCTTGTCTAAATCTGAATTTGATGAACGGCGGACGGAAACCAAGCAACAGATTGAGAAGGGACTGATTTCAAAAGAGGCCGGGGAGACGAATTGCCGGCAGATGCTGAATACGGTCGATCGAAATCATGCGGCGCCGCCACCGGTGGATCCTGGTATCTGTGCGTTTGGGTCGTTTGCCGACAAGCGTTATGAACTCACGAAATCGGTTGAGAGCGGTGCGCTGACACCGGAGCTCTGGGCGGTCAAATGTCAACAACTGGCTCAGCAGTCTTCTGAGAAGGAGGCATGCCGGTATGATCCGTTTGCTGATCGCATGACTCACTGGCGACGGTTGGTTGATGAAGGGAAAGCGTCGAAGGAGGGGGCTGAGATGGATTGCCGTAATTACGTGAAGCAGGCTCACGAGCATCATATTCCAGGTCCGGAAATCACAGAGGACGTCTGCAAGCTGTAGAGACTTGGTGGGAAGAGGCGCATCAAACCTGTAAACCCAGAGTTTCGTGTTCACGGCTGAGGAAGGAAAGCATGATCTTTAGACGGCCCGAGCTTGAAAAAGACAATCCGATTGCTCCGGAACCGTATGTGGGACCACGCCGACGATTGGCCATGACTCGCGCAGCGGCGTTGAAGAACGAGGCTGGCGTAGGAAATATGAAAGAGACGCTGCAGGCATTGGTTCGTGCGGCAGCTCGGTTCCTGAGGGAGCAGCCGAAAGGCAGCAAGCCAGGAAAGAATCTTGTCGCGTTACGGGATGCGATTGCGAAAGCCGACGAGGTGCTTGCGACTGACACCCGTTCCAGAGGCTCACGAAAGGTGGGGCGGTGATACAACGAGCCGCTTCAGAATGTTGGCGATGTCTATCAATCAACGATTTCGACCTTTTTCCCTAAAGCCTTTGCTCGCTTCTGACAATCTCCATCGGATACGGAGCAGCGGAGGGTATCGAGGTCTGCTTCGTCTACAAGCTCCACTTTCTTGCCCTGTGTTTTGGCCTGTTTGAGACAGCTGGTGTCGGTCACCACACATTTCACGGAATCGGAGCTCGAAGGGGCACTGATGACGGATACCTGTTTCCCTTCTTCTTTGGCTCTTTTGGAGCACTCTTGGTCGGTCGCGACGCAATGCATGGTTTCTTCTGTCTTGTTAAGGCCAGGATCGATCGTTTGATCGAACTGCTGATTGATTCGATATTACCAGGAAGTTACTCACAGTTGGCCCCACCTAGCACAACGGCTGAGTGGACGCATACCGACTGAATGGAATCGGGAGGAGTCTGTTTGGGTTGAAGACTGAGCAGTCGTGATTTGGTATTTCCCTTCGGAAACGGGGTCCTTCGGGATAGGGTGGAGGGAGGTCCTGCTTCAGGGGGTACCAGAGATGAGCATTATCGTATGGGCTATCCTCCTTGTCGCGTTCATGTGGGCCCTCGCCTCAGGAAGCAGGATCGTCCGGTATCTCGCGAGAGGTCTTGCCGTAGTCATTGCGTTGGTTGCTGCAGCAGCAGCGTTTGGGCTCATGGCTGTCGGCCATAAAGCGCATTGGACTAGCGACGGTCCGGGCATGTTGTTGATCATGCTCGGCATTCCCATTTGCGGCATCGTAGCCTGGTTCTTCGGCATGCTGGCGTGTACTGCGACATCGAGTCTAGAGGAAGGCAATCTCGAGAGTCCCGCTCGCATTAGTTCCTTGGCGCAAGTCTGGGAACGCTACAAAGAACTGACCAAGGGACCTCACTAGATAAGATGGACGAGCCGACAACCTGCGTACCGGTTTGGTACGGTGGAACACTCCGCGGATGGCGGAGCGGATCCACAGAAGGAGGAGCGGCTCATGAAGACACCCAAGGTGATTGTTGGGCTG
>Ga0224495_10002512_pt1 | contig 11918 bp, 10 predicted proteins | sample SF_Jul11_sed_USG_FD_168128 | JGI IMG/M metagenome (GOLD analysis project Ga0224495, IMG submission 168128) | Sediment microbial communities from San Francisco Bay, California, United States - SF_Jul11_sed_USGS_4_1 | ecosystem: Environmental > Aquatic > Marine > Sediment | place: USA: California...
ATTGAAAAAATTGAAGGCCATCAAGTGGGTTGAGATCGGGTTCGGGATCGTTGTCTTTGCCGTCTTGGCCTTCTTCTATTCCCATACATTGGTCTGGACGTTCAGGAAGGTTCATGAATGGCTCAAAAGGGATTGAACCGATGGCAGTGAAGGAAACTGAGGTCTTCTGGAGATTTAATGTCTTTCACCGTTTCATCCACCTGGTGATGATGGTCACCTTCATCGGCCTTGCTCTGACCGGACTTCCTCTCAAGTATTCTGATACCTTCTGGGCACAAGGTTTGATCCTCCTTTGGGGAGGGGTGAAGGGGGCTGGATTTTTTCACCGGTGGTTTGCGGGGGTCACTTTTGGCTATTTTTCCCTCCATCTGCTCTGGGTTTTTTACTACGTTCTTATATTGAAGGGGAATCTCTTGGGCCCAGATTCCATCGTTCCTTCAAAGAAGGATTTCAAGGATCTCTTCCAGCATATCGCCTATTTCCTGGGGAAAGGGGAGCCTCCCCAATTTGGTCGATTTACCTATTGGGAAAAATTTGACTACTTGGCTGTCTTCTGGGGAATTGCCTTCATCGGGGGCTCCGGTCTCGCGCTCTGGTTTCCGGAATTTTTTTCCCGTTTCTTACCGGGCATCTTTTTCAATATCGCTTACACTATCCATAGCGACGAGGCCTTGCTTGCCGCAGGGTTCATTTTCATTGTCCACCTTTATAATGCTCATCTCCGCGCCCATGTCTTCCCGATCGACAAATCCATCTTCACGGGAAAGATCGATGCCAGAGAGATCATGGAACATCATCCTCTGGAGTGGGAATATTTGAATCAATACCCGGATCAGAAAAAGAAGCGAACGGTGAGAAAAGACCTTCTCCTTCTCTTTCTCACCGTTTCCCTGGTTGGCATGATGCCCGCTTTTTCCTTTGCCCGCGGATTGACGGATGAAGAACTCATGGAGGCAGAAAAGAAATTATGCTGGCGTTGCCATCGTCAACCCAATCTGAACAGTAACGAGGGGGTGACAGCTTCCATCCTCCTCTGCATGGATTGCCATGGGAAAAAAGATGTCGAAAAGAAGATCGATGAGAAACCCATCTCACTTTATCTTGATGAGAAAGAATACGGAAAGACGGTTCATCGGAGGATTGCCTGTGTCCGATGCCATGACGGAATCGCCACCTCTCCCCATCGAACTTCATTGATCGAGTGCGCCTCCTGTCATGGATATCATGGCGAGGGAAAAGCCCATGACGCCCACCGAAGTGTCAACTGTGAAGCCTGTCATCATGAATCGAAGGAGGTGATGAAGGATCCCAAAACAGGTCGGGTCGTCCTCATGACGGTGAAGGAAGGCATTCCTCTTAAAATGACTTCCCATCGCCTCGCCGATTTTAAGAAGAATAAGGCCTGCGAAAAATGTCATTTCATTGAAAATAAACTGGGGGCGCCTATTCGCGTTCTCCCAGCTAAAAGTCTGATCTGCATTGAATGCCACAGCGCCTCGATCAGCCTCAACGATCCGGTTTCGATCATCACTTTTATCCTATTTCTGGGAGGGATTGCGATCACCCTTTCCCTCTGGTTTAAAGGAACTCTGGGAGCCCCTACTTACTCCACCCATGAAAAGATTTCCTACCTCGCAGAAAAGATTTGGCAGGTGGTCTTCTCCAGAAGAATCCTGACCCTCTTGAAAGTATTCGTCGTGGATGTTCTCTTGTTGAGAGGCATTCTTAAAGAAAGTCTGAGCCGATGGACAATCCATAGCTTCATCTACCTCCCTTTCTTTCTCCGCTTCTTTATCGGAGTGATTCTCCTTATCGTTTCGAAGTGCTTTCCGATGAACCCCTCCGTCGCCATGCTGCTTGATAAGAACTACCCCCCCGTTGCCTTCACTTATGACCTCCTGGGTCTGTGTGTTATAATGGGTGTGGCAGGTGCAACGATGAGACGCTTTCAAAAAAAATTCCAGAACCGTCCCTCCGGGGGGCAAGATTTGATTGTTTTGGCCTTGCTTGGAGCGATCCTGATCACAGGCTTTATTGCGGAAGGACTGAGAATCCTTCTGACAGGCATTCCGTCTTCAGTTGCACTTCCCTCTTTTGTCGGATATCCTCTTTCTCTCTGCCTAGGTCTTATTCCTGTTCGATGGGAATGGGTCTATCCCTATGGCTGGTACGCCCATGCGATCCTGACTGGACTGTTCATCATCTACCTTCCCTTCAGCAAAATGTTTCACATCCTGGTGAGCCCAATGGTCCTGTTCATTAATTCGGTGACAAGGGAAAAATGAAAGATTTAGAACTCTCCTTCAGACAGATGATCGAGATTGATGGCTGCACTCGTTGCGGCGAATGCATCCAGCAGTGTCCGGTCTTTACGGTGACCCAGGACCAACGGGTAACGACGTTTAATACGCTTCAGACCACCAAAGACTGGGCCATCTGTAAATCCTGGTTCAGAAAATTGTTTCTTACGCGAAACTCGATGAACCCGCAGCGGTTGAATGATTTTTCTAAAGAAGTCTACCAGTGCACGCTCTGCGGCCATTGTGAGGTGGTCTGTCCAGTCAACATCCGTTCCAGGGAAATCAGAATCTCGCTGCGGGAAAATATGGTGAAGGCGGGCCTGGAGCTTCCCCTCCCCGGCCCCATCCTCGAGAATCTACAACAGGGGAAGAATCTGGTCTACCCGACCAATCATGACCGATTGCTCTGTCTGCAGAACATCCCCGGTATCTCTCCAGAAAAATATCTCAAGAAAAAAGCAGAGGTGGCCTGTTTCGTAGGATGTGTCGCCTCCTACTATCCGGTGACCTACACCATTCCACAAGCCATGCTCTACCTTCTGGAGAAGGCGGAAATCGATTTTGCGTTCCTGGGGCAGGAAGAATGGTGCTGCGGCTGGCCTCTCATTGGAATGGGACGAGAGGAAATGGTCTACGAATTTGCCACACACAATATCGAAACAGTCAAAGCCATGGGAGTGAGAACCCTGGTCTGTGGGTGTCCTTCTTGCTATCATGTGTGGGAGAATTTGTACCCCCGGTTTTCATCGGAGAGAGAACTTCCATTTGAGGTGATTCATAGTACGGACTATTTCTTGAGGTTATTGAAAGAAGGTAGGATTCCCTTACACTCCTTGGAAGCCATTGCCACTTATCACGATCCCTGCGACCTGGGAAGGGCATCGGGCATTTACGACTCCCCCCGGGAAATCCTTCGGATGGTCTCCGGAATGAGTTTCGTCGAGATGCGGAAACACGGCCGTCATGCAACTTGCTGTGGAGGGGGAGGCGATCTGGAAATGTTTTTCCCAAAAATTTCAAAGGATATTGGTGACCTAAAGATTAAAGAAATTGAAGAAACGGGTGCGGAGGTGGTCCTTTCAGCCTGCCAGCAATGCAAACGTACGATCTCCCTCAATGCCAAAAAAATGAAAAAGAAGTTTAGGGTATTAGACCTTTTGGAACTCATTTTGATTCTCTCCGATCCGACGAGGGCTTTGGCATTTGAAAACCTTCTCCAGAAATCCTCTTCAATGGAACGAACCTAACGGAATCCGGCCTTTTTTGCGATCAGACATGTTGATCCTTCGACGGCGCCAAACCCCGGTCTTTAGGACAAGGTCAAAAGCGCTGCCCATTATCAACCCTGAGCAAACCCGGGCTTAGACCGGGGATAGTCGAAGGGTGAATGTCTCTTGTCGGCTTTTTGGTTCCGTGTTATTTTGAGTACATATGGATTTACCGGTTCTCAAAGCAATTTTTGACTCCATGGAGCAAGGCGTTCTCTTCATTGATGATCAGAACCTGATTGTCTACTGCAATCCTGCCGCTGAAAAGGTCAGAAATGTGAGCCTGGACAAAATCTTGGGCCAATCCATCTTGAAATGCCATCCTTCAAAGTCCCGTCCCAAAGTGCTGAAGATTATCAATGACCTGAGATCGGAGAAGGTGAAGGGCCATCACCACATGAATATCCAGACGGTGGAGGGAAGAATCTACGATAACATCTATTCCGCCGTCTGGGGGCCGAAGAACGAATATTTAGGGGTGGTCGTCGTGAGCCAGGAGGTGACCAAAAGGAAGCGAGCTGAGGATGAACTCAAAGAGGCCATGAAGAAACTCCAGTTGGCCAATGAGGAGCTGAAGCGTCTGGACAAGCTGAAAGACGATTTCCTCTCGAATGTGAGCCATGAACTGAAAACCCCCATGATCTCGGTGATGGGATATCTTGGAATGATCCTGAAAGAGAAGGTGGGGGCTTTGACAGAACAGCAGAAGAAGTTTCTCGAAATGTCTTACAAAAATCTCTTAAAGCTTGAGAAACGGATCGATGAACTCTTGGACTTGGCCGAACTGGGGATACAGAAAAATGATTGGACGTTCGAACCCATCAATCTCGCCAAGGTCGTCGAGTTCTCCTGCTCCACAGTTGAACCTTTAGCTCAGGAACATCAGATTCAGCTGGAGGTCCAGCTTCCCCAGGATAATATCCTCGTCCCGGGCGTGGAGGATAAGCTGAGCCAGCTCTTCGATAATCTTTTGACCAACGCCATTAAATACAATCGCCGGGGCGGAAAGATCGGGGTTACCGTCTCCCAAGACCCTCAATTTGCTTTTACCCGGATTGAAGATACAGGGATCGGAATCTCTCATCAATCTCTAAAAGAGGTCTTCACCCGCCATTTCCAGGAGAAGAAGAAAACATTGGGGGATGTGAAAGGATTGGGGATCGGCCTCTCTCTTGTCGAGGAGATCGTGAAACTTCATGGAGGAGAGGTTCATCTCGAGAGCGAGTTAGGAAAAGGAACTACCTTTATCGTCAAGCTGCCGAAGAATCCTGAAAAAAGTTCGGAGTAATGAGTTTGGAGTTCAGAGATTTGGGTTTTTGTTTGGATCTTTACTCCGGACTCATTACTGAGCGTTATTGCTTCTCTTGCATTTTCCCCAGATCAATAAACGGCACAGCCCCACCTGAAACCTGAGGGAGAATCCCATTCCATCGTTCGATGCCCTTGTACTGGATCAGAATGGGGCTGATGGAACGCCGGCATCATTCACCTCCAAAAAGATTTTAGCCATGTCCTGCGGTTAGGCGGTTCTGCGGTTCGAACAGCAGCACTGCAATACGGCAGCACTTTTATCAGGCGTTTTCTAAATCAGTCTCTTTTCAACCAAAAAGCTCATCGAGGTTTGACAGGAGGTCGTGGCGGAGGAGATGGCTTCAGAAAAGGAACGCAGGGCATCCTGAAACTGGGACATTTGCACTCTTCCAATCACCTCCATCATCTTCCTCTCCAGGTTTCCATAATGGCCTTTTCCCAAGACATTCTCAGCAATTCGAATCTCGCGAAGCAATCCTTCCAGATACCAGATCAGAGTTTTTTTCCCACCGGAGAGTTCTTCTCCCTTTAGGGAGACCAGTTGATCCAGGAGGCCGGTTCCGATAATCAATCCTGATTTCATTTTCTCCGCATATTGTAGGTCTAAGATCGCCTCTCTTGTGTTCATCCCCCTCCCCCGTGTTCATCGTCCATCGTTTTCAGTTCATCGTTTGTCTCGCTTAAACTAAAGGCTTGCGCCGAAGACTCGGGGCTTGTCAGCGATAGGGCTTGAGCCGCTCCAAGAATCTGGAATCCACCTGTTTACCAAGTTTGATCGCCTGATCTATATGCTGGACGGCCAATCGATACTCCTTCTTTTCGTAATAGACAGCAGCCAAGTTGCAGTGGGCTTCTGAATGATTGGGCTGAATCCTCAATACTTCCAGGAAGGAGGTGATCGCCTCTTCGGCCCTTCCCTGCCGATGGTAGATGTAACCGAGATTGAAATGGCTCTTGACATAATCGGGTTTGATCTCAAGAGCCTTTTTGTATTCGGACTGGGCTTCGTCCAGCTTCCCCTTTTTGAGATAGAGCACCCCGAGGTTGTTATGGGCTTCCAAATGGTTCGGATTGATTTGGAGGACCTTCTGGTAATAAGAAACAGCTTCGTCTGATTTCCCTTGCTCACCATAGGCCACGCCCAGATTGAAATAGGCTTCGGTGAAATTGGGGTTGATGTCAATCGCTTCTTTATATTCAGAGATTTCCTTCTCCCATTTTCCCTGCCGGCCATAGATGACACCGAGATTGAGATGAGCGGTGGCATACTTGGAGTCCATTTTCAATACATTCTTGTATTCCGAAATAGCCTCTTGTAGGTTTCCTCTCTCGGCGGCTTCAAAGGCCAACTGAAAATGGTCTTCAAGGGTCAGGGGTTTTGTTTTCTGCTCCGCGGTAGACCCCGCACAAGAGGTCAGCAGGAGCATCGCCAAAATTGCAGCGAACCATTTGATGGAAATCTTCAAGACGGCATCCGTTCCTTAAATTCTCTGCATCCTTAACAGAAATTGAGGCGCAAATCAAGGGATTTTGTCTCTCCCTTAAGGGGACATAGCTGAATTTCCCTGCAGGTTCGTAAGGGAGGCTAAACCCTCCCCTGCCCTTTTTTGCCCTACCAACGATTCGGGTAGGGGCGACTTTAGTCGCCCTTGCTTGAGGATTTGAGAAGTACATCGAGCGTCTTATCCCTTGACCAACTCGGTTATAAACGGTTAGATAGATTTATCTATGAAAGAGACGACACCTCTTGATGGGCGAAGATTCTACTACGGCTGGGTGATTGTTGGCCTAGCCATGATTTCCATGTCATTCTGGTTTGCCCTCCGGACCACTTTTTCTGTCTTTTTCGTGGCCCTCATCGACCAATTCCACTGGGGACGGGCAGAAGCGGCAGCGGCCCTATCCATTGCTATGGTTGCCTACATGGTCATGGCTCCTATTGTGGGAATTCTGGTTGATCGGATCGGCCCTCGAAGGGTGATGCTTCCCGGAATTGCCCTGACAGGGTTAGGACTCCTTCTCTGCACACAGATTAAGACGCTCGCTCAATTCTATCTCTTCTACGGTGTGGTGGCGGGAATAGGGATCGCTTGTCTCAGCATCGCTCCTTTCACGATCATCCTTAGCCACTGGTTTGAAAAAAAAAGAGGGACTGCCAATGGGCTTGCGAGTGTCGGTATGGGCATGAGCTCTCTGCTCTTTGTTCCTCTTTTCCAATATCTCATCTCTCTCTGGGGATGGCGATCTGCCTTTTTCATTTTCTCTGTCCTCGTTTTCGCCATTCCCCTCCCCCTGAACGCTATCTTCCTGAAACATCGACCTGAAGAGATTGGTCTCTTACCGGACGGAGATCCTGCGGACAATATGCCAAAGGAGGCCTGGCTTCATCCAACCGCATCATCCTCCAAAAAAGAGGGGCTCAAAGATTTAATGAAGACCGGACGCTTCTGGTCCGTCATCCTCTTCCCTTCCCTCATCGTATTCGGAATCTACATCGTCATTGTCCATCACGTGAGATATCTGGTGGACCTCGGAGTGGATAAGATGTGCGCTGCCTCTCTTTTTGCCGTTATGGGCGCCATCTCCGGAGGGTTTCGATTCTTCTGGGGATGGTTCTCTGATAAGATTGGCAGAGAAATTACCTACACGCTGGGGGGTATCTGCTTTTCCCTCGGAATCCTGGCTCTCCTCCTCTTTCAATACATCCCTTTCCCTTTTCTACTCTATCTTTTTGCGTTCTTCTTCGGCGCAGGATGGGGGTCCACGGCTCCCATGTTCATGTCTATTTCAGGAGATCTCTATAAGGGGAAAAATTTTGGCCTCATCTATGGCCTGGTGGAAGGAAATATTGGAATAGGTGCTGCGGTCGGGACGTGGGTGGGGGGATACATCTTTGACCAAACCCAAAATTACCTGTGGGCTTTTATTCTTGCTATCCTCATTAGCTTTATCTCTGTTTTCCTGGTCTGGTATATCGCACCTCGAAAAAGTCGATCGATCAAGACCAGCTATCAATAGATCCATGCTTTGCTAATTGAGCCAGCCCGGTGGTAAAATTTATGCGTATCCACTGGAATACTGGAACAGCGGAATGTTGGGTTAATGAATCATTTTCATGATTCCAATATTCCATTCTTCCAACATTCCAATCTTTGGTTTGCGGAGGTTCTTATGTTCGAGTTTACAGAAGAGTATGAACCCCTTTTGAGGGAGGTCAGAGAGATTGCCGAGAAGGATATCAAACCACGATCCAAGGAGATCGAGGAGAGCGATGAGTTTCCCCTTGATATGGTGAAACGCTTCTTTAAAGAGGGATACCTTCAGATCTTAATCCCAAGCGCCAAGGGCGGCATGGGAAAGGACATCACCTCTTTTTGTATCATTACAGAGGAGATTGCCAGGGTGTCGGCCTCCATGGCTCTACTGGTTATTGTTCAGAGCGTCGGGACCCTCCCCATTCTCATCTTTGGAAATGATTCTCAAAAGTCGGAATTCTGCTCCCGAATTGCAAAAGACCACCTGTTGACGGCCTTCTGTTTGACAGAACCTTTGGCCGGATCGGATGTTGGTTCCATGAGGATGACGGCGACCAAAGAAGGAAGCCAGTACCTTCTCAGCGGCAAGAAGAGCTTTGTGACCAATGGAGGAGTGGCTGACAAATATGTGGTCTTTGCCAAGACGGATCCGACAAGGGGAAGACGGGGGATCTCGGCTTTTGCCGTTGATAAAGGATTGCCTGGAATAACTTATAGCTCAAAGGATGATAAGATCGGGATGCGGGGCATTCCTTCCTGCTCGGTCTCTTTCAATGATGTTGCCGTGTCCAAGAAATATCTCCTGGGAGAAGAGGGAGATGGCTTTAAGATTGCTACGGAGACGCTGAACAGATCGCGGCCAGCGGTCGGGGCCCAGGCTCTGGGAATTGCCGAAAGTGCCATGGAGATCGCCACCCTCTTTGCGATGAGGAGGCGACAGTTCGGCAAGCCCATCGCCAAGCTGGAGGGTATGCAGTTCATGTTGGCCGAGATGGCCACGATGATCGAATCCGCCAAGGCTCTCGTTTATAAGGCGGCATGGCATCTGGATAAGGGGCTTCGCAATGCCACTAAATATTCGGCCATGTGTAAATACTTCGCCTCCGATGTGGCGATGAAGATCACCACGGACGCTGTCCAGATCATGGGGGGCTACGGATGTCTCAAGAGTGGAAATCTGGAGCGGACCATGAGAGATGCAAAGATCACCCAGATCTACGAAGGGACCAATCAGATCCAGCGATTCGTCGTGGCGGAGCAACTGATCAAAGAGTTCATCGAGAAATATGGAATGGGAAGGGACTGGTCGGAATTTCTTTAAATCCAAGATGAGGTTCTATTTCAAGCCTGTGAAAAGGGACTCCTGTTTTAAAGATCCTTCATGGACCCCTCAATTTTTGAAAGATCAGACTCTGCAATATGAACGAGGAAGATCGCTTCTTTTTCCTCTTCCATAGCCGAGCCGTAGATGTAATCGATGTTCACCTTGGCTTCGCCGAATCTCTTTGCTACCCTCCCGAGCATTCCCGGCTGATTGACTAACCTAAAGACGAGTACGGGTTCTGTGTCGACCAGGTGATTCGCATCAAGTAAAACCTTTTCGGCCGCTTCAGGCTTATCGAGGTAGAGTCGAATTAAAGAGTAGTCCGAGGAATCTTTTAGAATACCCCGGTAACTTTCTGCGAGCGCAATCCTCCTCCCGGTCTTTTCCCTCATATTATAAAGTTCCTTAACGGAATCCTTCGCATTTTGAATACTCATCGCCAGAATATTGACATTGGCTGCCCTCAAGACATCACAGAGTTTCGCTAGCTCTCCTGGAGCATTCGTCAGAATCACTGAAATTTGTGTTTTTTTCTCCATCGGCCCCTCTCCTCTCTCGGTTAAATAAAACAGAACCAGATGGTGAAAAATAACAGATCAATTTAGGAAGGTCAATAGATAAAGAAAACCGCTGCACATGGGAATCCTCTTGATTCGGACATCATAATCTGATAATTTTGGATAAGAAGGCCCGGATCACCAAGCTGCCAGAACCTATCCTGATGATAAACCCGAGTCTTAATGTCAAGATCGAAACAAGGGGGCTTAATTTCTATTATGGTCCCACCCATGCCCTCAAGAATATCAACATCCATATTCAACAGCGTCAGATCACGGCCTTGATCGGACCTTCTGGATGTGGCAAATCGACTTTCCTCCGTGCCCTTAACCGTTTGAACGAACTCATTCCACATACCCGAACAGAAGGAGCGGTTTTACTGGATGGGCAGGATATCTACAAGCCCGGGGCCGATGTGATCTCCCTCCGGCAGAGAGTGGGAATGGTCTTTCAGCGCCCTAATCCTTTTCCAAAAAGTATCTTTGAAAATATTGCCTTTGGTCCGAGAGTACTTGGAATCCCTTCGCGAGGGGAGATCGCAGACAGAGTAGAAGAGAGCCTCAAGTCAGCCGCGCTCTGGCCGGAGGTGTCAGACCGGCTCCACACCGACGCCCTGAATCTGAACCTGGGACAGCAGCAGCGTCTCTGCATCGCCAGGGTTTTAGCCGTTCAACCGGAAGTGATCTTGATGGATGAGCCCTGCTCCGCCCTTGACCCGATTGCCACCTTGAAGATCGAGGAGTTGATGCAGGAGTTGAAGAAAAACTACACCATCGTCATCGTCACCCACAACATGCAGCAGGCGGCCCGGACCTCTGACTGGACCGGGTTCTTTCTCCTGGGGGAATTGCTGGAATACGGTCCTACAGGGGATGTCTTTACGCGACCCAAAGACCAACGAACTGAAAATTATGTGACAGGACGATATGGGTAACCCTGCCTGAAGGCAAGAATTTCAGATTTCAAATTTTAAATTTCAAATTGAAAAACCTAAGGACTATGATAAGCACCACTTCCCAAGCACCAAACTCCAAACAAATTATAATCCCCCCTTACCCCCCTTTAGCAAAGGGGGGATGGGGGGATTTGAAATTGGAATTAGGAAATTGTTTGGAATTTGGGATTTGGAAATTGGGATTTCTTTTGCTCGTGATGGTTCTCTCACTGGCCACGGGTTGTCAGAGGCAGCAGGGAGGGATTACAGTGGCTGGATCGACTTCCATCGAACCTTTTGCTGAACTGATGGCAGAGGAATACATGCATCGCCATCCTGAGGCTCACATCTATGTTCAAGGGGGTGGATCGTCTGCTGGCATTAAGGCGGTCCGTAGCCGTGCAGCCCATATTGGCATGTCCTCCCGTTCTTTGATCGGCGAAGAGAAGGATTTGTATGCCGTCACCATTGCCAAAGATGCCATTGCGATCATCGTCCATCCAAAGAATCCCGTAGATGACCTATCCTTAAGTCAGATCAGGCAGGTCTTTTCAGGAAAGATAAGAAATTGGAGCGAAGTAGGAGGTCTTTCCCGCCCCATGGTGCTGGTGACTCGAGAAGAAGGATCGGGTACGAGAGAGGCTTTTCAGAAGATGGTGATGGGAAAAGAAGAGATCAGTCTTGAGTCATTGGTTCAAGACTCTAACGGTGCCGTCCGTCAGGTCGTGTCGAGTGACCCTAATGCCGTCGGATATATCTCCTTGGGGCTGGTCAATGAAAAGGTAAAGTCCTTAAAGATTTCGGGCGTAGAACCCAACTTGGATAATATTGAAAGTAGCAAATATACATTAGTTCGGCCTTTCTTTTTTGTTTTTGAAGGTAAACCAGAAGGAGAAGCAAGTTCTTTTTTAGAATTCGTCTTGAGTCCAGAAGCTCAGGAGTTACTCCAAAAGGAAGGGTTAGTGACGATTCGACCATAGATGGAGTTCTTGAAAAATTTGAACTCCATGATTACACAGATTAAATGTCGATTACGCGGATAAAATTGATTAGAAAGTAACACCAAATATCGAGGGTGACGTAGTGGAAATCAAAGAGAAGATCGTTGAGAAAATTTTACTATTGATCGCTTTCTCCTCGATCTCCATCCTTGCCCTGATTGCCATCTTCATCTTTGGAGAAGGACTT
>Ga0224495_10002513_pt1 | contig 11916 bp, 14 predicted proteins | sample SF_Jul11_sed_USG_FD_168128 | JGI IMG/M metagenome (GOLD analysis project Ga0224495, IMG submission 168128) | Sediment microbial communities from San Francisco Bay, California, United States - SF_Jul11_sed_USGS_4_1 | ecosystem: Environmental > Aquatic > Marine > Sediment | place: USA: California...
GATAAAAAAGCGGGGGTTTGGGGTTCCTGTCCAGCGTTTACAGCACCGCCATCCGCCTTGCGGCGGCTTAGGGCGGGCTTCAACGCCTTTCTTTTGGGGCCGCAGGCCTCCAATCAGTTCAACCCCCTTCCCAAAGGGAAGGGGGCGGGGGGATGGGAAAAAACGAGTTATGCAGAGGTCTCATTTTGTTAATTAAAGGGGATGTAGAACGAAAGATTTTGCACCAGCATATCCAGCTTGGCGGTTTGCCCCGGTTCTGATTTGGATGCGGTGATGCGGGCCGCCTCCAGCCGGATTCCCAGCCGGGTGAAGGTGTATTCCACCCCGCCGAACACCCGTTCCAAGGGGATGTTTTTCATAAAGGGGGTATCCTGCCGGGCGCCCGCCACGGCATATTCGTAGTTTTCCACCACCCCTTTGCCGTACCCCCCAAACAGGTTAAAGCTGTCGTGGCCGCTTTCCAGCAGGTAAACGGTCAGCCCCATGGAAAGCTGGGTGCCTTTTTCCTCCACCTTCCGGTTCTGGGTATCCACATAGGCCCGGGAAAACGGCTGGCGGGTGGCGGATAGGCCCAGTCGGCGGAACAAAATCAGTTCAAACTCTCCCTTGGTGGCCACATCCACTTTTTCCCCTTTGTAGGCGCCGGAAGGGTCCGCCGGGGTGAAGGCGGCACTGGCCTTGTAAGCGGGGGAATAATACAGCCGCACCAGATGCGATGGTTCTTTGGCGTAAACTGCCCGCGGTCCCGTCAGGGATACATGGCGGATGTCTCTTTGGCCCAGGCCCGATACCCCCAGCATCACCAACACCAACCAAAACAGCATCCGCCAGAGGTTGGATAGGATATGGGCCATGGGATTCCCCGGATTGAAGGTTGGGGGCGGCTTTCCCTGGAAGGAAATCCACCGGTTTCCCCCGAATAAATGCAATTCCCGCTCCACCCTGCCGGTTTGTTTTGCTTCTGGATCCCCTGATCCGCTCTCCTTGTTTGATGGGGCATCCCCCCTACGGATTTTTTCTCGGCTAGAACAGCCGCAACTGGTGGGTTCGTTTTGCCATATCCGGCCAGTGGCAGGGAAGTTCTCCGGCCAGTTCGTCATAGGCGGCTTGCAGCAATTCCAGATAGGCACTCACCTCGTAGCAGGGACGCTCGGAAGCCAGCGGCTCCGGCAGATAGCGATGTAAGGGATCAGAGGCCCGGCGGTCCACAATCACATACCGCACCGACTGGCCCGGTTGCGGCTGGATCCCCCGGCGGGCCAACAGCCGCAGGCATACGCTGGCCGGGCTGTTGCTTTTGTAATCCGCCAGATGACGGGAAACCCTCAGTTTGAAGAACAGTTCCTCCCGCGTTACCCCTCCGGATTGCAGGCGGTTCCGGTGATGGCGGAAAACCTCCAGCACTTCGTTGTGGCGGGCGGTCAGTTCCGCGATGGTTTTGCACCGGGCCATGGCCTCCAGCATTTCTTTCTGGGCGGTCCGAATCACATGGGGAATATCCTTTCGGCGCAGAAAAATGCCCCGCACCTTCACTTCACCGGAGGCGAACCGGCCAAAAAAACGGGTGGCGGCCGAAAGGTTTGGGGTGATCTTGGAGGTGGGGAAGCATATCCAGTCAAACACACCTTCCAGGGCCAGGTCCAATCCGGTGGCCCGGTTTACCCGCTCAGTCAACCCGGTCAGGCTTTCATCCGAAAAGGGGGGATTTTTCACCAGATACAGGGAATCGGTCAGGGCGTGCAACAGCGAAAACCCGGCATCCTCTGCGTATTCCTTGGCCCGTAGCAGGCTTTCACGGCCCCAGGCGGTAACGGCCTCATGGGCCTCTATCACCCCGAAACGGGCGTTTTTGTATCCCTGATACCCAAAGGTGGTCACCAGCATCCACTTCAGGGCACTGTAGCGTTGTTCATAGGCGCGGCGTTCCGCAGGCGTGGCCGCCTTGCGCTTCAGTTGTTTGTAGCTGGCCCGTTGTTTAAGCACCGGCCGGATGGTTTGGGGGATCAGTCCGGCGCGGCGGGTGCAGGTGTGATATCCGGTGGCCGGAACCGGTTGCAGGCCGGGGCAGCAGGGGCAGTTGATCACCTCCGGGCTGATGTTGTGGATCAACATGATGGTGGGGTACATTTGGGCGTAATCCAGTTCGGCCACCTGTTCGTGCATTCCCGCCGGAGGAAAATAAGTCAGCCCCCCCTTATCCACCCGCAACAGGTCCAGGGCTGTTTTTGGGGTTTCCAACTGGGTTTTGCGGCTGGGGATCAGGAACCCGGCCAGCAGGGCGTTGCGGATTTCCATGTTGGTAAGGGCGGTTCCCGCCGAGCTTCTTGCCATGCGTTGAACAGGAATGGCCGATATGCGGGCCATTTCCAGCAGCCCCTCCAATCCCGATTCCCGCAGAAAAAACGAGTTTTGCTCATCCAGGTGCCAGCGGCCCATCAGCGGGTAGCTGGGGGCCTTGTACACCACCTGACCATACACCATGAACGATTTTCCCGTCCGTTCCACCCGCCGGTGAAGGGCCTGCGGCTCACGGTCCAGGGTCAGCGGCAGCCCCAGCCCCGCGGCCTGCTCCACCAGCCACGGAAAAATGGCGCCATCCCCCTCCCGGCTCCAGATCACATCCGGGTCGGCCCGTTGTATCCAATCATTCAGTCCTCGGATAACCTCCTCAGGCCGCCGCAAAGGCAGGCTGTCCCGGCGGCCATCCATTTCTATCCGCAGGGCGTTTTGAACCATCGGCGTGGAGGTGGGCTGCTCCAGCCGCAGGTGAAGCGTCTTCAGGGGGGGTACGGCAAATGGAGGGTCCCAAGGGGTGTCCAGGGGTTGGATATGGATCAGGCGGCCCCGGCTGGCCTGCCAGACCACCCGGGCCAAAGGGTGCAGGCCGCGGGCCATCAGCCAGGCCTGGGCCGGGTCCAGGGTGCTGTCATACATTTCGGCGCTCAGGCAGCTGCGGGTCAGCCGCCGGTAAAGCTCTTTCAATCCGGCCTGACGCACCACCCGGGCCGCCATCACCCTGCGGGGCCGGTTGGAGTAAAATTCCAGCCGGGTCACCCAGCCGGACAAAGCCACCACCCGGCTGGTTTCCGCCAGGCGGCAAATGGCAGGCAATTCCCGCCGACTGCCCCACAAATACACGGTATGGGCAAACGGGGTGGTCAGCCGCCAAAAATGGCCGTCATCCTCCAGCAGATAGACCACAATGTGGGGTTCAAAAAAGTCAATATCAAACAGCACCCCGCTGGCCATCATAGGCCTTTCTGTTGTTCCAACCGTGACAGCCGTTCCATCAGCCGGTCCATGGTTTTGTGCAGTTCTATCAAATTGGCCAGACACACCGGGGCAAACGGGTCCCATGCCGATTGAGCCACCCCGGAAGGCGAATGGCGGCGGGCCAGATCAAACACCCGGTCAAAATAAAGCTGATCTTCGCGCCGCAAGGCCCGGCGAAACTCGGCCCATTGGCGGCGTTGGGCTTCTACTGCCTGGGAATAGGGAAGGACACTTTTTCCCATAGGGGCTCTTGGGTGGGGGTGGCTGTGACATGCTGACCGATGGCGGCATGCAGTTGGTGGTTCAAAAACGGCCTGCGGCGTGCCGTGGAATGTTCCGCCACCAGCAACGGGCGGCCATGGCGGGCAAACCAGTGGATGGCTTTGATAAATCGCCGGTGGTAATGGTTTGCGTCCCCTTCATCCAGGTCCGGGTCTCCAAACACGGCCTGGGGCCGCAACACCGCCACCATACCGCCGGGGGGTTGGCGCGCAATCCACAGCAGCGCCTCCACCAGTTGAAGGGCGGTCATCACCCGCATCACCCGCACGGCCCGCAGCAGGGCCTCCGGGGGCATGTGATGTTTCCGGGCCAGGGCCGCCAGCCGGTAAGGGTCAAAGCTCATCCCGGCATCCACCACCAGCGGGGTGGCCCCCCCTCTGGCGGCCAGCGCCAAAGCCTGATGGGCCGCGGCCATCACCGAAGAATCCCCTGTGATCAGTAGCGGGTCGGAAACCGTCTGTCGGGAAATACCCGCAAAGGCGGGGCGGAATCCTCCGGGCCGGTCTTGCGGCATGGGGGCATGCCCTGTTGTGGGGGCATCCAGGCGCCCTGCGGCATGCCGGTGGCCTGTTGGGGTCCCCCCTGAAATCATGAGGGTGTGGTTGCGAATGGGGAGAATCCTTTCCATGGGGATTTTTTTCCGGAGGCTAAACAGGTGAACATATTTTCATATCTCCATTAAACACCAGGACCGGCAAAAAACAAATAATTTTTGTTTACGGCCGGAATGGAAACCATCCGGCATGGGTATCAGGTTTGATGATTGATTGCGGCATGGAAGGACTTATGGGAGGCTTAAAGTGTTTTTAGGGCTGAATCACCCCGTTTTGGGGGAACCATATACAGGAGGAATACAGATGAAAGCCATTTTGGGCGCACTGTTGCTTGTAGTTGTGCTGGCGGCTCCGGCCTATGCCGATGTGAAGGTAGAGGCCATTGGGGGGGAAGCGGAAATCGGGATGTTTAAAGTGGGATTTGTCCTGGGGGTGGGGAACATTTTTTACACCGTGGACAGAAAAAACGGCCTGTGCTGGATTTCGCAGGGGGATAGCGGGGCGGCTGTGGTTCCCTGCAAAGCTTTGATGACCCTTCCAACCATCAAAAAATTCATGGAAACCGGCAGCACCAAGTGAGACCTCTGCATAACTGCCAAAAGCTCCCGTTTTGATAAAAACGCGGGGGATTGGGGGCCGCAGGCCCCCAATCATATCAACCCCCTTCCCTTTGGGAAGGGGGCAGGGGGATGGGAAAAAACGAGTTGTGCAGAGGCCTCCAAGTGATTGCCGGGGGCAGGGCAAATTGTTTTGCCCCCCAGCCTTTTGGTGTTTGCATCTGTGACGGGCGGGTTTTATTGAATGCGGCTCATGGATGGATTCCGGCTATCGGTTTCGTGAAAAATAATAGCGACGGCGGAACCCGACAATCCAGCAAGCACCGGCAGCCATACTTTGATGATTTCCGATAGCGCGGATGTAAGACCGGGCAGATGCATCCACTCGGCAAAAATCACACCCCCCGTGTGCAACAACACGGTTCCCGCAAGAATCCAAAGCAACAACAGGGCGATCCGGGCGGCGGTTTCGTGTTGGTGCTTCACGGGATTATAGGTGGGTTCACCCCCGGTATCCGCAGAGGAGAGATCCCCGCCCTCTTTTACAGGGGGAACCTCCTGTCGTTCTCTGCGGGGTGCTTCCCCGCCCTCTACCGAATGGTTGCTTTCGGAGTGCGGTTGTGGATGATCCTCGGCGGAAACATGCTGTTTTTTCCTCCCGGATGGGTTTTCAGCCATGAAAACTCCTTCTAAGCGTTGGGCATGACCATGACCTTTTCTTCCCTGGTGTTTGGATTGCGCACAACAACTTCCGTAAAGCCGTATTCACGCTGTTCCAACAAAGAATTGTCAATGGCCAGGGCGTCACGCACGACCTCGGCATAGGTGGCCAAATGGGTGCGTTCCTTGATGCGTTCCATCCGTTCAAGGTTTTTTTTGTCAAACGTAAACACAATACGTTGTTTTTCCGCTTTTTCCATAATTCTTTATCCTGTGTGATTTCCGATGGGGCCAACACCATCCGTTCAGCTTTATTGCGGACCGAATCGGTGCTCATCAGGGTGTGCAAAATTGTGCACCCCATGACATCAGATTAACATCAGAAAGGTGTATACGCAACATCATATGTGTGCTCGGTGTGATGCCGCGTCGGTGTTCCATCGGTATTGCGGGTCAGGGTTCTTCCGTCTCCTCCCGGTTTTCGTCCCCTTGCAGGGCGTTGTCTATCTGGCCGGGCAGAAAACCCTGGCGGTAGAGTTTATCCCGCAGCAGGGCCCTTCGGCGGGGGGGCGCCTCTTGTTGTTGGGCATCCGGTTGCCGGGTTTCCTGCTGCCGGGTTTCTTGCTGCCGGGTTTCTTGCTGCCGGGTTTCTTGCTGCCGGGTTTCTTGCTGCCGGGCCTCCAGCCGCCGGGCTTCTTGGGCCAGCCGGGCCGCCGCCGCCTCATCCCATCCGGCATCCCAGGCCGGGTCCGCCACCAGCCGCCGGGCGGCCTCCTCCCCCACCCCGCGGGAGATCAATTCCTGACACACCAGCAGGGGGCCGCGCAGACTGCGCTCCATCCGCTCCCGAATCAGCATCCGGGCAAACCGCTCCTCATTCAGCAGCCCTTCGGCTTCCAGGCGGGCCAGGCAAGGGGCCACGGGGGCCTCTTTGCCGTAGCGGGCGCGCAGTTTATGGGTAAGTTCCAGGCGGGTGTGTTCCCGGCGACCCAGCAGCCCCAGGGCGGTTTGGCGCACGGCCCATTCCAGCCCTCCGGCCAACAGGCGGGCCAGGGGGGTTCCCTCCACGGGTTCCCCCGCCTTTAAACGCAGGGCTTCCACCTGTTCCCCTTCCACTGTCACACTTCCGCAATCCAGTTCCACCGTCACGGCCCCGTCGGTCCGCCAAGCCAAACTGATCACCCCGGCTTTTTCCACCGGGTTCGTCCACAGTCCCCCCCGGCGTGATTTTTTCCCTTTTCCGGCAGACAGGGTCCTGACCATATTTAAGGGATGATTTGAAGGGTGATTCAGGTTGGATTTGAGGGTAAGATAAACCCATTCGGCCGCGGAGGCCCGCACACAACCGCGCGAACCTTGTGTTGTTGATGGTGTATCACATTCCGGCCAAAATGAGGAGCGGTCCGAAACCATTCCATGCGGAGACCCCATGCAGAATGACAACCCGGCGGATTTTGCAACCCGTTACCACCAGGGGACCTTCAAAGGGGTTCTTACCTGGGAAAAACTGGATGGGCTTTGGGCGCTGGTGCGCGGCGGGGCGGCGGACGGGTGGCATCTGTACACCCTGGGAGAGCCTCCCCCGGACCGGCCCGCCGACCCGGCCCAGGTGAAAGACTTTGTCTCCCGGATGGACACCCTGCTGCGGGAGCGGCACAAACACAGCCATTGCGGCATGGTGTATGTGGACAACCCCCGGCGGCCGACCTTCATCCAGGTGTATGACCCGCACAAATCCGGGGGGTGCGGTGTTGGGGGTTTGGGCGGTGCGCGGGTCCGGCCCGGCTGGATTCTTTCCATTCAGCCCCCGGTGGATTTGGCCCCGCCGGAACCCAAAACCCGTTCCTGGTGGGGCGGGGCTTCATCCAAAGCCTGACCCCCAACCCTTGCGGACTGAGGATATGAACGATTGTTGGAACAAAGCCGTTGAATTGATTGATATTGCCAACCGGCAGGACCCCAACCTGGAAGCCACCCCGGAAGGGGATGTGCCCAAGGAATGGCTGTACGGCCAAAGGATGAGCGGGTGGCTGAAGCGTCTGGCCCCGGAAGCCTCCCCGGCACTGCAACTGGCGGTGCGTGCCCAGCATCTGGAACGGTGGAAAATCCCCCGTTCCAGCTACCCGGAGGGCAAGGCGGGCTACCACCGCTGGCGGAAAGAATTGGGCAGGTTTCATGCCGCACGAGCCGCAGAACTGTTAAAAGAAGCCGGGGTGGACCCCTCTCTGACGAAGCGGGTGGAAGAGATCATCCGCAAGGAAGGGCTGGGGCAGGACCCGGAAACCCAGCTGCTGGAAGACACCGCCTGCCTGGTGTTTCTGGAGCATCACTTCGGGGCGTTTGCCGCCCACCACACAGAAGAAAAACTGGTGGCCATTTTGCGGAAAACCTGGAAAAAAATGTCCCCTGCCGCCCATGAAGCCGCCCTGACCCTGGTCCTGCCCCAGGATGCGGCCCGGTTGGTGAAAAAAGCGTTGGAACCGGCGGAATAATCCCCCAATCTCTTGGTCCGGCCCCGAGGGTGAACCCCGCCGTCAGGACACTCAACCCCAAAGGAACCCCATGGATGTTGTGTTTCATCAGGTGGAGGTGGGGCCGATGGCCAATTACAATTATCTGGTGGGTCATGGGGGGCAGGCGGCTGTGGTGGACCCTGCCTGGGAGGTGGATGCCCTGTTGGACCTGGCCGGACGGGAAGGGCTGGCCGTCACCCGGGTGCTGCTGACCCACACCCACCCGGACCACATCGGGGGGGATTATTTCGGCACCCGGATTCCGGGGCTGGCCGCCCTGGTGGAGGCCAACCGGTCCCGGTTGCCCGCCCTGCTGGAGGCCAACCGGTCCCGGTTGCCCAGGGGGATGGAAACCACGGTGTACGTCCACCCCCGGGAGGCGGAGGCGGTCAAACAGTTGGACTGGCCCGCAACCCCCCCGCCGGTGGTGGAAACCCCGGACGGCGCGGAAATCGCCTGGGGTGAATTGTCCATCCGTTGTCTGCATACCCCCGGCCACACCCCCGGTTCCCAGTGCTTTTTGTTCAACGGGCGGCTCATCACCGGAGACACCCTGTTTATCGGGGCCTGCGGCCGCACGGACCTGCCGGGGGGGGACCCCGGCCAGTTGTATGACAGCCTGACCGGGGTGCTGGCCCTTCTGCCGGATGAAACGCTGGTTTTCCCCGGCCACAATTATGCCCCGCCCGCCGCCTCCACCACCATCGGGGGGGAAAAATCCACCAGCCCGTATTTTCGGTTTCCCAACCGGGAGGCGTTCATCCGGGCCATGGGCTGACCGGGGATGGCCCCTTGGTCGGCAGGATTGACAACAGGCCGTGGGGGGGGTGTATCCTTTTTGTACCCATAACCCATTTGTTTCCACAATTCCTGGATTCCAAAAACCGGCGCCAGCCCCACAGGGGGCGCCATGCTTCGGAAAAGTCATCATGGTGATAACCCAATGAGAAAAAAAGTGTTGGTGATGGCGGGGGACGGCATCGGGCCGGAAGTCTGCCGGGAAGCCGAAAAAGTGTTGAAAGCCGCCGCGGCCAAAGCCGGGCTGGAACTTACCCTGGAGGAGGCTTTGGTGGGGGGGGCCGCTCTGGATGCGACCGGCCACCCTTTGCCGGAGGAATCCCTGGTCAAAGCCAAAGGGGTGGATGGCGTGTTGTTGGGGGCGGTGGGCGGACCCAAATGGGACCGCCAGCCCATGGACCTCCGGCCCGAAAAAGGGCTGCTGGCCCTGCGGGAGGGGCTGGAACTGTTTGCCAACCTGCGTCCGGCCCGGATTTATGGGGGGATGACCGACGCATCCACCCTGAAACCGGAAGTGGTGGAGGATACAGACCTGATGGTGGTGCGGGAACTCACCGGGGGCATCTATTTTGGCCAGCCCCGGGGCATGGGCCACACGGACCGGGGGCGGGAAGCCTACAACACCATGCGTTACAATGAACAGGAAATAGAACGGATTGCCCGGATAGGGTTTGACATCGCGGGCAAGCGCAAAAAAAGGCTGCTGAGCGTGGACAAGGCCAATGTGTTGGAGGTCTCAGCCCTGTGGCGGGAGGTGGTGACAGAACTGGCTCCGCAATACCCGGATATCCAATTGGAACACATGTATGTGGATAACGCCGCCATGCAGTTGATCCGGGCACCCAAAATGATAGACACCCTGGTCACCTCTAACCTGTTCGGGGATATTCTTTCCGACGCGGCGGCCATGCTTACCGGATCCATCGGGATGCTGCCTTCCGCCAGCCTGGGAAAAACCCATGCCCTGTACGAGCCGGTCCACGGGTCTGCCCCGAACATTGCCGGGCTGGACCTGGCCAACCCCCTGGCGGCCATTTTGTCGGCGGCCATGATGTTCCGGTATACGTTTGATCTGCCCCGGGTGGATGAAGCCATCAACCGGGCGGTTCAAACGGTACTGGCCGAATACCGGACGGCGGATATCGCCGCCCCCGGAAAAACCACCGTGGGCTGTATCCACATGGGAGACCTGGTGGTCCAGGCCCTGGACAAGGCGGGGTGAACCGGGAAAAGGTGTTGATTTCCCGGATTACGGATTCCTCCAAAAGGGTTTTGTGGACTCTTGTGTCCGGATCGCTTAAGATTGGTCTTTTGTGTCCCTGGGAGGTGTGGAAATCCTTCCTCCCCCGGTTGCCACCGGCAGTTGCCGAAGATGCCTCCGGTGGTGCCCAGGGAAAATCTTAAAAAGCGTGTACGCAAAATCCGCGGGGAACCCCGCGGGAAACTACCAAATGGCTGGTTTGGCCCGCAAGGGTCAGACTGGCCGGAATCATCCACCCGAAGGCTCCCGGACAGGAGAAAGACAGGAAAATGCGGCTTGAACTGATTAAAAACAACGTTGAGGTGCCAGAGGCTCTCAGCCAGGTCATTGACCATAAGGCGGAAAAAGTAAAAGAACGGTTGAAGCGATACCACCCGGACGTGGCGGATCTGGAAGTGAAGCTTGAATTCAACGACAAACTGAAAACCTATGAATGCGTATTGCACTTAAAGGCCTTTCGGGATGTGTTGCACGCCAGCAAATCCGCCGAGGATTTGCGCGAGTCGGTGGACAAAGGGTTTGATGCCCTGATGCGGGAGCTGGAACACTACCGGGTTAAAATCAACAAATCCCTTTGATATTGTAATGGGATCCATCAAGAGGACGGTCGGCGGGGCCGGACGGGCGCATTGGGGAACCCCCCCGGTTGAACCGTTCAGGCATCCCGGCGCTCCAATGAGCGGGGCGTTTTGGCTGCAACCCCCCTTTAAAAATACTTTAAACCCCATATTTTCATTTAAAACCGTGTCCCCCCAAGGGGCGGACCCAAGGATTTCTGATTCCATACCCTCATGAACATACCCTTTTTCCCGGTTCGGGTTCCCCGTCTTGTTTTGCCCCTGCATGTTGACACACCGGATTCTCCGGCTTCGCTTCGGCGGTTGGGTGGGCCGGGGGGGCTAACCGGGTTTGCCCCATTTTTGCGGACGATTCTTCCCCGGTGGGCCGCAGGGGCCGCTTTGGCCCTTCTGCTGGTGGGTGTGCCTTTGACCGCTCAGGCCCAGATGAACTTCAAACCCCTGGACCGGGGGGAGTACACCGAGGTGGAAGACAGGGTGCTGGTGGTGAAAGGGTTGGAGGCGGGGGGCGATTATGCCTTTATGCTTCAGCGGTTGTATGACCCGGAGCTTCCCGGTACATCCACCCGCAGCCGGATATTTCAGGATTTCCGTTTGAATCTGGATTCCGCCATTGACCGGGAAGTGGATATGCACATCACTTTGGAGGCGGTAAGCGGACAATTGAACGATGCGGACCCCCGTCTGGCGCCTGCCCTGGATAACCGGCTGGATGACGGGATGTCGGATATGACCGTGCAGGCCAGGGAAGCTTATCTGCGATACCGGTTCAACCCCCGCTCCGGGTTGATCATGGGCAAGCAGGAGGTTTCCATCGGAGACCGGCGGGGAAAAACCTTTGACGGCATCGTTCCGGGAGCCACCCTGGACTGCCAGGTGAAAACCTGGTGCTTTCCGTTTGGCGTGTTTAAAATCGGCAAGGATGACAACGATTTTGTGTACCATTTTGCCCTGACTTACAACGCCTGGGAAGACCCCGAGGACACCCCTGAAAACACCCCGAAAGACACCCTGAAGGTGGAAATTTTCCGCACACTGTACAATGAAACCAACACCCCTTTGGGGACCAACCTGGGGCCGGGGTACAAGGACCGCAACAACCCTGCGGTCACCCCCTATTCCATCAATACCGCCGTCGGCCCCCAAAATGCCCAGGTGGTGGATGGCAACGGGGTTCCCATGTATTTTGATTCGGTGAACCACAATTATTTCGGCCTGCGGATTGATTTCCAAAACGGCGGGTTCTTTTGGAGCTACGATGTGACCTCGGACCAGGGGTCCCGCAAATACCACCTGTACATTGATCCGGCCACGGACCAGCCGGTGGGCACCCCGTCCTACGGCACCCGGGTGGTGGAAAAAAACATATCGGGGGTGGCCATGGAAACCGAAATCGGGTTCCAGGGGGATGAAGTCAGAGGCGGCCTGCGGGCCATGAAC
>Ga0224495_10002514_pt1 | contig 11915 bp, 6 predicted proteins | sample SF_Jul11_sed_USG_FD_168128 | JGI IMG/M metagenome (GOLD analysis project Ga0224495, IMG submission 168128) | Sediment microbial communities from San Francisco Bay, California, United States - SF_Jul11_sed_USGS_4_1 | ecosystem: Environmental > Aquatic > Marine > Sediment | place: USA: California...
ATGGAAGGGGGGATGGTCCTCGGGCTTTCAATCGTGCTTGCCTACACAATGTTCGGCGGAATGTGGTCGATAGCCTTGCTAGACTTTGTCCAGATGACCGTGATCATGGCAGCTTTGCTGCTGATTGCAGGTTTGATCAGCGATGATGCTGGCGGGGTTTCCTATGTGGTCAGTCATGCAGAAGATGCCGGCAAACTGGATTTTTTCCCCAGCGGCGGTGTGGAAACCTGGATACCTTTTATTGGTGCGGCACTGACGATGATGCTCGGCTCAATTCCGCAGCAGGACGTGTTTCAGCGCATGACTTCGGCGAAGACCGAAAAAATCGCGGTGCGCGGTACGGTGCTGGGCGGATTGCTGTATTTCGCTTTCGCCTTCATCCCGATGTTTTTGGCATATGCCGCAACGCTGATCGACCCGGTATTCTTTAACGAGTTGATTGAGAGCGACTCGCAGATGGTGTTGCCGAAGCTCATCCTGAATCATACCCCGCAGATCATTCAGGTCCTGTTTTTTGGAGCACTGCTGTCCGCGATCATGAGTACTGCCTCGGCCACATTGCTGGCCCCCTCCGCGATGTTCACAGAGAATATACTGAAGCATTACGCACTAAAAAATATGAGCGATAAGCAGATGCTGCGCACGATGCGCATCATCCTCGCGACATTTGGCCTCATCGTGCTATGGTTTGCGTTGAATTCCGAATCAACCATCTTTGAGATGGTTGAAAATGCTTATTCGGTGACGCTGGTTGGTGCTTTTGTACCGCTTGCCTTCGGACTATACTGGAAGCGAGCCAGCAATCAGGGGGCGATGGCGTCCATCGTGTTTGGTGTTGGCGCTTGGCTTTCGATGGAACATTTTCAACCGGATACCTACTGGCCGCCGCAACTGGTTGGATTGCTGTTCAGCATCGCCGGGATGCTGATTGGTTCGATGCTGCCTAATATGATGCGTGATCGGCATCACGCCCACGCGCAAAGCTGACACTTGTCATATTTCTGTCATAAAGCCTTCATATTCTGCCAGCCCTAGAACAAGGGATAAGGACAAACAATGAGTGCGAAGATATTGATAGTGGAAGACGAGCCTGCTATCCAGGAACTGCTAACCTTCAACGTGATGCAGGCGGGCTTTCAGCCATTGCGGGCAGGCGATGGAGAAAGCATGTGGGAGCAGATACGAAATGTTAAGCCGGATTTGATCCTGATGGATTGGATGTTGCCTAATGCCAGTGGCGTGGTGCTTGCGAAGCAGCTGCGTTCTGATTCGCGTACCATGGATATCCCGATTATCATGTTGACCGCACGGGGGGAAGAGCGGGATAAGATACTGGGCCTGGAGTCCGGCGCGGACGATTACATTACCAAGCCGTTCTCCCCACGGGAATTGATGGCGCGGATACGTGCAGTTCTCCGTCGTCATGCTCCGCAAATGCCCGATGAGATCGTATCAGTCGGTGGGCTCGAACTCTCACCAATATCACATCGCGTAACAGGAATGGGCACGACGATAGATTTGGGGCCGACAGAATTCAGGCTGTTGCACTTCTTCATGACACATGTGGACCGTGTTTATACACGTTCGCAATTGCTTGATCAGGTGTGGGGAACCCAGGTGTTTGTGGAGGAGCGGACGGTGGACGTGCATATCCGGCGGTTGCGGGCAGCGATGGAGCCGTTGGGGTTGGCCAAACTGATACAAACGGTTCGCGGTAGCGGTTACCGGTTATCGACCAGCTAAAGGGGTAGAGATTGCATGATTTCTGGTTCAGGGTAAGCATTCCGGTGTGGCTGGGCGGGGCCGCGGCAATGCTGCTATGGGGGATATTTTCATCCACCGTGGCATTGATATTCATGCTGGTTCTTTTGCTGGTTGTGATGGTGTATCGCGCTCGGCAACTCTTCAAGCTGGGACAGTGGATGCAGGATGCCAGACTTGAAACCATACCCGAGGCCGATGGGATCTGGGATGAGGTGTTTTCGCGGCTATACCGGATGGTGAAGAATCACAATCAGACCAAACAGGAGCTGGCCGATGAATTGCAACATATCGAGCAAGCCACTGCTGCATTACCCGAGGGTGTATTGATCCTGAACGAGTCGAATCGCATCGAGTGGAGCAACCCGCTTTCACAGCAGCATTTTGATCTTCATCCCATTCATGATGAGATGCAGGATATTACTTATCTGGTTCGTCAGCCCGAATTCATCGAATACCTCAACGCGGAATCGGACTTTAGCGAACCGCTGGTCATGCGCCCGGCGCGTCATGATGATATGGTTCTCTCGATCAAACTGGTGCCGTATGGCGGCAACAAAAGGCTGTTGATCAGTCAGGATATTACCCAGTTGGAACGCATAGAGGCGATGCGCCGGGATTTTGTGGCTAATGTTTCGCATGAGTTGCGCACCCCGCTGACGGTGGTAAGCGGATTCATCGAAAACCTGCAGGACATGCCCAACCTTGAACAGGAAAGTGCGCGCCGTGCGTTGCAACTCATGACGGCGCAAACCAAACGCATGGAAAGCCTGGTATCCGATTTGTTAACGTTGTCACGGCTTGAGAACGACCAGGGACCTATATCGGATGAGCCGGTCAATATGCGAGACTTGCTCAACGAGGTTTATCAGGATGGGATGTCGTTGAGTTCGGGGCAACATGCCATCAAGCTTGAGATCGGCAGCGAATTGAGCTTGTTGGGGAATCGTGATGAATTGCATAGCGCTTTCGTCAACCTGGTGAGTAATGCGATTCGATATACCCCGCAAGGAGGGGAAATACTGGTGCGCTGGTTCAAACGCGGAGATCAGCCGATTTTCTCAGTTCAGGACAGCGGCATCGGCATCAATGCGCAACACCTTCCGCGCCTGACAGAGCGTTTTTACCGGATAGACCGGAGTCGCTCACGGGAAACGGGCGGGACTGGCTTGGGCTTGGCGATCGTCAAGCACATTTCAATACGTCATCAGGCCAAGCTTGAGATCATGAGCGAGGAAGGAAAAGGCAGTACTTTTACGCTGGTGTTCCCGATCAAACGTGTTGTGAACTGAAATGGTAATATTCTTTTTGTTACCCGTTCGGATTTCCTGAGTGCACAATTCAAAACCAATTTCGCGATATCTTGTATCAGCGTACCTGCGCGTGTGGCTATTTCACACACTGATATTTTTTTGCGCCCCGTTGTTTGCTGCAGAACCTGTTTCGACGAAACATGATTCCGAAAATGCCATAGGGCTATCAGTAGTTTTTTTGCAGGAAACGACCGCAACGCTTGGTTTGGATAATGCAATCGCCGCGTACGCTAATGGCCGCTTTCAGGAAAGCAAGTCAACAGTTCTGAATTTTGGTATCGGTGCGCACCCGGCCTGGGTGCGTTTCGAAGTTAACAATCCTGATGATATTGCCCAACGCCGCCGTTTGTCGATTGAGGCATCGTGGCTGGACAAGGTGGATGTCTACTTTCGTGCAGGAAATAAACTGGTCGCAAAATATAATCTGGGTGATGAGCGAGCCTACAGTAAGCGGCCAATAGAAAATCGTTTCTTCCTGATTGAGCAAACATTTGAGTCCGGCATCAACGAGGTTTATCTCAGGGTGGAAACCAGTGACCCGATGCTCATTCCGATTTACCTGCGCACTCTTGAAGACGAAGTCGCAGTCGCGAAATCGCAAAATTACAGCTATGGGTTTCTATACGGTGCACTATTGGTAATGATTGCCTACAACGCGATGCTTTATATCGGATTACGCGCTAAAAGATATATCTATTACGCACTCTACTTGTCTGCGTTCATACTGCTGAACATGGCGTATACCGGCCATGGATTCGCATGGATTTGGCCTGATAGTGTGGGCATCCAATTATGGAGTATTCCCTTCCTGATGTTGCTGACAGGAGCTACGGGATTGTCGTTTGCAGCGATATTTCTGGATACACGAACGAATTTCCCCCGTATGCATCAGGCTGCATTCTGGACGGTGTTTACTTTCGGTGTGCTTTTGCTGGCGACATTTATCCTAAGTTATAGCGCGCTCAATATGGCGCTGGCATTTTTGTTCATCACTGTGTTTTCAGGATTGATGCTGTCGCTGGGTACCTTGGCGGTCCGCTCCGGACACAATGCAGCACGATATTTTCTCGCCGGTGCAGTGGCGGGTGTGACCGGGGCATTGTTGACCGACCTTGCTGTGTGGGGTGTGATCCCGTTTAATGTTTTCACTTATCGCTCTGTCGAGATCGGCATGTCAATCGACGCCATCTTCCTGGCATTGGCACTGTCGAACCAATTCCGGGACAACCAGAAAGAGAAAATACAGGCCGAGATCATGGCCAGGATCGATTCGCTTACCGGGTTGAATAATCGCCGCGCTTTCCATGATCTAACGCGGCCTGTATGGAGCAATGCCTTGCGCAATCAGCGCAACATTTCCGTGATTCTGCTCGATATCGATCAATTCAAGCAGGTCAACGACAGCTATGGTCATGCTTATGGAGATGATGTCCTTATCGCGGTCGCCGGGGTCCTTGATCGATCGGCACGGGAGGGGGATGTGGTTGCCCGATGGGGTGGCGAGGAATTTATCCTGTTCTTGCCGGAGACTGATCTTCAGGCGGCAATTGCATTGGCGGAAAGATTGCGCAAGGCCATTGCGGATCTGGGTATAACCCACCAAAAAGGAAATATCTCATTGACTGCCAGCTTCGGTGTTGCGCAAAAGATGCCCGAAACTGTCTCTTTGGAAACACTGATCTCGATAGCAGATCACTCGCTCTATCAAGCCAAGCGGGAAGGGAGAAATCGGGTCAATTACGATCCCGTGAAGGGAAGCGTTTGGCAGGAGACTTGATGCCGAGCAATCATCAATTTTGTTTAAAGCTTACTCGGTCAAAATCACTGCCATGTTCCAGGCAGAATCCTATTTTCAAGTCCTGCTTTTCACTCTTGCTGCCTGCCATTTCGATCAGCCGGTCGGGTTTGAACCATGCATGCGGAACGATGAGGCTGGGCTGAATATTGAGTTCGGGTACTGCATGAAGCAGAAAGGCTGTGGCAGCACTACTGAGCTCGGTCTTGTCTGAACCTGTAGCATTGATGCTGACAGGCTCGACACTGCCGGGGAAATACCGCAGGCCGATGCGCAATTGACCGGAGCGCATGACTTTCAGCCAGGCAACAACACCAAGGACTAACGTTTCTCCTTCTTCACTGCGCGATGCGACAAGTTGCCGGCGGCTTAATTGACAGCCGGTGGTACTTTCCCTGGTAAGTTGCGCACCCTGGATATTTTCATTGTCCACTCGCCAGTCTTCAAGAACAGTTACAACGTTGGCCGGCTTCTGTGCCGGTGATTCCTGCAGCACACGACCAAAAGTCTCGATCTGCTTGCGCGCTTCGGCATTGTCTTGGGCGGAAGCGACGGGTTGTTGGGGCAACTTGCCGTTGAGCAGTGAATGGATGTTTGTAAATTTTTGGCAAAGCTGCGTGTGCCGCTCACTGTTGATGCGTGCGACATAGCGCATGTCCTGGTCTTCGCACCAGCTTTGATGCAGGAGAGTAAGCAGCTCGATGCATGCACGGCTGTCGTCGAATTCCCCCAGATCTGCTTGTACGGGTTTCTTGCCCTGTTGCAACAGTATGGTTTTAACGCGTATTTGCTTGCTCAACGGCACCATGGCCAGGTAGCGCACACTTTCACCGGGCTTGACTTTTTTTGCCAGTTGCAGCCCCTGTGGTGAGCCGTCCAGATCGAAAGCAAGCGGCGGTGCATCTCCCTTGCTTGATGTATAGCTCCGCGCCACATTTAACAAATCAGCCCACCGGGCAAGCCAGTAGTCCAGCATATTAAGCTGTATGCGGCTGAGCTCATCAAGGTGGGTATTGGCGATAAGCAGAATTCTCAGATAGGTACCCTGGCAGGTACCGCGAGGCTCTACTTTATTCAGTGGATCGGTTACTTTTTCGGACAGCAGCTTCCGCGATTCCGCAAAGCTGAAAAAGGAGTGCAATTGCTGCCAAAGCTTTCCATCCACTTCATAGCCGGTACGAAGATGCTGGAAAATTGCCAGCCCGACATACTGCAAGGCGCGCTGACACAGCATTGCGCCCTGTTTGTTCAGTTGTTTATCGCCGTCTATCAGCGCTTGCAGGCAACGCTGGTAACCGAGTGACATGGCATGCCATAACTGCAAAATGGCAAAAAAGTTGGTCAGGTCGTGCTCGTTGAGGGGGATGGCCTTGGCAATCAGCTTCCTGGCATATTCTTCCTGAACGTAGTGAACGGTGTCGCGCAGCAACTCCAGCGTGTTGAGTCGTTCATGCCCGTGCAACGGCAGACGGTTGAACTCGTTGACCTCGGTGAGCAAGAGGCTGTGTGCAACCTGTATATTGGTCAGTTGCAATTTTGCCAGCCATTGCCTGCAACTGGCGGCATCCCTGAACGAAGGATTGGCACGGTCATCGGTCGGTTCGAGCATCAGGTTGAGCATGATTTATTAAGCAATCCTTACAGCAAAACTCTTTCGATGCCGCCGTTGTTGGCCTTGCTCACGTAGTCTTCCAGCCAGCTCTCGCCCAGCAGATGTCTGGCCATTTCGACCACGATATAGTCGGATGAGGTGCCGGTGTCGTCGTTGTAACGCGACAATCCCTGGTGGCAGGACGGGCAGGCGGTGAGTATCTTGATTTCACCAGCGTGGCCGGCAGCGCGTATTGCATCGACGCCCTTGCGCATTTCCTCTTCCTTGCGGAAGCGTACCTGGGTCGAGATATGCGGTAGCGCCACACCGAAGGTGCCGGACTCGCCGCAGCAGCGCTCGTTGAGTTGCACCTCTGTACCCATCAGTTCGTTGACCACCTTGAGCGGCTGGTGGGTTTTCATCGGCGAATGGCAGGGATCGTGGTACATGAATCTGACTCCATCGACTCCGTTCAGCTTTACATTTTTCTCCAGCAAATATTCGTGGATGTCGAGCAGCCGGCAACCGGGGAATATCTTGTCGAACTGGTATTTCTGCAGTTGGTCCATGCAGGTGCCGCAGGACACGATCACGGTCTTGATGTCGAGATAGTTCAGCGTATTCGCGACGCGGTGGAACAGCACGCGGTTGTCCGTGGTGATCTGGCTGGCCTTGTCGGCCTGCCCCGAGGCATTTTGCGGATATCCACAACACAGATAGCCCGGCGGTAGCACGGTGACCGCGCCGGTCTCGTACAGCATCGCCTGTGTTGCCAGCCCCACTTGGCCAAACAGCCGCTCCGATCCGCAGCCGGGGAAATAGAACACCGCCTCTGCATCCTCGCCGGATTTGTTCGGGTCGCGAATGATAGGCACGGTGTCGCTGCCCTCGATGTCGAGCAGTGCGCGCGAGGTCTTTTTCGGCAGCTTGCCCGGCATTGGTTTGTTGATGAAATGGATCACCTGCGATTTGATCGGCGCACCGCCGACTGTGGCGGGCGGGCGTGAAATCACGCCGGTCAGCAACCCGAAGCGACGGGCGAACTGGTACCCGGCGCGTTGTGCCTTGTAGCCCCAGGAGATCATTACCTGGCGCATCAGTTTGATGACAGTGGGATCGGTGGCATTGAGGAACAGCATCGACGCCGCACTGACCGGATTGAATTTTTTCTTGCCCTGTTTGCGCAGGAAGTTGCGCATTGCCATCGACACATCGCCGAAGTCGATATCAACCGGGCAAGGGTTCTTGCACTTGTGGCACACCGTGCAGTGGTCGGCCACATCGTTGAACTCGTCGAAATGGTCGAGCGAAACGCCGCGGCGGGTCTGCTCCTCGTACAGGAACGCCTCGACCAGCAATGAAGTGCCGAGGATCTTGTTGCGCGGCGAATACAGCAGGTTTGCGCGCGGCACATGGGTGCTGCACACCGGCTTGCACTTGCCGCAGCGCAGGCAATCCTTGATCGAATCGGAAATCTCGCCCAGCTCGCTTTTTTCCAGAATCAGGCTTTCCAGTTCCATCAGGTTGAAGCTGGGTGTGTAGGCGCGTTCCAGATTGCTGCCGGTGAGCAGCTTGCCCTTGTTGAAGCGACCCTGCGGATCGACCAGCTGTTTGTATGCAGTGAAGGAAGCGATCTCTTCCGGTTCGAGAAAGTCGAACTTGGTGATGCCAATGCCGTGCTCACCCGAGATCACCCCGCCCAGATCCTTTGCCAGCTGCATGATGCGATCCACCGCCGCATAAGCCTGCTGCAGCATCTGGTAGTCGTCGGAATTGACCGGAATGTTGGTATGCACGTTGCCGTCGCCGGCGTGCATGTGCAGCGCGACAAATACGCGGCTCTTCAGCACGCCCTGATGGATCGCGGTACAACGCTCAAGTATTGGCTGGTAGGTGCTGCCGCTGAAGAGATGACGCAAAGGGTCGCGCAGTTCGCGCTTCCACGAGGCACGCAGCAGGTGGCGCTGTACCGCATCGAATACGGTAACTGCATCCTGCTTGTCTTCGGGCGCATACATACCTTCGCCAACTGGGGCATCCAGATTGTCCTTAAGCCACTGCCAGCGGGCACGCACCTCGGCAAGCAATTTGATTGCTTCCTGCCGGCGGTTGCCCAGCAATTCGGTGTCACCCAACTGCGCGTCATCCTGATAGTGCAGCGGCAATTCACCGGTGAAGAACTCGTCCAGCGCATCCAGTAGCTTGAGCTTGTTGTGCAAAGACAACTCGATGTTGATGCGCTCGATGCCGTCGCAATAGTCGCCCATGCGCGGCAGCGGGATCACTACGTCCTCGTTGATCTTGAACGCGTTGGTATGCTTGGCGATCGCCGCAGTACGCGCGCGATCCAGCCAGAATTTCTTGCGCGCTTCAGCCGAAACCGCGATGAATCCCTCGCCGCTGCGCAGGTTGGCGAGACGTACGATCTCGGATGCGGCGGATGCGGCGGCATCGGCATCGTCGCTGACCACGTCGGCGACCAGTACCATTTTCGGACGTGTGCCGCGCTTCGACTTGGTGGCGTAGCCAACCGCCTTGAGGTAGCGCTCGTCGAGGTGCTCCAACCCGGCCAGCAAAGCGCTCGGATGCGCGTCCAGGTAATCCTTGATCTCGACGATGGCCGGTACCGCTTCGCGCACCTGACCGAAAAATTCCAGGCACACCGTGCGCGTGTGTTCGTGGGCGCGGTGCAGGATGAAGCGCGCCGAGGTGATGATGCCGTCGCAACCTTCCTTCTGGATGCCTGGCAGGCCGGACAGGAATTTGTCGGTCACGTCCTTGCCGAGCCCCGCCTTGCGGAATGCGTTGCCCGGTATCGTGAGAATTTCCGGCTCGCCCTGCGGCGACAGTCCGTCCGCGCCCATGCGGCTGATGCGGAAGCTGGCCGAGGCGACGTCGTGGATCTTGCCGAGGTTGTGGTCGAGACGCTCGATCTCCATCCACATGCCGTCGGGCGTGACCATGCGCCATGCGGCGAGATTGTCCAGCGCGGTACCCCACAACACCGCTTTCTTGCCGCCCGCGTTCATCGCGACGTTGCCGCCGATGCACGAAGCGTCGGCCGAGGTTGGGTCGACCGCAAACACCAGGCCGTTGTTTTCAGCTGCTTCCATTACGCGGCGCGTCACCACGCCGGCACCGCAATGGATCGTTGCATACGATTCCTTCAGGCCGGGCAACACCAGTTGCGCCACCTCCGAAATGATGTCCAGTTTTTCTGTGTTAATCACTGCGGAGAACCGGTCCAGAGGAACCGCGCCGCCGGTATAGCCGGTGCCACCGCCGCGCGGAATAATGGTCAGGCCGAGTTCTATACAAGTGCGCACCAGCGGGGCGACTTCCGCCTCGGTATCCGGATGCAGCACAACGAACGGGTATTCCACACGCCAGTCGGTTGCATCGGTGACATGGGACACGCGCGCCAGACCGTCGAACTGGATGTTGTCGCGGCGCGTGTGGCGGCTCAATGCGCGCATGGTGCGCTTGCGCAGCTCCAGAACCTGCTCGAATTCGTTGGCGAACTGGTCGACCGCAGCACTGGCAAATTCCAGCAGGCGTTTTACCTTGGGGTTGTCCTGACGACGTTCCTCAATGGCGTTCAGGCGGTGGTGCAACGCACCGATGAGCGCTTCGCGCCGTTTGCGGTTACCTAGCATGTCGTCCTGCAGGTAAGGGTTGCGCGTCACCACCCAGATGTCGCCCAGCACTTCATACAGCATCTGTGCCGAACGACCCGTGCGGCGCTCCTCGCGCAGGGTGTTGATGATTTCCCATGCCTCGTCGCCCAGCAGGCGCAGGACGATCTCGCGGTCGGAAAACGAGGTGTAGTTGTAGGGGATTTCGCGCAAACGTGCGGTCATTATGTGTTCCGGTTTTACTCTGGCCAGTTAAGGCGCGCATTTTACCTGAATGCGGTGTGGGGCTCGACCCCGAATGGAATGAGGCTAAAATGCCGTTGCATGAGAGATATAACCGACAACTCCACCGCAAAGGTGTTTTTTGCGCTGTGGCCGAAAGAGTCAGAGCGCAAAGGACTGAAAGCTTGGCAGGCCAGCCTGAAAAAACTGTGCGGCGGCAGGGTAATGCGGCTCGAATCGCTGCATGCCACACTGCTGTTCATCGGGCAGGTAGAGCAGCACCGGCTTGAAACCTTGCGGTTGGCGGCGCAGGAGGTGCACGGCGATGCCTTCGACCTCAGCTTCGATAGTGCACGCTACTGGGGACACAATCACATCGCCTATGCGGCACCCGGCGAGGTACCGCAACAGCTGGAAAAACTGGTCGGGGCACTTGAGCAGTCAATGCGCAAACACCGCTTCAAATTCGATCGTCGCGAATACAAGCCGCATGTCACACTGTTGCGCAACGCACACTGGACAGACGCGCCGTTGCCGGTGATGCGGGAAGTGCGCTGGAAGGTTTGTGATTTTGCGCTGGTGCAATCGATGCCACAGGAATATCGTGTCCTTGCGCGTTTCCCTTTGCAGGTATCTGACGGATAATCACAGCCATAATAACCGGGACACACTCATGTTCAATATATTCGCACTGGAAAACGGCAGACTGGTTAAAGTTCAGCCTGAAGATATCGCGACCTCCAAACCGATCTGGGTGGATGTGGTCGCGCCCAGCGAGGAAGAGCGGCTATGGGTGAACGACACCTTTGCCATAAACCTGCCCCAGCCGGAGCATTTACGCGATATCGAGGCGAGCGCACGTTTCTACGAGGAGAACGAGGAACTGCACCTGCGTTCTGACTTCCTGCTCGGCAAGGAAAGCGGCTCACGCAGCGTGATCGTCGCTTTTGTTCTGGCGGGTAATATATTGTTCAGCATCCATGATGAAGACCTGCCGGTGTTTCGCCTGTTTCGTTTGCGCTCACATGCGCAGCCGGGCCGGGTTGCGAATTGTCAGGATGTGCTGATCGACCTCTATGGCTCCGACGTGGAATATTCCGCCGACGCATTGGAAGAAGCCTATGCCGACCTGGGCGAAACCAGCGGCACCGTGCTTAAAAATACGCTGACCGACAAGGAAGCCGCAGAAGTGCTGGCCACTATCGCCCATGCCGAGCACGTGAACGGCCGTATCCGCCGTAACCTGATGGATACGCGCCGCGCGATCTCGTTCCTGATGCGCAGCAAAGCGCTTACCGCTGAGCAGGCGGAGGAGGCGCGCCAAATCATGCAGGACATCGATTCGCTGGATGGTCACACCGCGTTCCTGTTCGACAAGATCAATTTCCTGATGAACAGCACGGTCGGTTTCATCAACATCAACCAGAACAAGATCGTGCGCCTGTTCTCCGTTGCCGCGGTGGCATTGTTGCCGCCCACGCTGGTCGCCTCGGTTTACGGGATGAATTTCAGGCATATGCCTGAACTCGAGTGGGCCAACGGTTACCCGTTTGCCCTGGGGCTGATGGTTGTTTCGGTCCTGATGCCGTTACTGGTAT
>Ga0224495_10002515_pt1 | contig 11906 bp, 11 predicted proteins | sample SF_Jul11_sed_USG_FD_168128 | JGI IMG/M metagenome (GOLD analysis project Ga0224495, IMG submission 168128) | Sediment microbial communities from San Francisco Bay, California, United States - SF_Jul11_sed_USGS_4_1 | ecosystem: Environmental > Aquatic > Marine > Sediment | place: USA: California...
AGTGGACCTGTCCCGCTGTGTGGATCAGCGGCCCTCTCCGACCAACGCCACGTTTTCCCAGACCTATTCCGGCGTGGTGTTCGTGCTCAAGTGTCTGGTCGACCCGGATATTCCCGTCAATGATGGACTGTACCGTCTGGTGGATATCCACACCCGGCCGGGCTCCATCGTTCATGCGCAGCATCCCGCCGCCGTGGCTGCGGGCTGGGAGGTGGCTGTGCATGTGTGCGACCTGATGTTCAAGGCGTTGGCTTCCGCCTTGCCCGACCGGGCGCTGGCCTGCGGCAAGGGCATCATGTGCAATCTGGCCTTCGGCGGCAAAGATCCCCGTACCGGCAATTACTTCACCTATTATGAGACCCTCGCCGGGGGGTACGGCGCGACACGGCGCACCGATGGGATGGACGCGGTTCAAGCGCATTTCCAGAATACGGAAAACGCCCCGGTGGAAGAAACGGAATTCAACTATCCCGTGCGCATTCCGCGCTACGAGTTGGTGAACGACTCCGAGGGTGCGGGTGAACATCGGGGCGGTTTGGGGGTCCGCCGGGATTATCTGTTTCCGGACCATACCCCCAGCTTTTCCATATTGTCGGACCGCGGGCGCTTCCCCCCCTGGGGGCTCTCCGGGGGTCACGATGCCCGGGCCGCCCACTACCTGCTGGATCCCGAGGGAAAAACCCAGGTGCTTCCTTCCAAAATCACATTCAATCTCAAGCCCGGTCAGGTGGTCAGCGTGCAAACCCCCGGCGGCGGCGGCATGGGGGATCCCCGGCGGCGCGACCCGGTGTTGGTGGCCGAGGATGTGCGCCAGGAGCGCGTATCCGCGCAACGGGCCCGCGCCATTTATGCCGTGGCGCTCCACAAGGATGGCACCGTGGATATGCCCGCCACAGCCGCGTTGAGAAAAGCGCGGGGGAAAACCCCAGCGGCGAGGTCCGCATCCGGCGCGGCCAGACCGAAACCCAAAACGGCACCTAAACCATCCAAACCAGGGGGGGCGCGCCCCGGTGCCCGGAAAAAGCCGGGAGCGAAGCCTGTTCGGAAAACCACAAAACCATCCGCCTCACTTAAGGTGCAGGCACGGGCCAAACCCAAGCGCAAGGAGACCCGATGAGCCGGTACCGGTTGGGAGTGGACATTGGCGGCACCTTCACCGATGCCGCCCTGGTGGACGAGGAGACCGGCGCGCTGAGTATTTACAAGGTGCTGACCACCCCGGGCAATCCCGCGGATGGGTTCATGGAGACCCTGACCCAGGCCGCACGGAAAGAGGGGCTTCGGCCAGAGGCGCTGACGCTGATCAGCCACGCCACGACGATCGCCACCAACGCCCTGATCGAGGGAAACCGCACGCGGGTGGGAATGCTCATCACGGAAGGATTTCGGGACATCCTGGAAATCGGCTACCAAATCCGCCCCTTGCTGTATGACATGTTTCAAAAAAAACCGGCCCCCCTGGTGGAGCGTCAGTGGAGCTTTGGGGTGCGCGAGCGGCTGGATGCCCATGGACAGGTGCTGATCCCCCTGGATGAGCGGGGGGTGCGCCAGGCCGTAGCCCGGATGAAGGCCGGGGGCATGGAGGCCGTGGTGATCTGCTTTCTCCACTCCTACCTGAACCCGGTGCACGAGCGCCGTGCGGCGGCGATAGTGCGCAAGGAGTTTCCCCAGGCCCAGGTGTCGGTGTCGTCGGAGGTGTGTCCGGAGTTCCGGGAGTTTCCGCGGGCCAGCACGGCGGCCGTGAACGCGGCGGTGATGCCGGTGGTGGCCCGCTATCTGGATGATTTGGAGCGCCGTCTCACCGGGCAGCGGGTTCAGGCGCCGTTTTACGTCATGCAATCCAATGGAGGCATGATGAGCGCCTCGGTGGCCCGCACGCGTCCGGTGTATATGGTGGAGTCCGGCCCGGCGGCCGGAGTGATCATGGCGGCCGCCCTGGCCCGGGCCAGGGGGTACGCACGGGCGATCAGCTTTGACATGGGGGGCACCACGGCCAAGGTGGGACTGATACAGGATGGGATGCCCCGGCTCTCCAATGAATACGAGGTGGGCAGCCATGCCGTCACCCCCATGGGGGAGGGGAAAGGCAGCGGTTACCCGGTACGGACCCAGGTAATTGACCTGGTGGAGGTCGGTGCCGGGGGGGGCTCCCTGGCGTGGCTGGATGCCGGGGGTTCGCTGCGGGTCGGCCCCCGCAGCGCGGGCGCCGATCCCGGTCCGGCGTGCTACGGACGGGGGGGGACGGAGCCGACCCTGACGGATGTGAATCTGGTATTGGGCCGGCTGGATCCCGCGTTCTTCCTGGGAGGCGAACATCCGCTCAATCTGCTGGCCGCTCGGGAAGCGCTGCGCCAACGCATCGCGCAACCCTTGGCACTGAATGTGGAATCTGCCGCGGCGGGGGTGGTGGAAATCGCCAATGCGGGAATGATGGCCGCCATGCGGCTTGTTTCCGTGCAACGGGGGTTTGACCCCCGGGACTTCGTGTTGGTGGCTTTTGGGGGCGCCGGTCCGCTGCATGCCAATGCCTTGGCCCGGGAAATGGACATTCCCACCGTGCTGGTGCCCCGTAGCCCCGGTGTGGCGTCCGCGGTGGGTCTGCTGATGACCGACATCAAGCATGAGTTTCAGGCCACGCGGCGCCGGCTGCTGGGCGAGACCGAGGCCGCGGAAATGGCGGAGCGATTCGCCGAATTCGAACACCAGGCCGATCGGCTTCTCTCCGCGGAGCGCAGCCACTGGTCCGCGGTGAGTCTGGTGCGCACCCTGGATCTTCGCTATCGGGGTCAATCCCATGAGTTGCAGGTGGTGCTGCCCCCAGGGCCGGTGAATGCGGCCAGCCTGACTCAGGCTTCGGCCCGCTTTGAGGCCGCTCATAAGCAGGCCTATGGATACACCGCCGACGGTGACCCCATCGAGTTGGTGAACCTTCGGCTGACCGCGGTGGGGCAGGTCGCCCCCGTGAAGCGGCCCCCAATGGTTCTGGGAAAGGGGGCTCAGGGGGCCTTGAAATCCCACCGCCCCGTGTGGTTTTCCGGACTTCAGCCCACTGAGGCCGCGGTTTATGATCGTTACCGCCTGGGCGCCGGGGATGTGCTGAAGGGGCCGGCGGTGGTGGAGGAAATGGACGCCTCGACCCTGGTATTGCCGGAGTGGCAGGCGCGGGTGGATGACCAGGGGAATCTGATACTCACCACGATCTGACTCCCTGACTCAGGGGTGCCCCGGCCACGCGGGGTTCGGGGTGTGGGCAGAGGGGGATACCCGGTTCAGAACGCGCATCCGCTCCCGATAGGCCTGGGGTGTGGTTCCGGTCCAGCGGCGGAAGGCGCGGAAAAAGGAACGCTCCTCGCTGAAACCCATGGACAGGGCGATCTGTCCGATGCGGTTTGCCGGGTCTCGAAGTCCCGCCAGGGTCGCTTGCTGGCGGATATCCTCCACCAAAATGGAGAACCGGGTGCCTTCTTCCCGCAACCGGTTTTGCAGGGTGCGCTCCGTCAAGCCCAATCGGGTGGCGGCCGCCTTCAGACTCAGGTTCGCCCCGCTCTTTTCGATGCCGCTTAAAAGCCATTCTCTCAGCCGCGAGCACAAAAGAGGGTCGGGTGTTTTCTGCTGCACATCCTGGTCTACATGGGTTTTAAGGGTTGCCGCCAAGGGCGCATTGGCGTAAGCCGTGGGAGAATCCATCAAAAGATCGGGGAACCCAATGAAATTTTCCTCCGCACCGAATTCGGGGAGCACTCCGAAATGGCGCCGGTATTCCTCCGGATCCGCGCGGGGGGTATGCGTAAAATGAACCACGATGGGGCTCACGGTTCCACCGGAAATTTCCTGAAGGGCCGTCTTCACCATGCACAACAAAAATTCGATCTCCCACTCGGTCTGGGATAACCCAGGCACCTGGGACCGTATGCGCCACTGAGCCAGTCCAAGGGAGGTTTCCCATTGAAAATCCAGGTAGCCAAGGGCCGCCCGATTCAAATTCAGAGCAATTTCAGCCGAGGCCCGCAGGGTGGGAATTCCCAGCAGCAAATGACCAATTAAACCGTATTTTTTTCCAGCAGCCGCACTCCCCATAAGCAAGGGCAGGTCCACACGCCGGGTCCGGGCGAGCACGTCCTGAAACAGGGCCTGGTATTGTGTCCGCGATACAAAAGAAAAAGGATGAGAGAGAAGATCGGAAGATAATTCGGCCTGATCCAAAATGGAAGTCTGCGGGACCCCAAGCGCTTTCGCGACATCCAGAATCATTTGGATATGAATAGAAGGACTGTATAACGGCATGATGCGAATACCCTCCCGTATCTGCTTTGAATGAATCTGACGTCCGGTAATGAAATCAAACAACCGGGGGTGTGAGCCGCACCGGAACCCCCAGGGTGTGCAAGGCATCCTTGAGCACGGGGACGGGGATGGTGCCGTAATGAAACACGGAGGCGGCCAGGACGGCATCGGCGAGACCCCGGGTGAGCGCCTCGTAAAAGTGAGTCACGGTGCCTCCGCCGCCGGAAGCGATCACCGGAATGTGAACGGAACCGCTGATGGCCGCGGTGATATCGAGATCAAAGCCGTTTTGCCGCCCATCCTGATCCATGCTGGTCAGCAAAATTTCCCCTGCTCCCCGCCGTTCCACCTCCCTGGCCCAGGCCAGCGCATCAATTCCGGTGGGGCGGCGTCCGCCATGGGTATAAACCTCCCAATGGTCACCTGTGCGCTTCACATCCATGGCCACCACGATGCATTGGGACCCGAAACGCTCTGCCCCCTGGGAAATCAGTTCGGGGGTTTTCAGGGCTGCGGTGTTGAGTGAAACCTTGTCCGCGCCGGCCGTGACGATGCGGTGGATGTCCTCCAGGGTGGAAATGCCGCCACCGATGGTGAAGGGAATGAACAGGACACGGGCCAGCCGGGCGGCCAGCGCCAGGGTCAGACCGCGATTTTCGTGACTGGCGGTGATGTCCAAAAACACCAGTTCATCGGCGGATTGCTCATTGTAGCGCATCGCCAGTTCCAGGGGGTCGCCCGCATCCCGCAGTTCCAGGAAGCTCACCCCCTTGACCACGCGCCCTTCCTTGATGTCCAGACAGGGGATAATACGTTTGGCCAGCATTAGCGGAGACCCCGGATGGAATTTGAACTGGAAAACACCGGGTCGGTGAGATCCGCCAGGGTAACGGCGCCCTCGTACAGGGCTTTCCCGACGATGGCCCTGTCCACGCCGTGAACCTCCAGAGCGGCCAGCGCCTTCAAGTCCGCGGGACAGGCTACGCCGCCCGAGGCCGTAATGCGCAGGCCGCTGCCGCGTGCAAAATCCCGAATCGCCGTCAGGTTCGGTCCGCTCAACATCCCATCCCGGGCAATATCCGTGAATATAACCCGGGTGATTCCACGGGCTTTCCATTCCAGGGCAAAAGACAGGGCCTCCAGGGTGGTTGCCTCCTCCCACCCCTGCACGGCCACTTTGCCCTCCCTGGCGTCAATACCCAGTTGCACGCGATCCCCCCCGAAGCGCTTTAAGGCGCGTTCCAGCCCCGAGGGATCGCGGACCGCCATGGTGCCTACAATCACCGAATCCAGACCCAGTTCCAGCATGGCGGCGATGTCCTGTTCCGTGCGCATGCCGCCCCCCAGTTCCAGAGGGATATCCACCGCGGCCCGAATGGCGCGGACCGCCTCCAGATTGCCCGAGCGCCCCCGAAAGGCGCCGTCCAGATCCACCAGGTGCAGCATCCCCGCGCCGCCCTGCTGGAAGCCCCTGGCCATGGCGCCGGGGTCGTCGCCGTATACGGTTTCCTGGTCTGAGCGGCCCTGAATCAGGCGAACGCAACGCCCATTTTTCAGATCAATGGCGGGGAGAAACAGCATGGAACGTTTTGATTACCAGGCAGAGGGTCAGAGGTTTCTGAATGAACCGGTTATGGATTCCCGCCCGCATAGGCTCCGGACAGGGCCGCGGGGCGGATTCTCACGATGCGACGATCCGCCGGAACACCAGCCTATCATTCGGCTGGCCGACTTCCAAGCGGGAATCCGGATTCCCGGGTCGGGCTCTGCGGCCCCCGCGCCGGGAGGAATCCCCGGCAGGGGGGCGGGACCCTGAGGGGGGCGGGCTTCAAGTGTCGCAAAAAATTCTGAGAAGCTCGGTGTGAAAATGGCCCCAAACCCGCATCGGAAGGTCCCTTGCGCGGCAACGCCCCTCACCGGGCGGGTCCTGGGAAATTCATGCCCTATTGGCATATGCCTTGCTTCCCTATTTGGACAAACAGGACCTATCCGGGGTCCAAACCCCTTCACCTACCCGCATGGGCGGAGTAACCGAATGAATCCGCAAGGCATCTATTCTCTGGTCAGTCGAGGGAACACCCTGGACCGCAAGATGACCAGCATTGCCAATAACTTGGCCAATGTGGAGACCGTCGGTTACAAGGAAGACCAACCCGCCTTTCAGCAGCTCTTTGCCACCACCATGGGCGTTGCCAGTGAGTCCGATGAGGAGAGTTTCGCCCACCATGAACATCTGGCTCCCTATACCGGGGTAGGCAATTTTTACGTGTCCATGACCGACATGGGAAAAAATTTCACTCCGGGGCGGCTGTCCAAAACCGAAAATCCATTGGATTTCGCCATTGCCTCCCGGGAGGGATTCTTCAGCGTGACGACTCCCCAGGGTGAGCGGTTTACCCGTGCGGGCAATTTTCGATTGAACACCGACGGTCAATTAATCACCGCGGAAGGATTTCTCGTCAATGGCAAGGATGGCAAACCCCTGACCATCAAGGGCGATCGGGTCCAATTGCTGGAAGACGGCACCCTGGTGGTGAACGACCAGCCGATTGGCGGTCTGAGAATGGTGGCCTTTCCCTTTCCCGAGCGTCTGCAAAAGCTGGGAGGCTCTCTGTTTGCGCCCGTGGACGAAGGAAACACGCCCCGGGTGGTTGAAGATGTGAAGATGGTGCAGGGCATGGTGGAAACCTCAAACGTGGACACTGTGAAAGAGATGGTACGGATGATCGAGGCTAACCGGGCCTATACCTCAACCCAGAAAGCTTTGACGGCCGCGGATGAAATGAACCAGAAGGCCATTACCTTGGCCAAGGTCTAACCCCCTTGCCTGGGAACCGACTCGATTGAGTCCCTATTGGATTGCCTGAAGGAGGCTCTTCCCCCATGATGCGATCGCTGTTTGTTTCTGCCACGGGCATGGGTGCCCAGCAGCGCAATATCGACAACCTGGCCAACAACCTGGCCAACGTCTCCACAGTGGGCTACAAAAAGGGCCGCAACAATTTCCAGGATTTGCTGTACCAGATTGACCGCGCGGCGGGATCCCCTTCCTCACAGAACACCACCGTCCCCGTGGGGATTCACCATGGACACGGGGTCAAGCATGTCTCCACGGAGAAGATCTTCACGCAAGGGGATATGCGCAACACGGGAAATGAGTTGGATGTGGCCATTGAGGGCAACGGATTCTTCCAGATTCTCCAGCCCAACGGGGCCATCGCCTATAGCCGCTCGGGAAATTTCAGCAAGGATCAGAATGGCCGGATCGTGACCCAGGATGGATTCCCCCTGGAGCCCGAGATCGTGATTCCGCAGGATGCCCGACAGGTGCAGGTGGCGCTGGATGGGACGGTGACGGTGCTGGTCGGGGAAGATCCCTTGCCCACGCCCATCGGCACGATTCAATTGGCCCGGTTCGCCAACCCGGCGGGTCTGGTCCCTCTGGGCAAAAACCTGTATTCAACCACGGCGGCCTCGGGCAACCCGGTGGTGGAAAATCCGGGAGTGAATGGCATGGGTTCGCTCACCCAGTACTTTCTGGAACTTTCCAACGTGAGCGTGGTGGATGAGATGGTCAATATGATTATCGCCCAGCGGGCGTATGAAGTGAATTCCAAGGCCATTCAGACCTCTGACGAAATGCTCCAAACCGCCAACCAAATCATTCGTTAATTCCCTGACCGATGAGGCATGAAATGACGAACCCGCCACGAAAATCCAAACAAGGGAAATGGCCCCTGCTGCTGGCCCTGGGACTGGTGTTCCTGGCGGGTGTGGCGCGGGGGGAACCCGCGGTGAATTCCATACAGGTGCGGGTGGTGCCTATGGCCGAGGTCATGGGGTCCAGCTTTGTATTGGGGGATGTGGCGGAATTGGACGGGTTCGATATCGAGCGGGTCAAGAAACTCGCCGCGATTTCCATTGGAAAGTCCCCACGGGCGGGACAGCACCTGGGCTTGAATGAGAGCCTGCTCCGCACCAGGCTGGGCCGGACGGTGGATTTGGAAGGGGTGGAATTCCTGGTGCCCAAGGATGCGCAGGTTGTGCGCGCCTCACAGGTGATTCCCGCGGCTGAAGTGGGACGGGTGGTGATGGAGACTGCGGCGCGGATCGCGGGTGGCGATCCTGAAAGTCTGCGGCAGGAAATTATCGGCACCCAAGGGGATGTGGTGTTGCCCCGGGGCGAGGTGAACTGGGAGGTGACGGCGCTCGGCAGCGCGCTGACGCCCGGCGGAACCCGGTCCTTTCGGATCATCGGCCGTGTGGGCGATGAGGAAGGCTGGCGCGGTTTGATTCGGGTTGGCCAGTCGGTCACCGCGGAAGTGGTGGTGGCCAAGCGGCCCATCCGGCGCAATCAGGTGATCGAAGCGGAGGATGTGGGGCTGGATCGCGCCGATGTGGCGAGAATGAAGCAGGAAATGTTTCTCACCGATCTGACCCGGGTGGTGGGTTCCAAGGCGCAACGCCCCATTGGCCCCGGAGAATGGATTTCCGCCGCGCTGGTGCGCGCACCCATGGATGTGAAGGAAGGGGGCCGGGTGATGGTGGTCTATGCCTCCGAGCGGTTGAATCTCAACACTCCGGGAGTGGCCATGACTCACGGCCGGGTGGGCGATTTCATCCCGGTTCGCAATCTCCAGACGGGCCGCGTGGTCTACGGCATCATTCAACCCAATGAGACCGTCAAGGTCAATTAAGGGATGGAAGCCCGGCGAATCCTGAGGGCGGCCTGACACCGGTGAAGCCACGGCAGAACACGCAATTCATGAATATGGCGCGACCCATGATAACCTTACGAGCCCTGAAGGCGTACCCAAAGATGAAATTGGCCCTGAAACGCGCAGTCCTCTGCGGGTTCATTTCAATTTCTGGCTGCGCGGAAATGATGGGGCCATCCCCTGAAAGCGGTAATCCCACAACGCCCGTAGTGCCCCCCGTAACCGCCCAGGACCGCATTCGCTCCCGCCCTCCGGTGAATCCCAACCGGAATTTGTATGAAGGCAGCGTATGGCAAGGGGCGTCCTCGTGGGGAAATTTGATGCGGGATCACCGGGCACGCTACGCCGGAGACCTTTTAACCGTTACGGAGATGAACAAGATCATCAAGGTGACGGAGGTGAAACCCGAGGAAATCCGCCCGGATCAAAAGCAGCCCGCGCAAGGGGAAAAAGCGCCTGCGGAAGACCCGATTCTGAGGTTTCTGCGTGAGCAGGAAAAACTGCGCGAGGCGATGGATAAGGAACAAAATGAAATATTGCGCTCCATCGAAATGGTGGAGGTGGAGGTTGTACGGGTATTGCCGAACGGGAATCTGCTGGTTCGGGGGGTGCATCCTCCCATCTTCCGGGATCGCAACCGGGTTAAATACATCATATCCCTGGGCGGGGTGGTGCGGCCCTCGGATGTGGACGACAACAACAATATTCTGGCCACCAAACTGCACCAGGCGGAATACAAAGTGCGCCGGCTGGTCCGTGACAAAGGAGTTCCCCTGGGGGGAATCGCCCGCGCCATTGACCGCCCCAGCGAAGGGGCGCTGCTGGATCGGTTGACGGATTTTCTGACTACGCCTGAGGGGGTCAGACCCTCCCAGGGAAGGGTGCCCCGCTAGCAAGGAGTCGAAGCGGCAACCCATAGGTTATAACCCCGAGGTTTCGAATGGCGATGCTCACAAACACGACACCCAAGATGGCCCGCTGCACGCGCAAAGCGATGATGGGGATTACCCTGACCCTTGTGGGTTTGCTGGTGGGAATATCCTCCGCCCAGGCGATCCGCGTCAAGGATGTGGCCTACTTGCGGGGCGCCCGTGACAACCAGTTGATTGGCTATGGATTGGTGGTGGGGCTCGACGGCACCGGGGACAGCCCAGACAGCATTCTGGCGCGCAAACCCTTGCAAAACGCCCTGGAACGAATGGGCATCAGCATCAGCTCCAAGGAAATGAAGGGCCGCAGCATTGCGGGCGTATTGGTCACCGCCAATCTGCCCCCCTTTGCCAAGGCCGGCTCGCGCCTGGATGTGGTTGTGGATGCCCTGGGGGATGCGTTAAGTCTGCGCGGCGGCACACTGATGCTGACCATGCTCAACGGCTCCAACCAGGTGGTATACGCCACAGCCCAGGGCCCCATTACGGGAATCCCCAAGGGGATTGAACGTGTCCAGTTGGACCCGGCCATGGCGCAACAGCAACAAGCCACAGCCGGCATTGGAATCGACAATCGCTCTTCAATGGTCCCCACCAAGGGAGCGGTCATCAGCGGCGCTCTGGTGGAACGGGAAATCAATTTGAATTTGAATACCCGCTCCCGGATTTATATCAATCTCAACCGGGGCGATTTCACCACGGCCTTCCGGCTCGCCAAACTGATCAACCGCGAACTGGGTGATGGTTCAGCGCGGGCCAAGGACGCCGGAACCGTTGAGGTTTCGATTCCGGACAGCTACTTGGGGCAAACCGTGGAGCTCATTTCAAAAATAGAAAACCTGGAAATCATCCCCGATGCAGTGGCCAAGGTGGTGATTGATGAACGCACCGGGTCCATTGTGATGGGAGAAAATGTCCGGATCTCCCCCATTGCCATTTCCCACGGAGCCTTGAACATCGAGGTGCGCGGTCAGGAACAGGCGCAGGCTGCAGCCACAGCGGCGGCCCCGGCGGCCATCGGAGCTCCTGGCGCCCCCGCCCCGGCTCCGGAAGCGGAGAATCCCGCACTCGCCATCGCGGGTTCTTCAGCCATCATTTTGTTTAAGGGCGAGGTGGATTTGAAGGAAGTGGTGGATGGTCTGAACAAAGTTGGGGCCTCTCCTCAGGATTTGGTCCAAGTCTTGAAGATAATCAAAACAGCCGGTGCACTTCACGCCGAACTGGAAATCCGCTGAGAGACGTAATATGCGCGCAGATATTTACCCCGTCGTTTCAGGAAAAAGCAATGATTCCAAGCTGATGAACCTGAAAGGGCGCGCCGGTGCGGCGTTGGAAAAGACCCGGATGCGCGAAGCGGCGCAGGAGTTCGAGTCGTTGATGATTGAGCAGATGATTCGGGAAATGCGCAAGAATGTGCCCAAATCCGACTTGTTCGGAAATAGCAAAGGTCAGGAAATATTTGAGGAAATGTTGGACGGTGAATACGCCAAAAACATGGTGGATAAGGGTGGCATCGGGCTGGCCGATATGCTGGTGCGTCAGTTTGACCCGCCACAAGGGATTAAAAACGGCCGTCCTCGTTAAAGTTTTCAGGATTGTCGCCGATGGTTTAACCAGGCGGACTCAATCCACCCTTTTTGAGGGTGCAGCCGGAATCCGGTGAGTACCGTCAGCCGTACCCAAGGAGCATGCCTAAACGGTCAAGGATGACCGCCCGCGGCCAAGGCGCCGCAAGGCAGAACCACCATTGGAGCCATTGTGGAGAGGGACTTATGAAAATCACAGGACAGTTTCCCAATAAAACCGCCGAACTGACCAGCGGCAAGGCCCGCGAAGCCGAAAAACAACCCGGCAAAGCCCGCCAAACGGTCGCCAAGGAAACTCAAGGCCCCGTGCGAACGGAAGGCGCGCTCATAACCCGCCGGCTGCGGGAGGCCGTGGAAACCACGCCGGATGTTCGAGAGAACCTGGTGAA
>Ga0224495_10002516_pt1 | contig 11905 bp, 11 predicted proteins | sample SF_Jul11_sed_USG_FD_168128 | JGI IMG/M metagenome (GOLD analysis project Ga0224495, IMG submission 168128) | Sediment microbial communities from San Francisco Bay, California, United States - SF_Jul11_sed_USGS_4_1 | ecosystem: Environmental > Aquatic > Marine > Sediment | place: USA: California...
CAAGATGAAACCCAGCGCGCTCCTCATCAACGCCGCCCGCGGAGCTATTGTGGACCCCAAGGCCCTTTACGATACCCTGGCGGCAAAGCGGATCGCCGGCGCGGCTTTGGATGTTACCGTCCCCGAGCCCATCAAGCCCGATGATCCCCTGCTGACCCTGGATAACATCCTGATCACCCCCCATATTGGCACCAGCACCTGGGAGGCCCGGAAGTTGATGACGGATATGGCCGTGCGAAACCTGATACAAGGCTTGAAGGGGGAAGCCATGCCCGCACTGGCCAATCCCGAGGTGCTGAAGCGATAGGGGGAGAGACGCCACCAGCCGCTATGGCGTTGCATTGGCGCGCCGACACCGCCTTCCCGCCCCACTCAGGCAGGGGGGGTCTTGAGGTCAGAAGGTGGATGCCCCCTGGAAAAAAACGTCCATCCGCACCCTCCCGGATTTCCACCCTTGCCCCCGTCTCCGCAGGCGGGTATCCTCCCCGGTAGAGTCCGCCCGCTCCGGGGCCATGTATGCCCCGGCGCGCGGGAGGGCTGAGCCGAATCCGGCCCCTGTTGCCATATGCCATTTCAACGTCACCTTTCGGCCCTCGGTGATTTTAACCGGGCCTTAGGGTGCTCTACCGGAGAATCCCCATGCCCCTGCTTTCCGAGGGAGACAAGGCCCCGGACTTTGCCCTTCCGAATCAGAATGGCAAATCCGTTCGGCTGAAAGACCTCAAAGGCAAAACCGTGGTGTTCTGGTTTTACCCTCGCGCGGATACCCCTGGCTGAACGACCGAAGGCCAAGGATTCCGTGACCGAATCCAAGACTTTAATCGACTGAACGCTGTGATTCTGGGCATCAGCAATGACCCTCCCGCCAAGAATCTCAAGTTCAAGGAGAAGTACAGCTTCCCGTATGACCTGCTGTGTGATGAGGACAACGCGGTGGGAATCGCCTATGGAGCTGCGGAGGAGCGGGAGGCCAAGAGCCTGAAGCGCATCAGCTATCTCATCGGACCCGATGGGCTGATTAAAAAAGTGTATGGCAGCGTGAAAACCGCTGAGCATCCGGATCAGGTATTGCGGGACCTGAACGGTTAATCCGCCAAAGGGGGGGGCTTCCTGCGGGGTTTACCCCAGCAGCAGCGCCAATAGAACCATTCCCGCCATTACGCTCCCGGTCAATACCAGCCAATCCCGCTGGCGGTTTTGCCGCTCCTGGTCCAAGGCCTGCGTCCAGGCGCGGTCCAGGGCCGCCCTTCGGGAGGACGGGTGGATGGCCGGGGAAACGGCGGCTCGCACCTTTTCCATCTGCGCCGCAGGAGACTCCACCGAGGGCGCCGGCGTGGGGTTCGCGGCGGCGGAAGCCGTGACAGACTCGTCCTGTGACACTCGCGTCCCGGTATCCTGGCGTGGCTTTGGTACGGTGGAAGACGTTTCGGCCGCCGATGGGAGGGCGGGAGAGGACGTCATCGGTATGGGCTTTCGGGGTGTTTTTGGTTTCGAGGGGGAGTACATGGGGTTCCGAATAGAGGGTGAAGCGGAAACCCATCCTTGGGAGTTCCAGCAAAATCAGACCGATACCGCTCTCCATGCAATCCACGCGCCGGGGAAATCCGCCCTGCTCCAGGCTCCAGCGTGCGGGTGAAAGGGAAGGCTCCCTTTCATAATCCAGGAAGCGGCTAACCCGCATCCTCCCGGGTATTCCGAACGGCTTGGTAGACTCGCCGGGCGGGCACGGAAACCAACCGTTGTTCCGGCCACCACAGCCCGGTCAATTCCCGTCCATACACGCATCCGGTATCCAGGCCCCACAAGTGCGGAAGGCGCAGCAGTCCCTGGCGTGCCCAATGCCCAAAGAGCACGGTATCGGGTCCCTGATAATAGGAGTGCCAGGGCGCGAATCCCGGCGGGGGCTGAACCTGATCCCCATGAACCCCCTGAGGCAAACGCCCCAGGGAATCGCACCAGCGAACCGTTGTGGTAAAGACAGCCCCCGCCTGCTCGGGCGGCAACTGGGGGTGCAACCCGGCATGCACGGCGATCCACCCAGCGCCCCGCCGCACCAGCGGCCAGGTGCTAAAGCGGCGCAAGGCTTCCTCCCACACCCCGGCCTGATGCAACTGCTGCCAGGCGGAGCCTTCACGCAGCGCCCACGCGGGAGGGTCTTCCGTCGCTCCGATCTTCAGCAGTCCGAGTTCATGATTCCCCTGGAGGGGCTCCGCACCGGCTTCCTCCAGCAGCCGGAGCACCCCCGCTGCATCCGGTCCCCGATTCACCGTATCCCCCAAGGGAATGCACCGGTGTCGACCAGGGATAAACCCGGCACGATCCAGCAATTGCGCCAATTCTTCGGCGCAGCCCTGAATATCCCCCACGAACAGAATTTCCATGGCTCGGGTCACGAAGGTGTATGAATCCGGCGAACACTAAAAAAAAACGCTTCCGGGGGGCGAACCCCACCGGAGCCATTCAATAGGAGGGAGAATCCCTGAGAACTCAGTGATTGCGGTCGGAAATGGGGGCTTCTTGGGACATGAGCAGCGCCTTATCGTGCGCTTTAGCGGCCCGGTTCATGGATCGGCGCTGAAAATTCAGATAGGAGTGCATGATCAACTTCCGGATTTCCTCAATGAGGAGAATCGAACTGGCGACACCAATGGACACCGCCCAATCGGTGGAATCCAAGGCCGTGGTGTGAAACACCTCCCGCGCCGGTTCCCAGATCAACCCCAACACCTGCAGCAAGGCCACACCGATGAGCGAAGCCCACATGGCCTTGTTGGTGAATAACTGTGCGTTAAAGGCCGTCCGGTATTCAAACCGGGCATTAAAGGCGTTGAAAAACTGGAAGAATACAAAGGTCGTGAACGCCAAGGTGGTGGCCCGTCCCCGGTTGCCCGGATCCTGATTTAATACCCACATCATCACACCCAGGGTTCCCACGGCCATCAGCAAACCGAAGAACAGCAACCTGACGAGCCGCAGCAACCGCAGAATATTGTCATTGGCGGCCCGAGGCATGCGCTTCATGACCCCCTTGGAGGTCACATCCACTCCCAGAGACATGGCCGGAGGACCGTCCATGATGATGTTGATCCACAGAATTTGAATGGGGTTGAACGGCTCCGGAAGTCCCATCAACAATGCGGCAACCACGGAGGAAATTGCGCCCAGGTTGGTGGACAACTGAAAACGGACGAATTTGATGATGTTGTCGTAGATGCCGCGGCCTTCCTCAACCGCCCGCACAATGGTGGCAAAGTTGTCATCGGTAAGCACCATGGAAGCGGCCTCCTTGGCGACCTCGGTGCCGGTGATGCCCATCGCCACGCCGATATCCGCGCTTTTCAATGCCGGGGCGTCGTTCACGCCATCCCCAGTCATGGCCACCACGTGTCCATCCGCCTTCAGCGCCCGCACGATGCGCAACTTATGCTCCGGAGATACCCGGGCAAAGATGTCAATTTCCTCTATTTCATCGGAGAGTCTTTTTTCGTCAAACTTATCCAGTTCCATCCCTGTAACCATGCGTCCGACCATTCCCAACTCGCGGGCAATGGCCAGGGCGGTGTCCGGTTGATCTCCCGTGATCATCTTGACCTGAATCCCCGCTTCGCGACACAGGGCGATCGCGTCCCTGGCTTCCGGACGTGGCGGGTCCATCAATCCCACCACTCCTAGAAACACCAAGTCCGTGGCGTGCTGGGTCAGCGCATCCACCTTCAGTTGGGACTCGCTCAGGACAGTACCCGCCACCGCCAGCACACGGTATCCCTGCCGGGCCAGATGGCGATTTTCCTCGTCAATGCGCTGCGCCACCTCGGGGGTCAGGGGTTCCTCGCCCTTGGGTCCAAGCCAGCGGTTGCAGCGGGCCAGCACCTGCTCGGGGGCGCCTTTGACGTGCAGACTTATTTTCCCATTATCCTTGTGAAAGGTCCCCATGTAGCGAGTGCTGGACTCAAAGGGAATTTCCGCAAAGCGGGGGGTGCGTTCCCGCTCCTGCTCCAGACGGATGCCACCCTTATACGCCAGGGTGAGGAGGGCGCCTTCGGTGGGGTCTCCCGAAAGCACGCCATTGTCCACAGAACTGTCATTGCACAGGGCCAGGGGCCGCATCAGGGGCGCCCAGTCTGGGGTGGCGGCGCCACCCTCCACGCTCAAGACACCTTGAGGAAGATACCCTTCACCGGAAACCGAGAATCGCACACCTCGAAAGAAACCTCCCCGGGCCGTCATTTGATTGAGCGTCAGGGTGCCGGTTTTATCCGAACAGATCACCGTCACGCAGCCCAGGGTTTCCACCGCCAGCAGACGCTTGACGATGGCCTTGGCCTTCACCATGCGCCGCATGCCCAGGGACAGGGTCACGGTGACCACCGCCGGCAGCCCTTCCGGTATGGCCGCCACCGCCAGCGCGATGGATTGAATCACCATTTCCGCCAAGGGGGTACCCTTGAACCAGCCCAGGACAAAGATGCCCGCCACAATTACGCCCGCGATGTAAGACAGACGGTGGCCTAATCCCTCCAACTGATTCTGAAGCGGCGTTTCGCCCTCTTCCTCGGTGGCCAGGGCCTGGGCCAAATTGCCCATCACCGTTTTTCCGCCGGTATGGGTGACCAGCATCCAGCCCCGCCCACGGGTCACCACGGTGTTCATGAACGCCATGTTCACCCGGTCGGCCAACTGGACATTCACCCCATCGAGCGCATTGGTTTTCTTGAGTACGGGGTGGGACTCCCCGGTAAGCGCCGATTCATCTATTTCCAGGCTATGGGATTCAATGATCCGCCCATCCGCGGCAATCCGGTCACCGGTCTCCAGGAGCACCATATCGCCCGGAACCAGGGATTCCGCGTCCACGGTGAATTCCCGACCACCCCGCCGAACCCGTGCGTGCGGGGTCAGCATGCTCTTCAGGGCCGCCAGACTCCGCTCAGCCCGATATTCCTGATAAAAGCCCAAAACCGAGTTGAACAGGGTGACCGTCATGATCACGATGGCATCGCGGACATGGCCGATCAGGGCCGCCAGAACCGCAGCCCCCATCAGCAGCATGATCAGCATGCCCTTGAACTGCTCAATGAATATTTTCCACGGGGGCGTTGGAGGAACTTCGGCTAACTTGTTTTTCCCGTGTGTTTCCAGGCGCTGAACGGCCTCAGTCTCGGGTAGACCTTGATCAATACGAACCCCCAGGCGCTCGGCAGTTTTTACCGTGTCCAGGTTGTACCAGGTGGTTTCGTTCGTGGCAGGTGTCGGCATGGTTATCGTCTAATCGTTCTTGACTCAATACGGTTCTCGACGACTGCTATGCATTCTTGAGGCCGTTTTTGGATTTTCAGCGAATTGGAATTGAAGGGAATCTCGTGTCTCCGTTTTCTTGAGGCAGGAAACGGGCCGATTCAAGAAGGCCCACAACCGATTTCTTTCCTGAGATTCCACCTGTTCCTGAGCCCTGCACAGGCGATAGTGCGGGCGTTTTAAAAAGTTATCATTTCATGTCGCGGCATTTACTCGGGAATATATTGATACCGCCCCTTTCCCGCCCTAGACTGGCTCAAAGCGCTTCAGGGTAAGGGTTCTACGTCCAATCTTGCCACGATCCCTTGCAATTCCTGACTTGGCGCGGGGTAACGGGCCATCACCAAAGGGTCGTGACCGGGTATAACATGCTGGGGAGAGGATGCCAAGCTTCGTAATTTTTCATACCCCTCCAACATCTCCCCCATATGATACACAATTGGAAACGGCGACACACGCTCCATATTCTCGTAAAAATGGGAGGCATCCGACGCCAGAACCACCCAGCCCCGCCGGGTGCGTACCCGGACGCACTGCATTCCCTGGGTGTGCCCCCCGATATGGTGCACGGAGATTCCCGGCGCCACCTCACCCTGTCCCTGGTGAAACATCACCCGCCCCTCAAACAGGCGGCGCACCATAGTACAAACATGTTCGGCGGTATAGGCCTGTTTGAGCGGCCCCTGGCACATATGCCGCCCGGTCACATAGCGCATCTCCCGCTCCTGAATATGCAGCCGGGCTGCGGGAAAATCCTCCAGGGTCCCCGCGTGGTCGTAATGCAGGTGCGTGAGGATGACCGTGTCCACCCGCTCCGCCCGGATGCCCAGGGTAGCCAATCCCTCGCGGGGGAGCCTCAGCAGTTCCCGCCCCCGCTGGCGGCCCTCCGCATGGTCAAATCCCGTGTCCACCACCACCGTCCGCTCCGGGCTGACCAACGCCCAGATATAGTAATCGATTGGCATGGGCGCATCATGGGAATCCGCCACAATAAAATTGCTGCGCCGGGTCCGGTTCCCCATCGTGCCATATCGAATGGCATACACTTCATACTGAGATTCCATACGGATTCACCCTTCGCGCGGCTCTCGGCGCCATTTATCCCCGGCTGCGCCGGAACGTTGAGATTACAGGCGCTGCCGCGCCACAACTGCTCCTCTTCAATTTGCCTGGATGCGGACCCGCCTTCAACCCGCCCCGCGCACTTCAGACCAGACCCGGCCACGGACGAGGGGCCTTATCGGAGTTTCAGCGTACAGGCCAGGGTTGAATTTCCTAAACTTCGCTAATCTCAAAAGCACCCCCCTCCCTCATCTGGAACCATGGGATTGACAAACCCGCTTTAATTTATTGCAAATTTTACAGAATTTCCATATGTTTTGTAAAATATGCATATAAAGGCATTAATTTTTGAGGATTTGAATTTTAGACACCCCCGAAAACCGCCTGGATACGAGCCATGAATGAGTTGAGCGAATCCCTGGTGTTGGCACTGGGTCTGGTAGGGTCGGCCGATGCCACGCTGGTGGAAATCGTGGTGTTGACGCTGAAGGTGAGCCTGTCGGCGGTGGCGTTGGCCACTTTGCTGGGGCTGCCCCTGGGAGGGGCGCTGGCCTTGCTGCGATTTCCAGGCCGGCGGCCGCTGATCGTGATGATGAACGCCCTGATGGGTCTGCCGCCTGTGGTGGTGGGATTGCTGGTGTATCTGCTGCTGAGTCGGCAGGGACCCTTGGGGGGGCTGGGACTGCTGTTTACCCCCCAGGCCATGGTGATAGCCCAATGTGTGCTGGTGGTGCCCATTGTGGCCGCTCTGTCGCGCCAGGTGTTGGAAGGACTGTGGGAGGAGTACGGCGAGCAGTTGCGCTCCCTGGGTTCCGGGCGGCTCCAAGCCCTGGGCACGCTCTTGGTGGAGGGCCGATTCGCCATCCTCACCGTCGTGCTGGCCGGGTTTGGCCGGGTCATTGCGGAGGTGGGCGCGGTGCTGATCGTTGGGGGGAACATCGCCCATGTGACCCGGGTCATGACCACGGCCATCGCCTTGGAAACCAGCAAGGGGGACTTGGCTTTGGCGCTGGCCTTGGGGTTGATTCTGATCGGGTTGGCCCTGGTGGTCAACGGCGGGGCGCAATTCGTCCGGGAATACGCAGGGTGGCGCCATGGATGAGATCCGGCGGGATACCGGGGTAGTGGGAATCCTGCCCCTGGAACTTCGTGGCGTAAGCTATGAAGCCCAAGGGCGGCGCCTGGTGGACACGCTGAACCTCCGGCTGGAGCCTGGCAGTCTGGGTGTGATGCTGGGTCCCAATGGCGCAGGGAAAACCCTGACTTTGCGGTTGTGCCATGGGCTGATCGAACCCACCCTGGGCACGGTGAACTGGCTGGGCCCCGAAGGCGCCCAGGCCCGGGGTCGACAGGCGATGGTGTTTCAGCGGCCCGTGCTATTGCGGCGAAGCGCCCAGGCAAATATCCGGCACGCCTTGGCCCTGAACGGCGTTCCCCGCAGTGAACGCGCGGACCGAACTCGCGAGGCCTTGGAACGCGTGGGATTGTCGCCCCTGGCCAACCGGCAGGCGCGCGTATTGTCCGGTGGCGAGCAGCAGCGTCTGGCCCTGGCGCGGGCCTGGGCCCTGCGGCCAGAGGTGTTGTTTCTCGATGAGCCCACCGCCAGCCTGGACCCCGCCGCCGCACTGGCCATGGAGCAGGCCGTGCGCACCATCCATGCCGCCGGAACTACCATACTCATGACCACCCATGACCTGGGGCAGGCCCGGCGCTTTGCCCAGAGCGTGTTTTTCCTGCACCGGGGCCGGATGATCGAGCAAGGTCCGGCAGCGGACTTCTTTGCCGCGCCCCGGACCCGGGAAGCCAGGGCTTTTCTCGCCGGAGACCTCCTGACATGAGAGAGAGTTCACGCGCCATCAGGGTGTGCAGCCCCGGTACGCCTTCCGCCATCCTCTTTTTTGGGAGTATTCGCTTGAATTTCATTTCGGCAATCCCGGCGGGCACTCCTCCAACGACTCCGGTCTTCGGAGTCCGCCGCGGCCTGCGAGGGGCGCTCTGGATGCTGTTGGCCCTGCTGCTGACCACCTTGCCCCTGCGGACTCAGGCCGAGGAGCGGTTCATCATCCTGACGTCCACCACCTCCACGGAAAACTCCGGTCTGCTCGCCTACCTGCTGCCGATGTTTACCCGGGAAACCGGAATCTCGGTGCGGGTGGTGGCCAAGGGTACGGGGCAGGCGATTCGACTGGCCGAAGCGGGGGATGCGGATGTTCTGCTGGTGCACCACCGCCCCTCGGAAGATAAATTCATGGCCGAGGGACACGGCGATGAGCGCCGGGATGTCATGTACAACGACTTCGTCATGGTGGGACCCAAGGAGGACCCGGCGCGAATCCGGGGTTCGAAAACTGCGGCGGAAGCCCTGCGCCGCATCGCCGCCACCCAGGCGACTTTCACCTCCCGCGCCGACGACAGCGGCACCCACAAGGTGGAACTGGATCTATGGAAACTGGCGGGGGTGGACCCCCGGCCCGCTTCGGGCACCTGGTATAAAGAAACCGGCTCCGGCATGGGCGCCACGCTCAATACCGCCGCCGCCTTGAACGCTTATCTGCTTTCAGACCGGGGCACATGGCTCTCCTTTAAAAACCCCCAATCCCTGGAAATTTTGGTCGAAGGGGACCCGCCCCTGTTCAACCCCTATGGAATGATCACGGTGAGCCCTAAAAGACACCCTGGCGTAAAGTCCCTGGAGGCTCACGCCCTTATGGAATGGATCACCAGTCCCAAGGGGCAGGAGGCCATCGGCGCGTTCAAAGTGAATGGCCGGCAGCTGTTCTTCCCCAGTTATAAGAAGTCCTAGCCGGCTCTGCGGGCCGCCTGCGCAATCGAGGCTGCCATTCCCACGAAAAAAAAATCCCCCCCGGCCCAGACAAGGACGGGGGGGAGGGTGAACCCCTGGGGGTCTCGCATTCTCACTTCGCCAGGACGCCCACGGAATTCGGCAGGGCTTCGGCATCGCTGCGCGGATTTGGGAGCGCGCGATATTTCGTTTTCTCGTTCTCGTGGTAGGAGTCCTTCAGCAGATCCCGGGTAAACTCAAACCGGTTTCGGGCTGAATAGGCCATGGCGATGATCCCGGTATCCATTCGAATGGCATCCTTGGGGCAGGCCTCCACGCACAATCCGCAAAACACGCACCGCAGTTCGTCAATATCGAATACCACGGGGTATTTCTCCACGGACTTGTCCTCGACCTCGCCCGCTTCAATGTGGATGCAATGGGCGGGACACACGGTCTCGCACATATAGCACGCCACGCACTTGATGAAGCCATCCTCACGCACCGTCAGGCGGTGGCGGCCGCGGTATCGGGGAGCCACCCGGCGCACCTCCTCCGGGTATTGGATCGTCACCACATCGCGCTTGCCGAAGATGTTGCGCACAAAGTGATGCACCGTGAGCCTGAGCCCCTCCCAAATCGCTGGCAGGTAGAATTCCACCATCACGCCACGCTGGCGATCCACGGTTTTAACTTTCAGTTCCATGCGCCTCCCGCGGCGTTGCGCGCCGCGCTGGGTTTCCCGGAAACAGCACCGCCATAGCGGGCCTATTCCGGAGAGTCTAGGGGTTCAGCCGGTCATACACCAACAGCCATGCCGCGGTCACCACCACATTCAGCAGCGCCAAGGGCAACATCTTTTTCCATCCCAGTTCCATGATCTGGTCAAAACGGAATCGGGGCACCGTCCACCGCAGCATGATCACCAGCCAGCAGAAGAATACCGTCTTGGCGCCAAAGGCCACGATTTGCAGCAGCGTCACCAGCACGGCGGGGAGGGGCAAGAGCCAGCCCAGAAATTGGAAGCCCTGGGGTTGCAGCCAGGGGACCTGATACCCGCCAAAGAACAAGGTCACGATCAGCGCGGAAGTCCCCACGATGGAGACGTATTCCGCCAGCATGAACACGCTCCAGCGCATGCCGGAGTATTCGATAAAGTAACCGGCGATGATCTCCGATTCCCCCTCCGGCGCGTCGAAGGGTACCCGCTTGAGTTCCGCCAGCATCGCCGTGAAAAACAGCAGAAACGCCAGCGGCTGGGTGAATATGCCCCATTTGGGAATCACATCGCCAAACCAGTACTGGCCCTGGTTGGCCACCAGGGCGCTCACGGTGACCGTGCCATTGACCATAAACAAACCCACCAGCGACAGCCCCAGGAATATCTCATAACTGAGCATCTGCGCGGTGCTGCGGGTGGCGCCCAGGGTGGCGTATTTGTTGTTCGAGCTGTATCCGGCCAACACGGCGCCATACACACCCAGGGAGGTCACGGCGAAAACCAGCAGAATCCCGATGTTCACGTCGGTGATCTGGAAGGTCACCCCGCCCAGCGGCGCGGCAAAAGGAATGACCGCCCACACCACCAGGGCCGCCAGCAGACTGAAAAACGGCGCAATGGTGAACAACAGCCGGTCGGCATCCGCCGGAATGGTGTCTTCCTTGAACACGGACTTCAGGCCGTCGGCGGCAATGTGCAGCAGCCCCCGCCCGCGGAACTTGCCCGCGTTGGCCCGATTGGGGCCGATACGGTCCTGCACCGCGCTCATCCATTTGCGCTCCATGAGCGTGAGCACCGTGCCCGTGAGCATCACGAAGCCCAGCACAAATACGGCAATCTTGATCAGCGCCTGTACAATCGGATTGAGGAGAATATCCATCGTGCTCCGGTAGTTCTTGGGTTGCCCTGGTATTCGAGCCTCGCGGGGCTTAACGGTCCAGTTCGCCGCCGATCATGTTGATAGAGCCAAAGATCGGCACGATATCCGCCACATAATGTCCCTCGCACATTTCCGGCATGGCCGCCACATAGTTCAGACAGGGGGGCCGCACCCGGCATTTCACCGGATGACCGCCACCGTTGGAGACCACATAGAAAGCCAGCTCACCATTGCCGCCTTCCACCGCCTGGTAGACTTCACCCGCCGGGGGTTTGGGCCCATCCATGATGATTTTGAAGTGATCGATCAAACCTTCAATGCTGTTGAACACCGTGTGTTTATCGGGCACCCACAGCCGCCGGTCCCGGTTGAGATAATCCCCCGGGGGTATTTTTTCCGCCGCCTGGCGAATGATGGATAGGCTCTGGCTCATTTCCTCCTGGCGCACCAGAAAGCGGTCAAAGCAATCCCCCACCGTGCCCACGGGCACCTCAAAATCCATCTGATCATAGACCAGATAGGGGTCTTCCCGCCGCACATCGTAGGGCACACCGCAGGCGCGCAGCATGGGCCCCGTGAACGCGTATTCCAGCGCGCGCTCCTTGGTGAGAATGCCCACGTCCTTGAGGCGGTCAATGAAAATCTTGTTCTTCATGATCAGGGTTTCCGACTCGCGGATGGCCTGCTCCACCTTCACGAGGCGCTCTTCCAACAGGGTCAGAAATCCATGGGGCAGGTCATTGGCATTGCCGCCGATTCTGGCCCAATTGGTGGTCAGCCGGGCGCCGGTGACTTCCTCCACCAGTTCCCACAGGTACTCGCGGGCCTTGACGTACCACAGGAACACCGTCATCGCCCCCACCTCCATGGCCGAGGCGCCATTGCA
>Ga0224495_10002517_pt1 | contig 11904 bp, 14 predicted proteins | sample SF_Jul11_sed_USG_FD_168128 | JGI IMG/M metagenome (GOLD analysis project Ga0224495, IMG submission 168128) | Sediment microbial communities from San Francisco Bay, California, United States - SF_Jul11_sed_USGS_4_1 | ecosystem: Environmental > Aquatic > Marine > Sediment | place: USA: California...
CCTATCCAACATTGGATCCTCTTCATGCAAACCAGAAAACTGCGAATTTTCACCTGCTGTGCTGCGCTCGCCCTGACCGCCCCGGTCCTTGCCGCCGACACACGCCAGATCGTCACAATGCCGGCGCCGATGCAGGAACACATGCTTTCCAACATGCGCGATCATCTCGCGGCGCTCGGTGAGATTCAGGCGGCGCTCGGCGCCGGTAAATACGATCGGGCCGCGGAGATCGCCGAGAACCGCATCGGCATGAGCTCGCTGCAAAGCCACGGCGCCGCGCACATGGCGCCACACATGCCGAAACCGATGCAGGACATCGGCACCGAAATGCACCGCGCCGCCAGCCGCTTTGCGCGCGTTACACAGGAGGCGGACATGAACAACAACCTGGCGCTCGCGCTCAACGCGCTGGCCGATCTCTCGAAACAGTGTGTCGCGTGCCACGCGGCGTACCGGCTGAAATAAACATTTGGGTCGTCGTCCGAACCATGTCGCTACCAGCTGCTCGCCCGAACGCCCTTCTGCTTTTTACATCGACGTGCCCGCACTGTCCGGTGGTGCTCGCGGGGCTCACCGATCTGGCCAACGCCGGCCTGATCGGGAAACTGGAAACGACCAACATCGAACTTCTTCCTGAAGTCGCCTCCCGGTTTGGCGTGCGTACCGTACCGTGGGTCAGGCTCGGCCCGTTCGAGCTCGAAGGTCTGCACTCGCCGGCCGAACTCCGGCACTGGGCAGAACGCGCCACCCAACCGCACGCCCTTGCCGGGTATTTTCGCGATCTTCTGAAAGACGGCCGGCTCGCCAAGGTCACTGATTACCTGCGGCGCGAGAACCAGTCGCTTGCTGAACTTCTCCATCTCCTCGACGACCGCGAGCTCGAAATTACCGTTCGCATCGGCATCAACGCCGTGTTTGAGGAACTGGAGGGCGACCCTCTGCTGGGACCGGCCTTCGAAAAACTGGCTCTGGTTACGACGGATGAGAATGCACAACGGCGCGCCGATGCCGCGCACCTGCTCTCGCTGACGCATGACCCGCGCGCGATTCCGCTGCTTGAAGGATTGCTTGGCGATGCCAACGCCGATGCCCGCGAGGTGGCGGTTGAAGGCCTGGAACGCCTGCGCGCCGGACGGCGGCACTGAAGCGGGGCCGGATTTTACGGTATGCTGTGCCTATGAAACTGACCCGGACCCGATTTATTCTCCCTGCCTTCGCGGCTCTCCTGGCGTTGCTGCTGGCCGGAGGTTGCAGCAAAAAAGAAACGCCCTCGCAACCCACCGTGCAGCGCACCGACTTCAGCCCCGAGGAATTTGGCATGGGCCGCGCGCACACCCGCAATGCCGGCTGCAATCGCGAGATCGATGCAATCATGGATATCACCCGGCTGTGCGTGAACAGCGGCCAGGGCAAGGCCTGCGATCCGGTGCGCGAAAAAAACTCGGAGCGCATCAGTCGGATCAAGAACAGCGCCCGCTGCCAGCACTAATAAAAACGGGGCCGGCAATGCCGGCCCCGCTGTCACCTCGCGTCGCTTTACATTATTTCTTTGCAAAAATTTCCTTCAGGAACTTCTGCATCTCGGCCCACGACTTGGTGTCGGCGTCGGCGTTGTAAGCCAGAGGCAGATTGAACTGCTTGCCGTTCTTGTCGGCATCCGGATTCGTAAAGGCATGCTTCGCGCCCGGGTAGGCAATGACCCTGTAGTTCGCCTTGGCGGAGGACATTTCCTTTTTGAAGGCCTCAACCTTCTCGGCCGGGATAAACGGATCGTCGGCACCGGTCATGACCAGCACACGCGCCTTGACCTTGCCGGCTGTGGCGGGGTTCTCGGTGCCGAGGCTGCCGTGGAAGCTGGCCACTCCCTTCAGATCTTCGCCCTGTCGCGCCATCTGCAACACAATGCCGCCGCCGAAGCAGTAACCGATGGCCGCAATTTCCCTGGCATCGACCGTGGAGTGCTTCGCGAGCAGGTTGCGCGCGGCATCGAAACGGGCCTTGGCCAGCGGCAGGTTCTTGCTTACTTCGCCGGCAAACTTGCCGGCGTCATCCGGATGCGCGGCCTGCTTGCCGTCGCCGTACATGTCGAGGGCGATCGCGGTGTAGCCGAGCGCCGCCAGCATGTCGGCGCGCTTGCGCGCGTACTCGTTGTGACCCCACCACTCATGAACCACGATCACGCCCGGGCGCTTGCCCTTGATGGCGTCGTCGTAAGCGATGTATCCCTTGAGCACGGTGTCACCGGCCTTGTAGTCCACCGGCTCGCCCTTCACGGCGGCGTGCGCAGACACGGCAAGAAATGCCAGCGCGAGAAATGTCAGTAAACGCTGCATAACAGTCTCCTTGTTGTGGTGTTTAAGAGGTGGACAATCTAACAGAACTGCGCGGCAGGAAAAATCAGCGTGATTCTCCATAACAAATTGGGCAAGCCACCGCTAATGCAGGCCTGGAACATGTGCATCGTATACCAGTGCCGCCGATTCGCGCCTGGCCGCCGGATTCAGGAGCCGGCCGTCATCCGAGCGGACAGGTAATGCCGGTCCCGCCGTGGCCACAGTAGCCACGCGGATTCTTGGCGAGATACTGCTGGTGATAATCCTCGGCAAGATAGAACTCAGGCGCAGGGATAATTTCGGTGGTAACCGGCGGATAACCGGCGCGCGCCAGTTCCTGCTGATACACCACGAGCGTGGCTGTGGCGGCTTCTGTCTGTACCGGGTTACTCGTGTAGATACCGGACCGATACTGCGTGCCGACATCGTTGCCCTGACGCATGCCCTGGGTCGGGTCATGCGCCTCCCAGAAAACCTTGAGAAGCTGCGTGTAGGAAATCACCTGCGGGTCGAACACCACCTGCACGACCTCATTGTGACCGGTCATGCCGCTGCACACCTCTTCATATGTTGGATTCGGCGTGTACCCGCCGGCGTATCCGACAGCGGTGCTGTACACACCCGGCAATTGCCAGAAAGATTTTTCGGCGCCCCAGAAGCAACCCAGCCCAAAAAGCGCGAGCTCCATTCCAGCCGGAAACGGTGGCTCAAGACGATTGCCGTTCACGAAGTGTTTCTCCGGCACGCGCATCTTCTCAGTGCGCCCGGGAAGCGCCTCATCCGGATTTGGTAATTTCAGGCTTTTCCTGAGCTTCAACATCTCGATGCCTGTCTCCCGCCCGAATCACTATTCCGCATTCTGCTACTAATCGCCGCGCATGACCAACTGTGCAATCTGTATGGACATCGTTCCTGTACAAATTATCAGTTCTTGTCTTTTTGCTTGTCGCGCAACTCAATTTAACAATTCAAATCAAATTAACAAATGTTTTTAGACATTACGTCCTGAATTGTTGACCAGTAATGTCGGCAATGTATATGTTCTGTACAACTTCTTGACTCACAGCAAACTGAACATTTTCTGAAGCACCATGCCGCAAAAGATCAGGGCCCAGACAAAACCCGAGCTCTACCCCATTCGCACAGTGGCGACGATCACTGGCGTGAATCCGATCACGCTTCGCGCCTGGGAACGACGGTATGGACTCGTCAAGCCGGTGCGCACTGCCAGTGGTCGTCGGCTGTACACGCAGGACAACATCGACACCATTCATCGTGTGGTCAGTTTGCTGGAGAAAGGCATTGCCATCAGCCAGGCGCAGCTGGCACTACGCTCGGTAACAAATACAGACACGGCCGTTTCCAGTGCCAGCGTCTGGAACAGCTACCGGGCGGAGATGCTTGCTGCTATTACTCAGTTCGACGAGAACCGCCTTGAAAATACCTATAACGAGATTCTTGCGCTTTACCCTAACGACCTTGTAACGCGGAGCCTGCTCCTGCCCCTGCTGACTGAACTGGGAACACGCTGGGAAACAGCGGTGGGGAGCGTTGCTGAAGAGCATTTCTTTGGTGTGTACCTTCGCAACAAGCTCGGTGCCCGATTTCATCACCGTTATCGCCACAGCAACGGTCCGAAATTGCTTGCGGCCTGTCTGCCGGGTGAACAGCACGAAATCGGGCTCCTGCTTTTCGCATTGGCAGCCAACGATGCCGGCTTTCAGCCAGTCCTGCTTGGCGGTGACATGCCGCTGGCCGATCTGCCTTATGCGGCACGTCGCGCCCAGTGTGCGGCCATTGTCCTGTCCGGGTCTATCGAACCAGATGGCCGACTGTTCTCCGAGTCACTGCCAGGACTGGTGCGGATCTCGGACGTGCCGGTCTATGTTGGCGGCCTGACTTCGACACGTCATCACGATGCCATCGGGTCGGCCGGGGCTCACGCCCTCGGCACCGATATCAAAGCCGGGCTGCGACGCCTTGGCGAAGAGATCGCCAACGCTCCGGATCGCGGCTGAAACACCCGAACTGAATCATCTGAATGGAGAAGTCGACATGAACAACATTACTGCCCTCACCATTCACTGGACCGAAAACGGTCTGGTGCCAGACAGCTTCATTCGCGCCGGCATCCGCCGCCTGCTTCGTCAACGGCTGGCCGAAATTCATTCCGACAACACGGAAGCGGCCTCGGTCCAGACAGAAATGTTTGTGGCCAGCCTTCTCCATGCACCGGTAGCACTGGTGCCGGAAAAAGCGAACGACCAGCACTACGAAGTGCCGGCTGAATTTTATTCCCATGCGCTTGGCCAGCACCGCAAGTACAGCAGTTGCTACTGGCCGGAACACGTTGCCAGCCTGGACGAGGCCGAGGCGGCCGCGCTTAAGATCACCTGTGATCGGGCGGGTCTGGCCGATGGCATGGATATTCTCGAGCTGGGATGCGGCTGGGGATCGCTCACGCTGTGGATGGCCGAACATTTTCCACAAAGCCTGATTACCGGCGTTTCCAATTCACACTCGCAACGTCAGTACATCCTGAACGAAGCCGCCCGCCGTGGACTGTGCAACATCGATATCGTCACTGCCGACATGAATCATTTCACCACCGAGCGCCGCTTCGACCGGATTGTCTCGGTGGAAATGTTCGAGCACATGCGCAACTGGCAGAAACTGTTTAGCCGCGTGCACGACTGGCTCAAACCCGGCGGGCGTTTCTTTATGCATGTGTTTGTTCACCGCTCGGTTCCCTACGCCTTCGAGGTTCGCAATGACAGCGACTGGATGAGTGAGCACTTCTTTTCCGGTGGCATGATGCCAAGCGACGATCTTCCGCTGCGCTTCCAGGAAAGACTGAAGTTCCTGCAGCGCTGGCGCTGGGACGGCAGGCATTACGAGAAAACAGCCAATGCCTGGCTCGTGAATATCGACACGCAGCGCGAACAGGCGCTGAAGGTCCTGGCCCGGACTTACGGCGCCGACACGGCTGCCCAATGGTTACAACGCTGGCGGATATTCTTCATGGCGTGCGCCGAGCTGTTTGGTCACAACCATGGTCAGGAATGGTGGGTCAGTCACTACCTCTTCGAACGTCCGCAGGGCTGACGGGAAACAACAATCATGCTGAAGCTCATCAATTTTGTTCTGTTCCAGGTCGGCTGGTTTGCCTGTGTGCTCGGTGCTGCCTGGGGAATACCGTGGGCGGGGACCGGAATCGCGATGGCGATCGTGGCGGTTCATCTCCTGCTGGCCGGCGAACCGCTGGCAGAGTCCAAGCTGCTCGCTATCGCGGCCGGTATTGGACTCGTATTTGACAGCGCTCTCGCGACCTTCGGGTGGGTGAGCTACCCAAGCGGTGTGTTGTTGGCCGGGACCGCGCCACACTGGATTCTCGCCCTGTGGCTGCTTTTTGCCACAACGCTCAACGTGAGTCTCGCCTGGTTAAAACCAAAACCGCTGCTCTGTATCGTATTTGGTGCGTTCGGCGGGCCACTCGCCTACTACGGTGGCGCCCGGCTCGGAGCCTTGACGCTCGTCGAGCCGGTTTCGGCATTGACCGCGCTGGCCATCGGCTGGGCAGTGATCACACCTTTTCTTGCGTTTCTCGCGGGACGCCATAACGGCTATCTGCACTTGACGGATCGCGCAGTGCTGTCGGAGGTGAATCATGTTTGATATGACCGCTGCCCTGACTGCTTTCATCACGATGCTGCTGTTTGCCGTCGCCGGCTGGATACTGAGCGTTCTGCGGCGCGATACCGGTATTGTTGACAGCCTGTGGTCGCTGTTTTTTCTGATCGCTGCCGGTATTTACGCCGCCAGCGCGGATCTTGGCCCACGCAGCACTCTTCTGCTCACACTGATCACGCTCTGGGCGCTGCGCCTGTCCGGATACATCACGTATCGCAACTGGAATCAGCCGGAGGACCGGCGCTATCAGGCAATCCGCGCCCGCAATCAGCCGGGCTTTGCGTGGAAGAGCCTGTATCTGGTGTTCCTGCTGCAGGCGGTGTTGTCGGGAGTAATTGCCGTGCCGCTGCTCGCGGGATTGTCTGGCGCGAACCCGCTCGGGCTGCTTGATTATGCCGGGGTCACGCTCTGGCTCATCGGCTTTGGTTTCGAAACCATTGGTGACTGGCAACTTGCACGTTTCAAGGCCAATCCTGATAGTCAGGGCCAGGTTCTCAACACAGGTCTGTGGCGCTACACCCGCCATCCGAATTATTTCGGCGAAGCAACGCTATGGTGGGGCTACTACCTGATCGCCCTCTCCGCCGGTGGCGGCTGGACGATATTCGCGCCGGTGCTTATGACCGTGCTATTGCTCAAAGTCTCGGGTGTCACGCTGCTTGAGCAGGACATCGGCAATCGTCGACCTGCCTATCGTGAATACATCGCGCGCACCAATGCCTTCATCCCCGGCCGGCCGAAGGAGGTTATATGACGCGCGTACTCCTTCTGCTGCTGACGGTGCTCCTGCCGGGCGTCTCACTCGCCAACACCGAACAGGAGTGGCGATTCCGGGTCTTTCTGGAAGACAGCGAAATCGGAACACACACCTTCCGCGTTGACGACAACAGCGGCGATCGCCGCGTGGAGAGCGACGCCCGGTTTACGGTCAGGTTCCTGTTTATCGAAGCCTACAACTACGAGCATCGGGCACGCGAGCGTTGGCGGGGCAACTGCCTCGACACCGTCGAATCGAGCACCAACGACAACGGTGAACGGCTGGCGGTGAGCGGCATACGCAGCACTTCCGGATTTGCTGTGAAGGCCAACAGCGGGCAAGCCGCGCTGCCGTCCTGTGTGATGACCTTTGCCTACTGGAACCCGGCCATGCTCAAGCAGGCGCGGCTGCTGAACGTACAGACAGGCGAACTTCTTGATGTGCGCGTCGAACCGCTCGGCGAGGAAGTGTTGAACATCCGGGGCCAACGGAGCACCGCGCACCGCTACGCGTTGCACGCGCCGAAGTTCCGCGTTGATGTCTGGTATGCCGACGGCCAGCAGTGGGTGCAGCTTGAGTCGCGCACTGAAGGCGGCCGTCTGTTGCGTTATCTGATTCAGTAACCACCGCACCATTGTGCAAAAGGATTCGTCATGAAAAAGAACACGCTCAAGGCCACCATGCTGGCGTCGTTAATGACGCTGGCCGGCTGTTCCACGGTTTCGCCGCCACCAATTGTGACCGTGGCACAGGTCGACCTGAAGCGTTTCATGGGCGACTGGTACGTCATCGCAAACATTCCGACCTTTATCGAGAAAGGCGCGCACAACGCCATTGAATCGTACAGACTGGACGAAGACGGAACGATTGATACCACTTTCACATTTCGTGCCGATGGTTTCGACGGGCCGGCCAAGCGCTACAACCCGCGCGGCTTTGTGACTGACAGTCAATCGAATGCGATCTGGGGCATGCGTTTTATCTGGCCGATCAAGGCCGACTACCGCATTGTCTGGCTGAACCCCGACTATTCCCAGACTGTCATCGGGCGCGAAGCGCGCGACTACGTATGGATCATGGCGCGCACACCGCAGATTCCCGATGCCGATTATCAGCGGATGGTCGCCTTTCTGAAGGAACAGGGTTACGACACCAGCAAAATACAGAAAGTCCCGCAGCGCTGGACACCACCAGCCCAGGGTCGTGAAGGTTGATGGCATGACATCCCCCGACCTTACCCGGCTTTCGCGCTCGCGTCTGTCGGCCAACCTGCTCGCCTGGATCGACAACCGCGCAGCTCCGGTCGCCGCTTCTGACGATCAGCGGATTGATTGGCCTCGGGTACTGCCGTTTATTGCGCTGCATTTCGCATGCCTCGCCGTATTCTGGGTCGGCTGGAGCTGGACCGCGATTGCCCTAGCCCTGGCGCTGTATGGATTGCGCATGTTTGCCGTGACTGGCTTCTATCACCGTTATTTTTCCCACAAGGCGTTTCGCACCTCACGGGTCATGCAGTTTCTGTTTGCCCTGCTCGGCGCCACGGCCGTACAACGCGGCCCGTTATGGTGGGCATCGCAACATCGTCACCATCACGTCCATGCCGATCACGAACAGGATACGCATTCTCCGCATCAACATGGTTTCCTGTGGGCCCACAGCGGATGGTTTCTGGCACACGCCAACTTTGCGACTCGGGCCGCCTTGGTGAAAGATCTGGCCAAATACCCGGAGCTGCAGTTTCTTGATCGCTTCGATGTGCTGGCGCCCTCGTTGCTTGTCGTCCTGCTCTTTGGTGCGGGCGAGTGGCTGGCCACAAGCGCTCCTGCGCTTGGCACAAATGGTTTACAGCTCGTTATCTGGGGCTTCTGTCTCTCGACCGTGGTGCTGTATCACGCCACCTTCACCATCAACTCGCTGGCGCACACGCTCGGTCACCGACGCTACGCCACGCGTGATTCATCACGCAACAACTGGTGGCTGGCATTGCTGACCTTCGGCGAGGGCTGGCACAACAATCATCACCATTTTCCCGGCTCGGCACGCCAGGGCTTCTACTGGTGGGAAATCGATCTGACCTGGTACGGACTCAAACTTCTGGCCCTGCTCGGCCTGATCTGGGACTTGCGGCCGGTACCGGAAGCTATCCGCAATTCACGGAGGATTGCATGAGAATCGCCATTATCGGATCCGGCATCGCTGGCAATGTGGCTGCCTACCATTTGAGTCGTGTCCACGACATCACGGTTTTCGAGGCGAGTAGTCATATTGGTGGCCACACTCACACCCATAAAGTGGAGCAAGCGGGACGGTTCTACAACGTCGATACCGGGTTTATCGTTTTCAACAACTGGACCTACCCAAGCTTCATCCGTCTGCTCGATGAACTTGGCGTGGCCTCGCAACCAAGCGCCATGAGCTTCTCGGTACGCAACGAACAGACGGGGCTGGAATACAACGGAACCTCGCTCAACACCCTGTTTTCCCAGCGGCGCAATCTGCTGCGGTCGTCGTTCTGGCGCATGGTTCGCGACATCCTTCGCTTCAATCGCGAGGCACCGGCACTGCTGAATACCGACGGCGCCGACATCAGTCTTGGCGACTACCTCGCCGACAACCGTTATTCACGTGAGTTTATCGATCACTACATTGTCCCGATGGGCGCGGCAATCTGGTCGACTGATCCACAGAACATGCAACGCTTCCCAGCGCGCTTTTTTGTTCGCTTCTTTCACAATCACGGCATGCTCTCGGTCGATCAGCGTCCGCAATGGCGGGTAATACGTGGCGGTTCGGCACGCTATGTTGAAAAACTCACCGCCTCATTCCGTGACCGCATACGTCTTGATACTTCCGTGGATCAGGTTCGGCGTCTTCCCGACCGGGTGCTGATCAAGGCGCACGGAATGGATTTCGAGCGATTCGATGCGGTGTTTATGGCCTGTCACAGCGATCAGGCGCTGCGCATACTGGCAGATCCGAGTCCGCTCGAAAGGGACGTGCTGGGCGCGATCCCTTATCAGGAAAATGAAGCGATACTGCATACCGATACTACGCTGATGCCGCGTCGGCAGCGGGCATGGGCAGCGTGGAACTACCACGTACTGCCGCAGGCGCGCGAGCGCGTGGCACTGACCTACAACATGAACATCCTTCAGGGGCTGGCGTCGTCGGAACCGTTTCTGGTGACACTCAACCACGGTGGGGCGGTCGATCCGTCGAAGATTATCAAGCGCGTTCATTACCATCACCCGCTTTACACCTCTCAGGGTGTTGCGGCCCAGGCCCGTCAACACGAAATCAACGGCCCACTGCGCACCTTTTTCTGCGGCGCCTACTGGCGCAATGGCTTTCACGAGGATGGTGTGGTCAGCGCGCTTAACGCCCTCAGGCACTTTGATGAACACAACCATGCACAGCGCACTTTATCGCGGACGGGTTAGGCACCGGCGGTTTGCGCCGCGCGCGCATGCCTTCGACTACCGCCTGTTCATGATGTACATCGATCTTGGCGAACTTGAAAGCGTTTTCCACGGACGCTGGCTGTGGTCTGCACGGCGTCCGGCTCTGGCCTGGTTGAAACGTGCCGACTATCTCGGCGACCCGAACGTGCCGCTGGATCAGGCAGTGCGTGATCGTGTGCTGCATGAAACAGGCGTTCGCCCGGACGGGCCCGTTCGCATGCTCACGCACCTTCGCTACTTCGGGATGTGCTTTAACCCGGTCACCTTTTACTACTGTTTCGATGCCGCCGACACCTGTGTCGAAACCATTGTGGCCGAGATCACCAACACTCCATGGAAGGAGCGTCACACCTACGTCCTCAGCAACAATCTCCTCGCCAATGACGACAACATGAAACGTTACCGCTTCGAAAAGCGGTTTCACGTTTCGCCCTTTATCGATATGGCGATCGACTACGACTGGCGCTTCTCGGATCCCGCCGAAATGCTCCGTGTACATATGGAAGACCTGCAGGCTGGCGAGAAAATATTCGACGCCACCCTGACTCTGGAGCGGCACCCGATCAACACCGCCAGCCTGGCGTACACACTGCTTTCCTTCCCGCTCATGACGGCCAGGGTCGTGGGAGGTATCTACTGGCAAGCACTGCGGCTTTGGCTGAAGCGCATACCCACTTACACCCATCCACAAAAACTTTCTGACGATGGAGGCGCCAAACCGGCGGATACCCGATGAACACAACCGCACTTAGCCGGACCGATTACAACCTGACACCCAAGCCGCACTTTCTCGACGGACTCGCGGCGCGCGCGGTGCGCGCGCGTCTGTCTGGAATCAAGCACGGTGAGATCACCTTGGTTGACGGGACCCGTCACGAACGCTACGGACAACGTACAGCCTTCTGCCCGCTCAGCGTTACCGTGCACATACACGATCAACGCTTCTGGGGCGAGATCGCCTTTGCTGGCACGATTGGCGCCGGCGAAGGCTACATGCAAGATTACTGGAGCAGCAACGACCTGACAGCACTGGTGCGCATATTGCTGTGCAACCGCCCAGTGCTTGACGGGATGGAAACCGGCCTGGCGTGGATCACCACGCCGTTGCAGCAGGCACTGCACTGGCTGAACCGCAACACCCGCAAGGGTTCGCGTCGCAACATCGCGGCCCACTACGATCTCGGCAATGACTTCTTCAAGCTGTTTCTCGACTCAACCCTGATGTACTCCAGCGCAATTTTCGCGCATCCGAAGATGACGCTTGAGCAGGCGCAACTTGAGCGCCTCGATCGCATCTGCAGGAAACTCGACCTCAAGTCCCGCGATCACTTGCTGGAAATCGGAACCGGCTGGGGCGGTATGGCGATTTACGCCGCACAGCATTACGGCTGCCGCGTTACCACAACCACCCTGTCGCGGGAACAGCAAACGCTGGCAATCGAGCGCATTCGGCAGGCAGGCCTTCAGGACCGCATTACCGTGCTGCTGAACGACTATCGCGACCTGCAGGGCCAGTACGACAAGCTTGTCTCCATCGAAATGATCGAGGCGGTGGGTCACGACTTCTACGACACTTACTTCAAACAGTGTAGCAACCTGCTCAAGCCCGATGGACTGATGCTGCTGCAAGCCATCACCATCGGGCTTGAGCAGGTTGCTACAC
>Ga0224495_10002518_pt1 | contig 11903 bp, 12 predicted proteins | sample SF_Jul11_sed_USG_FD_168128 | JGI IMG/M metagenome (GOLD analysis project Ga0224495, IMG submission 168128) | Sediment microbial communities from San Francisco Bay, California, United States - SF_Jul11_sed_USGS_4_1 | ecosystem: Environmental > Aquatic > Marine > Sediment | place: USA: California...
GCGTCCGCCAAGCGAGGCAACCATCGCCTGATTTCGGTGCTGTTTGGCGCCGACTCTGACAGGCTTCGTGCTTCCGAAAGCCAGAAGCTGCTTAACTTCGGGTTTCAGAATTTTGAAGCCACACGCATGTACCAGAAGGACCAGCCCGTCGCTACACTGCGCATCTGGAAGGGAACCGACAGCCAGATCAATATCGGCTTTCGCAAGGACATGTACCTGACCATCCCCAAGGGGGCTTTTCCCCGGCTTAAGGCGACCATGGTAACAAGCCAGCCGATTCTTGCTCCCGTCGGAAAAGGCCAGCAGCTTGGCATCCTGAAGCTGATGCTCGATGGCAAACCCTATGCCGATTTTTCTCTGGTAGCATTGGACGGCGTGCCGCTGGCAAATGTCTTTTCGCGCGGCTGGGACAATTTGCTTTTGCTTTTTGAATAAGGAGACGTCATGCCAATCTACCTGAATGGGCAGTTCATGCCCATAGAGGAGGCAAGAATTTCCGTCCTTGACCGGGGATTCATTTTCGGCGACGGCGTGTACGAAGTCATCCCGGTATACTCACGCAAGGCGTTTCGCATGGAGGAACATCTGCGCCGCCTGCAACACAGCCTGGATGGCATCAAACTTTCCAATCCGCACGGCAACAGGGAATGGGCTTCCATAATCGAGCAGCTCATCACGCTCAATGATGGCGAAGACCAGTATTTGTACCTGCACATCACGCGCGGCGTTGCCAAACGGGATCATGCCTTCCCGAAGCCACCCGTACCACCCACCGTATTCCTGATGAGCAGCCCGTTGCCTGATCCTCCCGTCGATCTGCTGCAGGACGGCATCGCATGCATAACCGCCCCCGACAACCGCTGGTTGCGTTGCGATATCAAATCGATCGCTTTGCTCCCCAATGTGCTGCTGCGACAGATGGCGGTCGATGCGGGCTGCGCGGAAGCCATCCTGATCCGCGATAACGAATTCATGACGGAGGGTTCAGCCAGCAACATCTTCGTCGTCAAGGATGGCAAACTGCTCGCCCCACCCAAGGACAACCTGATGCTACCGGGAATCACCTACGACGTGATCCTTGAGCTTGCCGCTGCAAACGGTATTCCGTACGAAGTACGCAGGATCTCGCTAGCGGAATTATTCGATGCCGACGAGTTGTTGCTGACGTCATCAACCAAGGAAGTGCTGCCCATAACCCGGCTTGACGGCAAGGAGGTTGGCACGGGCAAGCCTGGTAATATTTTCGCCAAACTGCACAAGTTGTACCAGGATTTCAAGCGCAACGTGATGCGGGGAGCCTAACCATGGGCACAGCTGCATTTTCTTCACCTGAATCGCCTGAATACTGCTGCCGAACCGCTGGATATGTGCGTGCTCATCCGCTATGATGCTGCGCAACGTGAATCAACCGCCATGAACGAAATCCCCACCAAAGAATTATCATCAAGCCTGCTTGAATATCCCTGTGAATTCCCGCTGAAGATATTCGGACTGCAACAAACCGGTTTTGCCCATGCTGTGCTGGAAGTGGTCACCAGGCACGATCCGGAGTTCCTTGCGTCGAGCATCGAAACGCGCACCAGCAAAAATGCCAGGTATGTCAGCCTGACCTGCACCGTTCATGCCACGTCTCGCGAACAGCTTGATGCGCTATACCAGGAATTGTGTGACCATCCGCTGGTCGTGATGGTGTTATGAACGACATCGTGGAGTAAACAGTGAGCAGCGGAAAGCACCTTCCCCACCCTGTCATTCACGCGCTTGGGCTGGTCGATTACCTTCCTGCCTGGGAAGCGATGAAAAAATTCACTATCGAACGCATACCCGACGGGCTGACACCGGGCACGCGCGACGAAATCTGGCTGGCACAACACCCGCCAACGTATACGCTGGGTACAGCAGGGAAACTGGAGCACTTGCTGCACCCGACCAGCATCCCGGTCATCAAGAGCGATCGCGGCGGCCAGATCACTTATCACGGCCCGGGCCAGATCATTGCCTACCTGCTGCTCGACATGCGCCGCTGGAAGATCAACGTGCGTGAGCTGGTGTGCCTGATGGAGCAGGCGGTTGTCGACCTGCTCGGGGAATTCGGCGTGGCAGCCCACGGGAGCAGGGATGCTCCAGGCGTGTACGTGGAAGATGCAAAAATCGCAGCTCTCGGATTGAAGGTCAAACATGGCTGCTGTTATCACGGCCTCTCCTTGAACGTTGACATGGATCTCAGTCCGTTCGACAACATCAATCCATGCGGCCATCCCGGCCTCCGTGTCACGCAATGCTGTGAGCTCGGCATCACTGTCGGCTTCGAGGAACTGCAGGCGCTATTGGCGCAAAACCTGATTCACGGTTTGCAGCAACATTTTGAAAGTTGCCAGCATGGGCAATGATGCCAGGCAGACCGGGGCGGACAAAACTGCCCCCAACCCGGTAAAGATCGTGCCGCGAGAGCGGCTTCGCAAGCCTGGATGGATACGCGTCAAGGCTGGCAGCGGGCAGGATTACCAGAACGTAAAACGCATTTTGCGGGAGCACCGGCTGCACACGGTATGCGAGGAAGCCTCCTGCCCGAACATCGGCGAATGCTTCAGCAAAGGCACAGCGACATTCATGATCCTAGGCGACACCTGCACGCGTCGCTGCCCATTCTGTGACGTGGCGCACGGCAAGCCGCTGTCGCCCGATGCGAGCGAACCGGACAATCTTGCGCTTTCCATCCGCGCGCTCAAGCTCAAGTATGCAGTCATCACCAGCGTGGATCGTGACGATTTGCGTGATGGCGGCGCAAAACATTTCGCTGATTGCCTGCAGGCGATCCGTAACAGCGCACCTGCAACGCGGCTGGAAATACTGGTGCCGGATTTCCGTGGGCGGCTTGAACGCGCCCTTGATGAACTCTCCCATTGCCTGCCGGACGTTTTCAACCACAATCTGGAGACTGTCCCGCGCCTTTACCCGCTGGCGCGCCCGGGTGCAAATTACGTCCACTCACTGGAGCTGCTCAAAAGGTTCAAGGTGCGGTTTCCGCAGATCCCGACCAAATCCGGGCTGATGCTGGGGCTGGGCGAAAATGATGAGGAAGTGCTGCAAGTGATGCGCGATCTGCGCGCGCACCAGGTGGACATGCTTACCCTCGGCCAGTACCTGCAACCTACCAGCGGGCACTTGCCGGTGGTCCGTTACGCATCGCCAGATACTTTCGCGATGTTCAGGCGGGCGGCGAGGGAAATGGGTTTCGCCCATGCCGCGTGCGGACCGATGGTACGCTCAAGCTATTTTGCCGACGAGCAAGCGCATTTTGCCGGGGTAACTTAACCACTAGCCCTCAGGGAGTCTAGCGCCCGGCGCGCAATCAGCTTCCTTTAGGCGTATACTTGGCAAGTATGATTTGAATCATCAGTCTTGTAGCTAACAGACAGATTTGCATTATTTTTTGAACCAAGGAGCCCATTATGAAAACCCGTTATTTCATTGTATTGGCTGCAGCCATGACCCTTCCTGCCTCCGCGTTCGCGGCGGAAAATGGAGAAGCTTTATTCAAGAAAAGCAACTGTACCGCCTGCCATGCACCCGACAAGAAATCGGTCGGACCTTCCCTGAAGGAAATCGCCCAAAAATATGCCGGCAACAAGGAAGCACAGGCGAAACTTGAAGCAAAAACACGCAGTGGTGGATCGGGGTCGTTTGGCAAAATGCCCATGCCTGCCACGCCAAAGACCGTCAGCGATGGCGACATCAAGACCATGATCACCTGGATCCTGTCGACCAAATAGGGAACGATCAGCTTTTATAAAAAAGGCCGGCTTCATGCCGGCCTTTTTTATCCCGCAGATAAAGCGTTTATTTCCCTTTCTCGCTATTGCGGCGCATTTTCTTCGCTTCAGCATCCATTTCCTCCCGGGTCACCTTGCCGTCATTGTTCGCGTCCACCTTCTCAAAATTTTTGGACAGCATCGGCCACCTCCCGGCCTCCTCGCGGCTAAGCGCGCCATCATGGTTGGCATCGGCCTCGTCAAAACGCCTGTTTTTCTCGTTTTCGACCGATTTTCTGCCCGCGGCGCTCATCTCCTCGCGTGTGATTTTCCCGTCATTGTTGGCATCCATCTCTTTGAACCGCTTGGCATGAGCCGCATCAAACTCCGCCCGGGTAACCTCACCATCATTATTGCTGTCCATCCCCTTGAACATCCTGTCCCCCATCTGCCCTCGATGCTGCCCGCCAGATCCGGCAGATTCAGCAAACGCCAATGAGGCATCAATCGCAAAACAAAAAATAAAAGTGCAGAAAATTATGAGCTTACTCATGCGCCCCTCCTTGATATTGACAATTGCCGTGATGATTGGCTCGACTCGCCCGGATCGGGGGCGCCCTGCTGGCGGCAAAAATGACGCCAAATCTGCTTTCTGACAACAACCATGCCGGGGAACAATAACGTTGGCAAGGTATAATTGCAAAACTTTTTTTGTCTCACCTTCAGATGAATATTTTTTATGAAGAAGACGGCGGTTTCAAGGTCGGCAGCATCATGACCGACAACACCACTTCGCTTCAGATCGAAAGCCTTTCGGGCAAGCGCAGCAAAGTCAAGGCAGCGAACGTGATGCTGAGATTCACACAGCCGGCACTTTCTGAATTCATGGCTCAGGCGGAATCCCTTGCGGAAAGCATTGAGGTGGATTTCCTGTGGGAATGCTGCCCGCAGGAAGAATTCGATGCGGTGCAAATTGCAACGGAATATTTTGGTCACACGCCAAGCTCCCTGGAAGCAGCGGCCACCCTGATTCGCCTGCATGGCGCACCGATATATTTTCACAGGAAGGGCAAGGGGCGCTACCGTGCCGCGCCTCCTGAGGTGCTCAAAGCCGCGCTTGCAGGAGCCGAAAAGAAGCGCCAGCAGTTGGCATTACAGGCGCGCTACACCGAACAATTGACTCGCTTCGAACTGCCCGATGAATTTTCCGGGAAGCTTGACTCCCTGCTATACAAACCAGACCGCAACACTACAGAAGCCAAAGCTCTGGAAGCGGCTTGCACGGCAACCCATCTATCCGTAGCGCATTTGCTGCACCGTTGCGGTGCACTGCCTTCGACGCATGATTTTCATTTGCAAAAATTTTTGTTCGAGCATTTTCCCAATGGGACCGGTTTTCCCCACATCGAGTTGAGCACATGGGAAGAATTGCCGCTGGCTGGCGTAAGCGCCTTCAGTATCGACGATGCCGCCACGACTGAGATCGACGATGCATTCTCCGTGGAAAAGCTGGCAAACGGCAACTGGCGCATCGGCGTGCATATCGCTGCACCCACGCTGGGCATACCGCGCGACTCCGGCGGGGACAAGGTCGCCGCACAGCGCCTGTCTACCGTATACATGCCCGGCAACAAGATCACGATGCTGCCGGATAGCGTCGTACAGGCTTTCACGCTGTGCGCGGATCGTGTCAGCCCGGCCCTGTCGATGTATAACGAGATTGACGGCAATACGCTGGAGATACTCGGTCACGAAAGCCGGGTCGAGCGCGTGCACATCGCCGCCAATCTGCGGCATGACACGCTGGAGCCGCTGTTCAACGAAGAGACGCTTGCGGCCGGGAAGCTCGACTATCCCTATGCGAACGAGCTCACGCTGCTGTGGAACCTGGTGCAAAAACTGGAAGCAGCGCGCGGCAAACCTGCCGACAACAGCACTCAGCAGATCGATTACAACTTTCACATAGAGAACGACCCTGCCGGCGAAAATATCAATTTCGAACATTGTAAAGTCAGTATCTCGCTTCGCCGACGGGGCTCGCCGATCGACAAGGTGGTCTCCGAGCTGATGATCCTGGTGAACAGCGAATGGGGGAAGCATCTTGCCGAGCACGGCTTCGTCGGCATCTACCGCACACAGCAGGGCGGCAAAGTAAAAATGAGCACGATCGCCTCACCGCATCAGGGTCTGGGTGTGGCGCAGTATATGTGGTCGAGCTCGCCGTTGCGCCGCTATGTTGACATGGTGAACCAGCGTCAGATCATCGCGATGCTTCGAGACAGCTCACCGGCCTATGAGAAGAACGATACCGCGCTGTTCGCTGCGATGCGCGATTTCGACTCGATGTACACCATATACAACGATTTTCAGCGGCAGATGGAACGCTACTGGTGCCTGCGCTGGCTGCAGCAGCAAAGAGCGGGAATGGAAACGCTTTCACCGGCCCAGCCCCGCTCTACAAATGAGGATAATGAATCGCCGTGCGGGTTTCTTGTGGAAGCGATCGTGCTGCGCGAAAACATGGCCAAGGTTGAAGGCATTCCACTGACACTGCGCGTGCCTTCGCTACCCGATTTGCCGGCCATTGCCCGCGTGCAACTTGAGATCGGCGAGATCGACCTGCTCGACCTGAGCGTTCAGACACGTTTTACCGCCAAGCTGGAGGAGACATGATACGGTGCGCGCAAGCGCCCGGTTTGGGAAGGCGCTTCAAGAGCCGCCTCATGCGCTCCAAAGCACCCACACCTTCCGAAGGGGGCACGGCTTGTTAGCCAGGATTAAAAAAAGGCTGGCAGTGGCGATGTCGCTCACTTTGCTGACTCCGCTGTCTTTTTCGATGACACTGTCCATCGCGGCGCATGCTTTTCTCCTGTACGGTGTCGTTCTGGTGCTTCCTGACCCGCGCAATACGACAAACTTCCTGCAGCCGCTGCAAGTAGTCCTGGTCAATGCAAAATCTGATACAAAACCGGCAAATGCGGATGCGCTGGCACAGGCCAATCTGGATGGCGGCGGCAACACAGCCGAAGACCGGCGTGCAAAGAGCCCTTTGCCCGCAATACGCGACGATTTGAAGTTTGCCCCGGAACAACGCAGCAGGCGCGTCGCAGAGCTTGAGGAAGAAACAAAGCGGCTGCTAGCAAGGCTTAAAAGCGATCACAAGGTGGCGCAACCGGTACCAAAAAAACAGACAAGCAAAGCCGCGAGCCGCGGAGAAGATCTTGTCGAGCGCGCACTTGAAATCGCCCGCCTCGAGGCGCAAATCGACAAGAGCTGGGAAGCCTATCAAAAGCTGCCGCGCCGCAAGTTCATCGGGGCGCGCACGAAAGAGTACCGGTTTGCCCAATATATCGAAGACTGGCGCATCAAGGTCGAGCGTATCGGAAACCTGAACTATCCGGAACAGGCTCGCCGCAAAAGGATCTTTGGCAAACTTCAGCTCAGCGTCTCGATCAACAGGGACGGAAGCATAGAAAAGATCGAAGTGAACAAATCCTCAGGGCACCGCATCCTCGACGCGGCCGCGGTACGCATCGTAAAACTTGCTGCACCCTACTCGCCGTTACCCCCGAACATCACCCGGGATACCGATATCCTGACCATCACCCGGACATGGACGTTCACGTCGTCTGACCGGCTGGAAAGCGAGTAGCCACATGGCCGACAAATATGCCGTCATCGGCAACCCCATCGCCCACAGCAAATCGCCGCAGATTCACCAGATGTTCGCCGAGCAGGTCGGAGAAGATATCAGCTATGAAGCCATTGAAGCGCCGCTGAATGGGTTCAAAAATATAATAAATAAGTTGATTGAAAATGGCTATAAAGGATGCAACGTCACTGTGCCGTTCAAATTCGAAGCCTGGCGTCTCGGAGCATCGACACCCCGTGCACTTGATGCAGAAGCCGTCAACACTTTGAAATTTGAAAACGGGGAAATTTTTGGCGATAACACGGACGGTATTGGCTTGGTGAGGGATATTACGCAAAACCTTGGCTTTCAAATTGCCGGCAAGCGAATCTTATTAATGGGCACAGGCGGCGCAGCTTCTGGTGTTTTGCATCCACTTTTGGATGAAAATCCGCAAGAGCTGGTAAGTGCATACCGGACTTTGGAAAAAGCGCAGAGGATTGAGCAAAGAATCAGGGGCACAGCGAAATTTCCGGTTACTTCAATTACCTTCAGCAGTTACCCAAACTTATCAGAAAAGTGTTTTGACCTCATTATTAACGCCACCTCAAGTGGCCTGTCAGATGAAATGCCTCCGCTACCGCATGGCATCTTTGCACCCGGCGCGCTGGCCTACGACATGATGTACGGGCGTGAAACGCCGTTCATGAGATTCGCCCGCGAACATGGTGCTGCCGTGGTATCCGATGGCCTCGGCATGCTGGTCGAACAGGCCGCCGAATCATTTTTTATCTGGCGCGGTGTTCGTCCCGACACCATACCGGTCATCGCCGCATTGCGTAAATCCTGAGTCTGTCGAAGTGACCCGAAGAATCACAAGGAAACGGCGCAACTGGCTATGGCGAACGCTCGTGATTGCTGCCGGCCTGGTGCTGCTTTACCAGATGTGGCTGTTCGCCCATATCTGCTGGTGGACCAGATTCAATCCGTCCACCAGCGCATTCATGGAAGACCGGCTGGCCATCCTGCAAAACAAGAATCCGGACGCCGAGCTCCGTTACAAGTGGGTGCCCTACGAAAGGATATCGAATCATTTGAAGCGTGCACTGATCGCCGCAGAGGATGCGAAATTCGTCGATCATGAAGGCTTCGACTGGGATGGCATCCAGAAGGCGTACGAGAAAAACCTTAAAAAAGGCAGAATCGTTGCAGGGGGTTCCACCATCAGCCAGCAGCTTGCCAAAAATCTTTTTCTTTCCACAAAACGCACCCCCTGGCGCAAACTGGAAGAAGCGGTGATCACCGTGATGCTTGAAATGGTGATGGATAAACGACGCATTTTAGAAATCTATCTGAATGTCATCGAATGGGGCAACGGGGTGTTCGGTGCGGAAGCTGCAGCGCGCCACTACTTTCGGACCGGTGCAGCCTATCTTTCTCCCGCCCAGGCGGCAAAACTGGCCGCGATGGTGCCCAACCCGCGCTACTACGATGCTCATCGCGAAGCACCAGACTTGCTGCGCAAATCGGGCTTTATTCAGTCGCGAATGCTCAAAGCGGAAATTCCCTGAGCACTCGCCCCCCGTTTTCTTTACAATAGCGCGCGATTTCAGGGGCATGCGCGATGACAGACAGGAACCATGATCATCATTACACGGAAAATGTACAGAGCCATCTAAAAAAAGTTGAGGCTCTGCTGAGCAAGCACGCTCTGCTGGAAGACGTTGTCCACCGGCAAGAACTCCCACGGGAAGACCGCCACGCACTGGTTGACACACTGGTGCATAAACAAAACCTTGCCGAACTCGGCATGTTTATAGATGGCCTTCACGCGGCAGACATCGCCTACATACTCGAATCGCTTCCGATCGAACAACGCTCGCTTGTCTGGAGCCTGGTCAAACCTGAGCGCGATGGCGACATCCTGATTGAAGTTTCAGACGCGGTACGCGAGTCGCTGATTGCGACCATGAACCGTGACGAGCTTCGCGCTGCGGCAGAGCAGCTTGATGCGGACGAAATTGCGGATATTGCGCACGATCTGCCGCAAAACGTGCTGCGGGACGTTTTCAGGTCTCTGGCCGTCGAGGAACGGGAGCAATTGCGGGCGGCGATGTCTTATCCGGAAGACTCGGTCGGCGCACTGATGGATTTCAGCATGATTCACGTGCGCGATGATGTCACCCTGGAAGTAGTGTCGCGTTATTTGCGCCGCTTTGATGAGCTTCCGGACCACACCGACCAGGTATTCGTGGTCGACCGCAACGACCGGTTCAAGGGCGTGCTGCCGATCAATCTCATCGTGGTCAATGAACCTGAAACGATCGTCAGGGATCTGATGCTGACCGACACCATCCAGCTGCACCCGGATGACAAGGCGGAACAGGCCGCTCAGGCCTTCGAACGCTATGACCTGGTTTCCGCACCTGCCATAGATGAAGAAGGCCGTCTGATCGGACGGGTGACTGTCAACGTGGTGCTCGACTATATCCGTAACGAATCGGAAAGCGATGTGCTGAGCCTTGCCGGTTTGCGCGAAGAAGAGGATATTTTCGCGTCTGTCTGGAAAAGCGCGAAAAACCGCTGGACATGGCTGGCGCTCAACCTTTGCACCGCCTTCTTCGCCTCACGGGTGATTGGAACTTTCGAGGGAACGATTGAAAAATTCGTCGCCTTGGCGACGCTCATGCCGATCGTCGCCGGCATCGCAGGCAACTCGGCCAACCAGACAACGGCCATCATCATCCGCTCCCTGGCCTTGGGGCAGATCACACAGGGGAACGCGCGTCGCATGATGCTCAAAGAACTGGCAATCGGGGGTTTTAACGGCCTGCTGTGGGGCAGCATTGCCGGATTGTTCGCGTACGTGCTATATCACAATGCGGCGCTCGGCATCGTGATGACCAGTGCGATGCTGCTCAACCTGCTGGTCGGTGCAACAGTAGGGCTGGCCATTCCTCTTGTCATGCAAAAGTTGGGCCGAGATCCCGCATTCGGTTCCAGCGTGATGATCACCGCCATCACAGACAGCGGCGGCTTCTTCATCTTCCTTGGTTTGGCAACGATCTTCCTGATCTGAAGGAACGCACCCCCTCACCCGCAGGAGATTCGGGTGTTCACAGCCCCCCCAGGAAGGGCGGAAAGAAAACCGCCCCTCGCAAGACAGGATTAGGCCCTCAGGATGCCGCCTGTCTTTTTCGCTGCAGGTTTTTTAGCTGCCGCCTTCTTCGCAGCGGGTTTTTTGGCTGCTACTTTTTTAGCAACAGGTTTTTTAGCTGCTGCCTTCTTCACAGCGGGCTTTTTGGCTGCCACTTTTTTAGCAGCAGGTTTTTTCGCTGCTACTTTCTTCGCTACCGGCTTCTTGGCTGCCACTTTTTTAGCAACAGGTTTTTTAGCTGCCGCCTTCTTCACAGCAGGTTTTTTGGCCGTTACTTTTTTAGCGACAGGTTTCTTTGCTGCTGCCTTCTTCACAGCGGGCTTTTTGGCTGCCACTTTTTTGGCAACTGGTTTCTTGGTAGCTGCCTTTTTCGCTGCGGGCTTCTTGGTTGCGGGTTTTTTGGTTGATGTTGCCATTTTCATTCTCCATAAAAATTTCTGAACATTAGCGAAACACTTTCTGCAAACCCAAACGCCCTGTCTTTAGCGAAAGACGCTTGCGTGGTTTGAACTGTATCCACGTTTAAAAAATCATGCAACAAGTTTGTGAAGATTTTTTAAATTGTTTCCGCCTCATGAAATCAATTTTTCTCCCGAATACAACTCCGCTACGGATTCTCGCGCGCGAATCTGGTGCATCATGCTGCCGTCCACCAGTACCTCGGCCGCGCGAGGACGGGTGTTGTAATTGGAACTCATGCTCATTCCATAAGCGCCCGCCGAAAGCACCGCCAGCAAGGAGCCAGAGCCAATGGCAAGCTCTCGCGCATGGCCGATGAAATCGCCCGTCTCGCACACCGGCCCCACCACCTCGCAGGTTCGCACCGCGTGATTTTCGCGGGCAACAGGCAAAATGCCATGGAAGGCGTCGTACAGGGCGGGACGCATCAGGTCGTTCATTGCGGCATCGACGATGGCGAAATCCTTTTCCTCGCCATGCTTGAGATATTCAACGCGCGTCAGCAACACGCCGCTATTACCCACCAGCGCCCTGCCCGGTTCGAGGATCAGCTTTTCGCTGCGCCCGTGAAACTTGCCGAGCAACGCCGAAACATAGTCATTGATCGCAGGTGGCGTTTCATTGTTGTAACGTATCCCCAGACCGCCACCCATATCCATATGCTCCAGGTGAATACCCTCGCCGGCCAGGCAGTCCACCAGCGCGAGGATCTTTTCCAGGGCGGCAATAAATGGAGCTGTCTCGGTAATCTGCGATCCGATATGGCAATCTATGCCCATGATGCGCAGATGTGGCATCCCGTGCGCCTTACGATACAGCATGGCAGCTTCATCATAGGGCACGCCAAACTTGTTCTGCTTCAGCCCGGTGGAAATATAGGGGTGGGTTTTCGCATCCACGTCCG